>ENA-OYYN01000580-OYYN01000580.1-human-gut-metagenome-genome-assembly--contig:-NODE-580-length-18696-cov-4.579207_pt1 | contig 18696 bp, 17 predicted proteins | sample MGYA00243249_ERZ653449 | MGnify/ENA primary metagenome ERZ653449 (study PRJEB26926, sample SAMN06165159) | human gut metagenome | biome: ENVO:00009003; feature: ENVO:2100002; material: ENVO:00002003... | reverse complement strand
CTACACGCGTAAGATCGTCGGCAGCGTCAGATGTGTATAAGAGACAGGCCCTGAAGTGGGTTCGTCGAGAAAAAGGATCCGGGGCGTATGGATCATAGCCCGGGCCAGGGAGAGACGCTGGCGCATTCCGGTAGAATAAGAGGCCAGTTTTTGACCGGCTGCTTCTGAAAGATTCAGAAGTTCCAGCAGATCCTTGCCCCGTTTTCTGCTCTCGGCAGCGGAGAGGCCGAAAAGAGATCCGTAAAAAATCAGATTTTCCAGGCCGGTCAGAGTGTCGTACATTTGAGCGTGCTCAGTGACGACACCGGAGATGGCGTGGGATTTTTCCGGCGTCCGGGCGGGATCGATCCCGAAGATCCGGCAGCTCCCCGAGGAGGGGGTCAGCATTCCGTTTAAGAGTTTTACTGTGGTCGTTTTTCCGGCACCGTTGGGACCGAGAAAGCCGAAGACCTCTCCGGGAGCCAGAGAGAGGCTGACAGTATCTACTGCTGTTTTTCCGCCGGGATATGTTTTTGACAGTTTTTCTAAAATGACTGCGTTCATACAGGTTCCTCCAGAGTGTTCAGACGGTTTATCAGTTTTTTGAACCGGGGATCGCCGGCAAGGCAGGAGAAAGCGGGGTTTTTGACCAGGCTTTCTTTTATGCTCTGCCGGATTATTTTTTCTCCCCGGGGAAGATCTGTGCCCAGCGTGAAGTTCTCTTCCAGCCATTTATCCAGCCGGGAAAAATAGGAATCTCCATGAAGCTTTAAAGGATAGATGGAAGAACAGGCCAGGGTGACATACGCTTCCAGATGCTCCAGCGCTGCGTCTGTTTCATTCAGGGTGAGAAAGCTCCGGGCAGCACTAAGATGCCAGGTGAGCAGAAGGCTGGGATGCAGCTCTTCCATCCAAAAAGCATCGGAAAGTGCCTGCATCCGGCGGCAGGTTTCAGCAAGGAGTCCGGTATCTTTTGCACAGGGATTCAGATAGGCTGTCAGCAGGCCGAAAAGTTCCAGAAGAGAGTGGTAGATGCCGACCTGGAGAGAGGTCTGGGAGGCTTCTTCTTTTCCAAGCATATGATAAGCGCCGGCCAGAAGGGGTTCCACGGAGATTCGGATACTTTCCAGGGGATCCAGAAGTTTTAAGACTTCTTCCGGATGGCCGAGCTGAAGAAGACAGAAGGCTTCCATGGTGACAGCCTGGTGTTTCAGGGAGGGATCCGTGCTCTCCCGGGCAGCGCGCACGAAGAGAGATCTGGCCTCTTCCAGAACGGCTGCGCTCAGGCAGGGGTCTTCCGGGAGCATACTGTGGTTCACATACAGCGTCCCCATCTGAAAGAGAAGAGGCGGACAGGAAAAGTATTTGCGGACGATCTCACGGCAGGAGGCCATTACCTGATCAAAAGGAAGACAGGAAAAATCCGCAGAAAGTTTTCGGTAGAGTTTTCGTATCTCATCCGCAGCCAGCTGGGGCTGGTACCCGATCAGCTCGTCGATACTGATATGAAAGTAGGAGGCAAGCCGGGGAAGAAGGGTGATATCGGGGTAAGTGGCCCCCGTTTCCCATTTGGACACGGAAGCTTTGGACACACCCAGGAAGGCTGCCAGCTGCTCCTGGGTAATGCCTCTTTTGTGCCGGTTTTCCAGCAAAATGGAACTCAGGTTTAATTCTTTCATGGAGGTTCACCTCGCTTTTTTGATTTATAAGGGTATTATAGGAGGGGAAGAGGGAGAAGACAAGGGAGAAAAGAGAAATATCCGTTGAAAAAGTTGCCTGTTGTGCAACTTTTGGAAAAAGACAGGGAGAGCACCGGCGGGGCTGCCGGTGCTCTCCCTGTAGTCTGTCCGTTTTATCTTCCGAAAAGTTCTCCGAAGGTTTTGTGTTTTTCCACAGCTTCGGTCAATTCAGCCATCCGGGAGACATCTCCGATCAGAATAACGCCGCAGAGGCGTTTGTTGAAGAAATAGTATTTTTCGTACTGCTTCCGCCCCGTATCTTTGAATTCCACTGTTTTGTATACCACATCCGGACGTTTTCCGGCGTCGCCGATGGCGTACAGTGCGGTGTTCATGCCGTGGAAGGAGAGCGCAGCGGGAACAGTCGTATAAGCGGCGTCATCTCCGGCAGCGGAAGCGCCGGCAACTTTGCCTTCCTCGACAGCCTGGGGCCAGATCGCATAATTGATGCCTTCGTATTCGGCACAGTCACCGCAGGCGTATACATTGTCCAGAGAGGTTTTCATATGGCTGTCCACAAGAACGCCGCGGTTGATCTTGAGTCCCATGGAGGAAGCCAGAGCGGTATTTGCCCGGACGCCTGCGGATACGATCACCATCTGAGCCGGGAAGCAGGTTCCATCAGCCAGTTTTACGCCGGTCACGGAAGTATCGCCCTCGATGGAAGCGATCTGAACATCGGTGTGGATCTGGATGCCGCAGTCTCTGGCAATTTCTGTCAGAAGCTGGCTGGCAGGGAGATCCAGCTGACGTCCCATGATCTGGGGAGCCAGCTCCAGCACCGTTACGGAGCAGCCGGATTTTTTCAGTTCCCAGGCTGCTTCCAGTCCCAGGACACCTCCGCCGATAACAACGACTTCTTTGGTGTGGGGCAGGAGAGAAGCGATCTTTTCCGTGTCGGAAAGACGGCGGATGGCAATCACTTCCGGCTTGTCCCAGCCGGGAATGGGAGGAATAAAGCACTCAGAGCCAAGAGCATAGATCAGTTTCGTATATCTGCATTTGCTTCCGTCATCCAGAAGTACTTCCTTCGCTTCTGGATCTACAGAGGTGACCGTGCGTCCCAGCATCTGGTAAACTTTGTTTTCCTCATACCAGGAGGCGGGTTCAACGGCAATCTGCTCGGCGGAAAGTCCGGCTGCCAGCGCTTTGGTCAGCATCGGCCGGTTGTAGGCAGATACTGGTTCGTTGGAGATCATTACGATAGATCCGGTCTTATCCCGCTCGCGGATTGCTTTTGCGGCAGAAAGTCCGGCTGCTCCATTTCCGAGAATCACATAGAAATCATTGGTGTCCCTGGAGAAGCTGCTTTCTTCTTCGTCCCAGGGGATAAAGTTTTCTTTTCCCACGCCGCAGACAGGGCAGATTTCCAGAGAAGAATCAAAGATCTCTCCGCAGACGAGACATTTCACCAGTTTTCTGGCGCCGGTTTTCTTCGGATTTTCTTTTTCCAGCAGGGTACAGCCGAAATTATAGCCGTAGTCATAAGCGTCGGAGAGCTGAGTGGCGCTGGGTTTAAAGCGCACGGTGAAACCGTCCACTACCCGCATGCGGAGCTGTTTTAACCGTTCCAGAATGTGGGGAACACCTTCTCCGCTCCAGCCGTAGCTGCCAAAGGCGCTGGCCAGCTTTCCGCCGTGTGTGCCGGCAAAGATGGAAGTAGTCAGATCCCAGATGGGTTTTAAGGCCTCTCCCACGATAGTGGGGGTTCCGAAAAGGATGCCGTCGGCAAATCCCAGTTCATCCAGAACTTTGGACTGATCGGCAGTTACCAGATCGTAGGCGCGGACATCGATCTCGCCGCTGTCCCGGATTCCTTCTGCGATTTTTTCTGCCAGCTGGCCGGTGTAGCCGTAAGCGCTCACGTAGGGGATGACAACCGTTTTCTTCTGGTTGGGGTTCACAACCGTACACCACTCCTCATAGGTATCCAGAAGGAAGGGAATGCCGGAATCCAGCACAGGTCCGTGGCCGGTACAGATCATGGAGAGATCCAGTTGACGTACACGGTCCAGCGCTTTTAACATATACGGCTTGAAGGGGCCGATGATGCAGTCGAAGTAATATTTTGTGGCCTTCATGTAAGCATCGTGGTCTGTGACTTTGCTCACCAGCACATCCGGGAAGGAGTAGTGGGAGCCGAAAGAGTCGCAGGTCACCAGGATCTGATCCTCCTCAATATAGGTATACATGGTGTCGGGCCAGTGGAGATTGGGTACGATCAGGAAACGCAGCGTCTTATTTCCGATGGTCATAGTCTGGTTGTCTTTTACCGGAATAGAGACAAAATCCCGGTTGACGATCTCTTTCAGAAAGCCGATGGCACATCCGGTGGCGACGATCTTTAAATGAGGATTTAAGTCCAGAAGGCGCTCCACACTTCCGGCGTGATCCGGTTCCGTGTGATCTACCACCAGATAATCGATGGAGGAGATGTCAGTGATCTCCTTGAGCTTATCTAGATAATCGTCGAAATATTTTGCTTTTGCTGTTTCAAAAAGGATGGTTTTATCCCCTGCTTTCAGCACATAGGAGTTGTAGGTGGTTCCGTACTCGGTATACATGATGATGTCAAAGACACGCAGACCGGGATCTTCGATTCCTACCCAGTAGAAGTTCTCTCTTAATTTTAATGACTTCATAGACACCTGCTTTCTAAAAGCTTATCTGCTTTTTACGTAGTCGGCAACAGCCTGGTCGGCTTTCATGATATGGTTTACCAGCCAGTCCTTGATATTGGTGTTTACAGCGGCAACAAAGGCAGCGGAGGGTTCCTGCTCCTCCTCCAGCATTTCCTGTAGCTCTTTTACGGATTTTTTGAAGCCGTCGTGGAGGGCTTTGTGCTCGGCAAGAGACGGGTAAGCGTTCTCTTCCTGCAGTTTTTCCTCAGCGGAAAAATGAAAATCTGTGTAATCCATAAGGAAGTCAAGCGTCTTCACAGCGGCCAGCTTGCCGGTCCCTTCCTGGCAGCTCTCTACCAGTTTGTTTACTCTGTCGATCAGTTCGCTGTGCTGAGTGTCGATCAGCTCGTTTCCTGTGTGAAGTTTTGTGTCAAATACAATTTTTTCCATTGTGTTTACCTGTCCTTTCTTTTGCGTTGCAGGCCATAAATATGGCATTCCCTTTTATTATATGCCCAAAAGAGAAATATTGCTACGCATTTTTTTGAAATTTCCAGGTAAAAATCGCAAAATAGGATATACATTTCAGGAGAAAAGGATTATGATAGGCGATAGCAGGATTTCAAAGAATACGAGGTATATAAGTAATGAAAAGAAAACATTTATCTCCAACCCGGCTCCTGGCGCTGGGATTTGCGGTGGTAATCCTGGGAGGGGCGTTGCTTTTGTGTCTCCCCTTTGCCACCCGGGAAGGAGTACATATCAGTTTCCTGGACGCTATTTTTACCGCGACTTCCGCCACCTGCGTGACGGGACTTGTGGTGGCGGACACCTATCTTACATTTACGCTCTTTGGCCAGGCAGTGATCTTAAGCCTGATCCAGATCGGAGGATTGGGGTTTGTGGCGATCCTCACGTCTGTTGTGATGGTCACGGGAAAGAGGATCGGGCTTCGAGAGAGGACGTATCTGATGGAATCGGTCAGCGCCCTGCAGCTGGGCGGAGTGGTCAAGCTGCTGCGCTGGATGCTGACGTTTACGTTTGCAGTGGAGGGGATCGGCGCCCTGCTTCTGATGATTCGGTTTATCCCTCAGTTTGGCATAGGACGGGGAATCTGGTATGGGATCTTTCATTCTGTGTCCGCTTTCTGTAATGCGGGTTTTGATCTGATGGGCTTTCAGGCTCCCTACAATTCGCTGGTGGAGTACCGGACAGACCCTCTTGTGACCCTGGTGATCATGGCGCTCATCATTCTGGGAGGCGTGGGATTTGTGGTGTGGAGGGATGTACTGGAGCACAGGCAGCATTTCCGGAAGTACTCCCTTCATGCAAAGGTGGTTCTGACGGGTACGGCTATTTTACTTGTGGGGGGAACCATAGGATTTCTGATCGTGGAGCGGAATCACACGCTGGCGGGAATGGATATGGGAGAGCGTATCCTGGCGGCGTCTTTTGAGTCGGTGACGCCGAGAACGGCCGGGTTTAATACGACGGATCTCAACGATCTCAGTGAGGCCGGAGTGATTCTCACCACACTTCTTATGATGGTGGGAGCAGCGCCCGGGTCTACCGGAGGCGGAATGAAGATCACGACGATGGCGGTGATTATCATGGGGGTAGCTTCCAGCATCCGGCAGAGGGAGGAAATCAATATTTTCCGCAGAAGACTGGGAAATGATCAGATCCGGAGGGCCTTTGTGAGTGGTTCCCTCTATGTTATGATGGCTCTGGGAGGACTTCTGGTTATCCTGGGGCTGCAGAATCTTCCTATTAGAGATGTGGTGCTGGAAGTATTTTCCGCCATCGGTACCGTAGGACTCTCCACGGGTGTGACAAGAGAGATGGAGGCGCTGTCCAGGATCGTGCTGATCATCCTGATGTACAGCGGAAGAGTGGGCGGACTCTCAGTTCTGGCAGCGGTGGCAGCCAAGAAGACGCCCAAGATGAAAAATCCAGAAGGAAAGATTATCATTGGTTAAGGAGGAATCAGGCGTATGCGTTCTATGCTGGTAATCGGACTGGGAAGATTCGGAACCCATCTGGCAAAGAATCTGATCCAGCTGAATAATGAAGTTATGGTGGTGGATAAGGACGAGGAGTCGGTCAGCAGGCTGGAGCCCTATGTGACCCAGGCTCAGATCGGGGACTGTGCCGACGGGGAGGTGCTGCAGGCGCTGGGAGTGGGAAATTTCGACGTCTGTTTCGTCTGTATCAGCGATGATTTCCAGTCTTCGCTGGAGATCACCTGCCTTTTAAAAGAGATGGGAGCCCGCTATGTGGTGTCCAAAGCGGACAGGGAGATTCACGCAAAATTTCTTTTGAAAGTGGGGGCGGATGCTATCGTCCATCCCGAGCGGGATATGGCTCAGCGTACAGCGGCTCTCTACAGTGCGAAAAATGTGTTCAGCTATACGGAGCTTTCCGATGCGTATGCGGTTTCGGAAGTGAAGACGCCGGGAACCTGGGCGGGCAAGACCGTGCGGGATGTGAATGTGCGTTCCGCCCATCAGGTGAATATCATAGGTGTGAAGCGGGGGCAGATGATCCTTCCGATGACGGATCCGGATTATGTTTTTCAGCTGGAAGAGCATCTTGTTATGGCTGGAGGAAAGGAAGACCTGTTGAAAATTGCAGATATGGACTGATCTGACCGGGAAAAAGGGGATATCCTGCAAGGAATTTCTTGACTTCCATCATTTTTTACGATAAATTAAGTAGCATATGGAGCGAATACAACGGAGGAATGGATATGAGAAAGGTTGTGAAATTTGGCGGAAGCTCTCTGGCAAGCGCAGAACAGTTTGAGAAAGTGGGGAAGATTATCCGGGCAGACTGTTCGCGGGCTTATGTAGTTCCCTCTGCGCCGGGCAAGCGTTTTCCGGAAGATATTAAGGTGACCGATATGCTGTATACCTGTTATGCGGCAGCGGCGAGAAGAGATTCGATCGACCGGAGGCTGGAAGAGATCCAGGACCGCTATCAGGGAATTATAACGGGACTGGGGCTTGAACTCGACCTGGAAGAGGAGTTTGCCGAGATCAGGAAGCGTTTTCTGGAGCAGTGCGGGGAAGATTATGCAGCTTCCAGAGGAGAGTATCTGAACGGCATTATCATGGCCAATTATCTGGGCTTTACCTTCATCGATGCAGCGGAGGTGATCCGTTTTCATGAGGATGGTTCTTTTGCAGCGCAGGAGACGTATGATCTGGTGGCTAAAAGGCTGGAAAACTGCGAGAATGCAGTGATCCCCGGATTTTACGGCGCTTATGCAGATGGGCGGATCAAGACGTTTTCAAGAGGCGGATCCGACATTACAGGATCGATCGTGGCAAGAGCTATCGGGGCGGATCTCTATGAGAACTGGACGGACGTATCCGGTTTCCTGGTGACAGATCCCCGGATCATTCCCAATCCGGAAGTGATCGATGTGATCACTTACAAGGAGTTAAGGGAACTGTCTTATATGGGAGCAACGGTTCTTCATGAGGATGCCATTTTCCCGCTCAGGGAGGAAGGAATCCCCATCAATATCAGAAACACCAATGATCCCAGAGCAAAGGGAACCATGATCGTGGAGAGTACCTGCGCCCGTTCCAAATTTACGATTACCGGCATTGCCGGAAAGAAAGGCTTTGCCTCCGTATACATTGATAAAGATATGATGAACTCTGAGATTGGGTTCGGAAGAAAGGTATTGCAGGTCTTTGAGGATAACGGGATTTCCTTTGAGCATCTGCCTTCCGGTATTGATACCATGACGGTTCTGGTACATGAGAGCGAGTTCCAGGAAAAGGAGCAGCAGGTGGTGGCAGGACTTCACAGGGCAGTGAATCCGGATCACATTGAACTGGATTCCGGGCTGGCGCTGGTGGCCGTTGTGGGACGGGGAATGCAGAGAACGAGGGGGACGGCAGGAAGAATTTTCTCCGCTCTGGCTCATGCCCACGTCAATGTGCGGATGATCGATCAGGGATCCAGTGAACTGAATATTATTATCGGTGTGGACAACAGGGATTTCGAGACTGCGATCCAGGCAATCTACGATATTTTTGTGACAGCCCAGCTGTAACTGCACAGGATAAGAGGGACTCCGGAGACAGAAGGAAAGGGGGAATCTTCCATCTGCTTCCGGAGTTCCATTTTTATTGAAATCTTCCGGGAAATATGGTAGGATAGTCACAGAACATGTCCCCGAAAGACAGGGGCGGGACAGAGAATAAGATAAGAAATAAGGAGAACCTGGGATGAAACGAGTATTGCTGAAATTAAGCGGCGAGGCACTTGCAGGCGAAAAGAAGACAGGATTTGATGAAGCCACTGTTGTGGGGGTCGCAAAACAGGTCAAGGCGCTGGTTGACGAGGGGATCGAAGTTGGCATCGTCATCGGAGGCGGCAATTTCTGGCGCGGAAGAAGCAGTGAAAATATGGACCGCACCAAAGCAGATCAGATCGGAATGCTGGCTACGGTGATGAACTGTATTTACGTATCAGAGATTTTCCGCTCACAGGGAATGATGACTGCTGTGCTGACGCCTTTTGTCTGCGGATCTTTCACAAAGGAATTTTCAAAAGACCGGGCAAACAAATATTTTTCTCACGGCATGGTAGTTTTCTTTGCAGGGGGAACAGGACATCCCTACTTTTCCACAGACACCACGACTGTACTGCGGGCAGTAGAGATTGAGGCGGAGACCATCCTGCTGGCGAAAGCTGTGGACGGTGTCTATGACAGCGATCCCAAGACGAATCCGGAGGCAAAGAAGTATGATGAGGTTCACATTCAGGAAGTGATCGACAAAAAGCTGGCGGTTGTTGACCTGACTGCATCCATCATGTGCATGGAGAATAAGATGCCCATGCTGGTATTTGGATTAAATGAAGAAAACAGTATTGTAAATGCGGCGCACGGCAAGATTACAGGAACCCGGGTGCTGGTATAAGAAGGAGGAAATCATGGACGAGAGAATCGTAAAATATGAGGAAAAAATGACAAAGACACTGCAGAATCTTGAGGGAGAGTTTGGAACAATCCGGGCGGGAAGAGCCAATCCCCATGTGCTGGACCGTATTATGGTAGATTACTACGGAACACCCTCCAGTCTGCAGCAGGTTGCCAATATCTCTGTTCCGGAAGCAAGGATCATCCAGATTCAGCCCTGGGAGGCGAAGATGGTAAAAGAGATCGAGAAAGCGATCAATATGTCTGACCTGGGAATTAATCCCACCAACGATGGAAAAGTAATCCGTCTGGTATTCCCGGAACTTACCGAGGAGCGCAGAAAAGAACTGGTCAAGGATGTAAAGAAGAAGGGTGAGGCTGCCAAGGTGGCTGTCCGCAATATTCGCCGGGATGCCAACGATATGCTCAAAAAACTGGGCAAGGCTGATGTGTCTGAGGATGAAGTAAAGGATATGGAAGATGCCGTTCAGAAAATGACGGATAAATTTATCAAAAAAGTGGATGAAGCAGTGGAAGTGAAGTCCAAAGAGATCCTGACCGTATAAAAGAGGAGATGAGGGAGGCGTCGCCGCATGGGAACATGGGCCGGGGCCTCTTTTTTCCGAGAGAAAAACAGGCGGGAAACTGCCGGGAGAAAAGGAGTTTATATGCAGGTACCTGAACATATCGCCATCATTTTGGATGGAAACGGACGGTGGGCGAAGAGCAAGGGAATGCCCAGAAGCTATGGCCATGTAAAGGGCTGTGAAAATCTGGAGAGAATCTGCAACACAGCCCGGGATCTGGGCGTGAAATATCTCACTGTGTATGCATTTTCCACAGAGAACTGGAAACGGTCCCCGGAGGAAGTAAACGGTCTTATGAATCTGTTTCGCAGATATCTGAAGCGGTGCATGAAGCAGGCAAAGAAAAATAATATGAAGGTGACAGTGATCGGAGATCCGGCGCCTTTTGATGAGGATATCAGGGACAGTATCCGGGAACTGGAGGAGTTTTCCAAGGATTTTGATGCGATCCATTTTCAGATTGCCCTCAATTACGGAAGCCGGGATGAACTGGTGCGGGCGGCTAACCGGATGGCGGCCGACATCAGAAGCGGAAGGGCTCCGGAGGTGATCACAGAGCAGGATTTTGAAAAATATCTTGATACAGCAGGGGTGCCGGATCCGGATCTTATGATCCGCACAAGCGGAGAACTCCGCCTTTCTAATTTTCTGCTCTGGCAGCTGGCCTATACAGAATTTTATTTTACGCCGGTGCCCTGGCCGGATTTTTCAAAAGAGGAATTAATCAGGGCCATTGAGAAATACAATGAAAGGGACCGGCGCTTTGGCGGAGTGAAGGAGGAAGATCATGTTTAAAACCAGATTATTGAGCGGGATCGTACTGGTGGCAGTTGCGCTTCTCACCATCTGCAGCGGCGGCGCAGTTCTTTTTGCCACAACCTGGATCATTTCCCTGATCGGGATGCGGGAGCTGTACCGGGCGATGGGCGTGCACAGGGATAGGACGGGGCTGCTGGAGATGGCCGGTTACGGGGCGGTTACCCTGTATTATGCAGCAATGTATGCCGGTGAATTTTACCAGCTGATGGCGGTGCTGGCGGCTGTGATCCTGGTGATGTGCGTCTATGTATTTACCTATCCCCGCTACAGAGCGGAGGAAGTGATGGCAGCGGCCTTCGGTGTTCTCTATGTGGGAGTGATGCTCTCCTGCGTCTACCTGACCAGAGAACTTCCGGGAGGAGCCTGGCATGTATGGTTGATCCTCCTTTGCTCCTGGGGGTGTGATACCTGTGCTTACTGCGCGGGAATGCTTTTCGGAAAACACAAGATGGCTCCGGTCTTAAGCCCGAAAAAATCGGTGGAGGGAGCCGTGGGAGGCGTAGCTGGCGCAGCCCTTCTGGGCGTTCTGTATGCGCTGGCAGCCAATCATTTCGGTAATCTTCAGGCCTCTCCCCTGACGTATGCGCTGATCTGCGCTGTGGGAGCGCTCATCTCCATGGTGGGAGATCTGGCGGCTTCTGCGATCAAGAGGAACCGGAATATTAAGGATTACGGAAAGCTGATTCCCGGCCACGGAGGGATCCTGGATCGTTTTGACAGTGTGATCTTTACGGCCCCCATCATTTATTTCCTGTCCGTTCTGCTTTTGGGAAATGGCGGAGCATTTTAACGGACAGATCAGGAGAAAAGGAGAGAAAGACAGATGAAGCAGATTGCAGTTCTCGGTTCTACAGGTTCCATCGGTACCCAGACTCTGGATGTGGTGCGAGCGAATCCGGGAGAACTGAAAATTACAGCTCTTTCCGCCGGACGGCAGATTGATCTTCTGGAGAAACAGATTCGGGAATTTCAGCCGGTTCTGGCGGCTGTATGGGAGGAGCAGGCGGCAAAGGAGCTGGCAGTGCGGATCCGGGATACGAAGACCCGGGTAGTATCCGGAATGGAAGGACTTCTGGAGCTGGCAGTGCTGGAGGGTACAGATATCCTGGTTACGGCTATTGTGGGAATGATCGGGATCCGCCCCACCATAGCGGCGATAAAAGCGGGAAAAGATATCGCTCTGGCCAACAAGGAGACGCTGGTTACTGCCGGGCATCTGATCATGCCGCTGGCAAAAGAATACGGGGTGCAGATCCTGCCGGTGGACAGTGAACATTCCGCTATTTTTCAGTGCTGCCAGGGGGATGACAGAAAACAGATAGAGAAGCTTCTGATCACAGCTTCCGGCGGACCCTTCCGGGGAAGAGGACGGTCAGATCTTGCAGGTGTGCAGGTGGAGGATGCGCTGAAACATCCCAACTGGGCTATGGGGCAGAAGATTACCATAGACTCGGCTACCCTGGTGAATAAGGGACTGGAAGTGCTGGAAGCCAGATGGCTTTTTGATGTATCGTTTGATCAGATCCAGGTCGTCGTGCAGCCTCAGAGCATTATTCATTCCATGGTAGAATTTTCCGACGGCGCGGTGATGGCACAGCTGGGAACGCCGGATATGAGGCTGCCCATTCAGTATGCGCTCTTTTATCCTGAGCGGCGCCCGCTGAAGGGAGAGCGTCTTGATTTTGCGGCTCTGAAGGGAATTACTTTTGAGGAGCCTGACATGGAGACCTTCAAAGGACTTCCGCTGGCGATCGCCGCAGGAAAGACGGGGGGATCCATGCCGACAGCATTTAATGCGGCAAATGAGAGGGCGGTGGCAAAATTCCTGAGAAAAGAGATCGCTTTCCTGGATATTTACGAGATAATTGAAGAAGCTATGAGAGAACACAAAGTGATCGAAGATCCTACGGTGGAACAGATTCTGGAGACAGAAGCTGAGACGTATGAGAGGATTGAAGGCAGGTGGTAGAATGGGTATTGTGATCGCAGTTCTTATCTTTGGCCTTATGGTCATCGTACATGAGCTGGGCCATTTTTTACTGGCAAAGAAAAATGGGATCGGCGTGGAAGAATTCAGCATCGGTATGGGGCCACGCCTCTTTTCCTTTGAGAGGGGAGGAACCCGCTATTCTCTTAAGCTGCTTCCTCTGGGCGGTTCCTGTGCGATGAAGGGAGAACTGGAGGATGCGGAAGGGGAGGACTCCTTTCAGAGTAAATCGGTGGGAAAGCGGATCTCAGTGGTGATCGCCGGACCGCTTTTTAACTTTTTTCTGGCTTTTGTGGCGGCTGTGATTCTGGTAAACGGCGTGGGATTTGATGTACCGGAAGTGCTGAAGGTGCCGGAGGGATCTCCGGCGGCGGAGGCAGGACTCCAGGAGGGGGATGTTATAAAAGAATATAATGGAACCTCCATCTATCTGGGCAGAGACCTGGATCTGCAGGAGTATCTCTACGGTGTGCCTGCCGGAGGGGTAGATCTGACGGTCCTGAGAAATGGTGAAAAAATCCGGCTTCATTATACGCCGCAGTCAGAAAAACGGTATATGCTGGGATTTAATTATTACGAGACAGAGGATCCGGCAGAGTTAAGTTCGGTGGAACTGAATCAGCCGCTTTATGAGGCGGGGCTGCAGGCCGGAGATGTGATCACTGCTATAGACGGGCAGGAGATTACATCGGGGGCGGAACTGGGCGCTTATTTTGATGCTCATCCCATGGACGGGAGTTCTCTGACCGTGCGGTACAGCCGGCGGGGAAGTGAAAAAGAGGTTCAGGTTACGCCGATGATGACGGAGCACGCAGAGCTTGGTTTTTATTATAATTATTACCGGGAGAAGAGCAGTGATCCGATCCAGATCTTGAAATACAGTGCCCTGGAGGTGCGCTACAGCATTGTCAACGTATTCAGCAGTCTGAAAATGTTTTTTACCGGCCAGGTGGGAATTGATGATTTCTCCGGACCTGTGGGAATTGTAAATGTGGTGGATACGAATTATGAGGCGGCCAAATCACAGGGGACCTTTATTACCTGGATGTCTATGCTGAACCTTCTGATCCTTCTGTCGGCCAACCTGGGGATTGTGAATCTTCTGCCGATTCCGGGGCTGGACGGAGGAAGGCTGGTCTTTCTGATCCTGGAACTGATCCGGGGAAAGCGGGTGAAAGAGGAGACAGAAGGGGCGATCCATTTTGCAGGTATGATGCTGATGCTGGCTCTGATTGTCTATGTGACCTTCCATGATTTTGTAAAATTCTTTTGATTGGTAGAAATATGCTTCCGACTGGAAAAATCCGGCCGGGAGCATATTTTTTACTGCGGGCGCATAGAGTAGAATAATTCTTTGGGCAGAAGGAAACATTATGATTCCATATATGAAAGCAGAACAGCAGCAGGAGAGGCCGGACAGGGGAAAACTGAAAATACAGGTATATGCCGCACTTCGCAGTCTTCCAGTGGCAGATGCGGAAATTTCCATTTCTTATACCGGAGATCCGGGGAATATTCTGGAAGAAGTAAAGACAAATGCCAGTGGGGAGAGTCCTGAAGTGGAGCTTCCCACACCGCCGCTGGAGTACAGCGTGGAGCCCTCGGAGTATCAGCCGTATTCGGAATATACACTGCGCATTACAAAAGAGGGGTACGCTCCGGTAGATATTTCCGGTACAGAGCTGCTCTCTGGACAGACGGCTCTTCAGCCGGTGTATCTGGAGCCGCTGACGCCGGAGGAAGAGTACAGCAGGATCGTGATTCCGGATCATACGCTTTTTGGCGAATATCCGGAGAAAATACCGGAGGAGGAGATCAAACCTGTGGATGAGAGCGGGGAGATTGTTTTAAGCCGGGTAGTGGTGCCGGAGTTTGTAGTGGTTCATGACGGTGCGCCCACGGATTCGACGGCGCAGAATTATTACGTGCGGTATCGGGACTATATCAAAAATGTGGCCTGCAGCGAGATTTATTCTACCTGGTCAGAGAGTGCGATCCGGGCCAATGTGCTGGCAATCCTGTCTTTTACGATGAACCGCGTATATACGGAGTGGTATCGGAACAAGGGATATGATTTTACGATTACTTCGTCTACTGCGTTTGATCATAAATGGATTCCGGGAAGAAATATTTTTGCAAATGTATCCGGTATTGTAGATGAAATTTTTACCAGCTATCTCTCCAGGCCAAATGTGCGCCAGCCCATTCTGACTCAGTACTGTGATGGGAAACGGGTAACCTGCCCCAACTGGATGAGTCAGTGGGGAAGCCAGGCGCTGGGGGAGAGCGGCTATTCGGATATTGAAATTCTCAGAAATTATTACGGCAGTAATATGTATATCAACAGTGCGGAGGAGATTGCCGGGATTCCCGCTTCCTGGCCGGGGGAAAACCTGGATATCGGCTCTTCGGGCATGAAGGTGCGCCAGATCCAGGAACAGCTGAATGTGATCGCACAGGCTTATCCCGCACTGCGGACGGTAGATGTGGATGGGATTTTCGGGGAGGCGACCCAGGAGGCCGTGCGGCAGTTTCAGCAGATTTTCGGACTTCCGGCAACCGGAGTCATTGATTATCCGACCTGGTATAAGATCCAGGAAATTTATGTGGGAGTGAGCCGTATCGCAGAGCTGCAGTAATAAAATATGGAAAATTGAGAAGGAAGCGCTTGACAGAGGGGAGGAAATATAGTAAACTCCAGATAGTTAGTTGAAGCTAACCAAAGGAGGAAAGCGTATGAGCGTGGTGATCGTAGGAGGAAATGAAAGGATGGTCTGTCAGTATGAGTCCATCTGCAAAGAGCTGGGACACCGGGCGAAGGTGTTTGCGAAAGAACAGGGAAGCTGGAAGAAACAGATGGGATGTCCGGATCTTGTGGTGCTTTTTACCAATACAGTGTCCCACAAGATGGTGAATAATGCGCTGCAGGAGGCCCGGAGAAACAAAGTTCCGGTCAGAAGGATCCACAGCAGCAGCGCCTCGGCGCTGAAGACGGCGCTGGCAGAGTACGGGGTGTGAGAAGTGAAGAAGTGTTTTAGGCATAAAATATGCAGACCACAGGCAAAGTCCAGGGTCTGCATATTTTGCATATAGGAAGGAAGGACGGAAGCAGCGATCAAAACCGTTTCCATGTATCCCGGACAAAGAGAAGCAGGAGAGGGAAAATCTCCAGACGTCCTGCCAGCATGTCAAAGATCAGCACCAGTTTGGCCGGGGCAGAAAAGATGGAAAAGTTGGCCATGGGGCCCACCAGTTCCAGGCCGGGGCCGATATTGTTGAAAGTAGCTGCCACAGCGGTAAAGTTTGTGATAAGATCCAGGTTATCGAAGGCCAGAAGCAGGATGGAGAAGGCAAAGATCATTACGTAGGTAATCAGAAATACATTGGTATTTCGCACTACCTCATGTTCCAGAGCTTTGCCGTCCATTTTGATCTTCTTGATACTGTTCGGATGCAGGAACTGGTGCAGTTCCTTGCGAACTGTCTTCAGAAGGATGACAAACCGGGAAACCTTGATTCCTCCGCCGGTACTTCCGGCACAGGCGCCAACAAACATCAGCATAACCAGGATTGTCCGGGAGGCCTGGGGCCACAGGTTGAAGTCTGTGGTAGAATACCCGGTGGTGGTGATGATGGAACCCACCTGGAAGGCGGACTGCTGGAAAGCTTCCCCCAGGCTTCCGAACAGAGGGCGCACATTAAAAGTGATCACCAGAATGGAGACGGCAATCACGCCCAGATACCAGCGCAGTTCCTCCACCAGCACAGACTGACGGAACTTTTTCAGCAGGATCAGGTAGTAAACATTGAAGTTTATACCAAAGAGGATCATAGAAATAGTTACCACATTCTGCAGGTAGGGGGAGTAGCTGGCCATACTGTCATTTCGCACGCCAAATCCGCCGGTTCCGGCAGAGCCGAAACTGATAGTCAGTGAGTCAAAGAGAGACATGCCGCCCAGGAGGAGAAAGACGATCTCAATCAGCGTCATGGCAATATAGATCTTATACAGCGTTTTGGCTGTGGACTGTACCGTGGGAGTCAGACGGCTCACAATTGGCCCCGGACTCTCTGCTTTCATAAGGTTCATGTGAGAGCCGCCGGCCAGGGGAAGGACGGAAAGAAGAAAGACAAGAACTCCCATTCCTCCGATCCAGTGGGTAAAACTTCGCCAGAACAGAATACATCTGGGGAGAGATTCCACATCTGAGAGAATGCTGGCGCCGGTGGTGGTGAATCCGGATACGGTCTCAAAGAGAGCGTCTACCGGATGGGTAATGGAACCGCTGAATAAAAAGGGCAGGGCGCCCATAATGCTCATGACGATCCAGCAGAGTGCCACTGTGACAAAACCTTCCCGGACATAGAATACCCGGTCTTTTGGTTTCAGGATCACCAGGGGGATGCCGATGGCAAGGCAGAGCGCGATGGTGATCAGAAAGGAAATGACGCTGGATTCTCCGTAAAGGATACCGGTCAGGACTGGGAGGAGCATAAGGGCAGCTTCCACATTCAGTACCCAGCCAAGGATATAAAAAATAATTGGAAAATTCATTTTGCCTGCTCCTTATTTCTTCAGAATATCCTGGACGTCGTGCAGTCCCAGATGAGTGGTCACTACGATCACGGTATCGCCGGCCTGGAGTGAATCCTGCCCCCGGGGGATGGATATCGTTCCGTGGCGGTTGATGCAGACAATCCGCAGATTATCTTTCAGCTTCAGCTGAGAAAGGGGGATGCCCGAGAGGGGGCAGTTTTCCCGGATGACAAATTCCAGAGCCTCCGCCCGGTTATCCAGAATATGGTAGAGTGTCTCTACATTGCTGCCAATGGAATTCTGCATGGCACGCACGTACTGGAGAATATAGTCGGCAGTCAGATATTTGGGATAAATGACGCTGCCCAGATCCAGCTTCTGAATCAGGTCATCGAAGGCCAGGCGGTTTACTTTTGTGATAATTTTGGCGGAGGAAACATCCTTGGCAAAGAGGCTGAGGAGTACATTTTCCTCATCCAGGTTGGTCAGAGTGACAAAGCTTTCCGCCATATCGAGACCTTCTTCCATCAGAAGTTTCCGATCGGAACCGTCGCCGCAGATGATGGTGGCATCCGGAAGCAGTTCGCTTAAAGTTTCGCAGCGCTCCCGGCTGTGATCTACGATCCGCACGTCGATCTTCATTTCCAGAAGCTGTTTGGCCAGGTAATAGCCCAGTGTGCCGCAGCCTACGATCATGCAGTTTTTCACCTGGTGGGTTTTTAATCCCACTCTCTGGAAGAAAGAAGCTGCGTTCTTCGGCGAGGTGATCAGAGTGATGTAATCTCCGTCCTTCAGAAGAAAGTTTCCGTCCGGAATGAATACTTCACTGCCGCGCTCCACACCGGCTACCAGCAGGTCGCTGCGGAATTTTTCCTGCAGTTTGCAGACGGGAAAATGATCCAGCTGAAATTCCGGTTTTAAGCGGAATTTCAGAAGTTCTACCCGGCCTTTGACGAAAGTATCGATCTTAATGGCGGAGGGGAAGCGCAGCAGGCGGGCAATCTCTCTGGCAGCCACCAGCTCCGGATTGATCGTCATGGAGATGCCGAGGCGCTCCCGGATAAAGTTCAGTTCTTCGTGATATACCGGGTTCCGAACCCGGGCAATGGTGTGGCAGCTGCTCACATTCTGGGCGATCAGGCAGCAGAGCAGATTCAGCTCGTCCGATCCGGTAACGGCGATCAGGACATCGGCGGTATCTACGCCGGCTTCCATCAGAGTGCCGATTGAGGAGCCATTTCCGCAGATCCGCAGGGCATCTATGTTTTCTGAGATTCTGTGAATTTTTTCCAGTGAATGGTCTACCAGGACGACGCTGTAATGTTCCTGGCTGAGCTGTTCGGCCAGGGTCATGCCCACTTTTCCGCAGCCAACAATAATGATTTTCATAATTCCTCCAAAAACAGATATTTATACAATCTTAATATATGGAAAGCATATGGGGCTATTATAACACGACTGGCTGAAAAAAGAAGGGTAATTTTCAAC
>ENA-OYYN01000563-OYYN01000563.1-human-gut-metagenome-genome-assembly--contig:-NODE-563-length-19128-cov-4.542599_pt1 | contig 19128 bp, 13 predicted proteins | sample MGYA00243249_ERZ653449 | MGnify/ENA primary metagenome ERZ653449 (study PRJEB26926, sample SAMN06165159) | human gut metagenome | biome: ENVO:00009003; feature: ENVO:2100002; material: ENVO:00002003... | reverse complement strand
GGCTCGGAGATGTGTATAAGAGACAGGGGAAGTATTGCCTTTATGAGCAATCTTATGCGGGAAATTTTTTCTTTTGTATTAATTCCGATTCTCGCCGGGAAACTGAACTTTTATAGCTGCATTGCCCCGGCGGGAGCGACCAGCGAAGACACTACCCTGCCGGTAATGCTGAAATATACAGATGAGGAGACCGTGGTTCTCTCTGTGCTCAACGGCATGATCTGTTCTTTCTTTGTCCCGATCCTGATCTCTCTTTTCTTTCAGGGAACCTGATAAAAGAGATCAGATCCATCCTCCGTCCATGGAGATTACCTGTCCGGTGAGATAGGGGTGATGGACAGCCAGATCGTAGAGGAGAGCGGCAGCTTCTGCGGCGGAACCGAAGCGGCCGGCCGGGATTTCAGCGGTGAGAGCTTCCTTCTCTTCCGGGCTTAAGAACTGGTTCATAGAAGTTTCGATTGCGCCGAACGCAGCTGCATTTACCCGGATCTGGCTGGGAGCCAGTTCTTTGGCGAGAGCGCGGGTAAGACCGTTTACACCGGATTTGGCTGCGGAGTAGGCGGCTTCGCAGGAGGCTCCCACATTTCCCCAGACAGAGGACACGTTCACAATGGATCCCTGATGGCGGGAGAGCATCAGCGGAATGGCGGCCCGGCAGGTGAGGAAAACAGAGGTGAGATCTGTGGAGAGCATCTGGTTCCACTGGGCAAGACTCATATCCTGGAGCAGACCGATATGGGAGATTCCCGCATTATTGATCAGCACATCCAGATGGCCGCAGCGCGTCCGGATTTCGGAAAAAAGATCCGTGACGAAAGATTCGTCTCCCATATCTCCGACGAAGGGAAAACAGGGAACGGAGAATAGATCGTTCAGTTCCCCGGCAGTTTCTCTCAGAAGATCAATACGGTTCTGGCAGGTGAGAAACAGAGTGTAGCCGTTTTGCGCAAAGATCCGGGCAGTTTCCCGGCCGATTCCCCGGGAAGCGCCGGTGATCAGGACATTTTTTTCTTTCATATCACAGTAAGATCCTTTCTGAAAAATAGATTCTGAAAAAGAGCATAGCACAGATTCCTGGCGGGCGCAAGGCAGGAGAATTTCTGACGGTTTGTGCAGGGCTTATTCTTGCACAAATATCCGTGTCGTAGTAAAATAAAAAAATAATCCGTAAATTATGCAAAAGAGAACTAGAGGAAAAAACAATGGACAAGAAAATGCTTTTTGTCTTTAATCCCTGTTCGGGAAAAGGCCAAATAAAAACAAAACTGCTGGAAATCATTGATATTTTTGTAAAAGGCGGTTATGAGGTGCTGGTGCATCCTACGCAGGAACCGCAGGATGGATATCGTCAGGTGAAAAAATTTGCCCAGGATGTGGATCTGGTGGTCTGCAGCGGCGGGGATGGAACCCTGGATGAAGTGGTGACAGCGCTGATGGAAGTGGAGAAAGAGGTGCCTCTGGGATATATCCCGGCGGGAAGCACCAACGATTTTGCCAACAGCCTGTCAATTCCAAAGGACATGGCACAGGCGGCCCGGGCGATTGTGGAGGGGAAATGTTACTCCTGCGATGTGGGATCTTTTAATGAGGATACCTTCGTCTATGTGGCGGCGTTCGGGATTTTCACCGACGTCTCCTATCAGACAGATCAGAATCTGAAGAATCTGCTGGGACATCTGGCTTACGTTCTGGAAGGGACGAAGCGGATTTTCAATGTGAAGACGTATCATATGAAAGTAACTTCCAACGGTGAGACTTTTGAAGATGATTATATCTACGGGATGGTGAGCAATTCCCGGTCGGTGGGGGGATTTAAGAATCTGACGGCAAAGCGTGATGTGCAGATGGATGACGGACTTCTGGAAGTAACTCTGATCAAGCGTCCCAGGAATCCGCTGGAATTAAATGAAATCCTGGTAGCGCTGGTGACCCGGGTGGATAATACAGATCTGATAGAATCCTTTAAGACAGATCACATTGTGATGGAGGCCGAGGAGGAGATTTCCTGGACGCTGGACGGCGAATTCGGAGGAGATCACAGGATCGCCCGCATTGAGGCGCGCAAACATGCCATGAAGATTTTCCTGAAAGAAGATCAGAAAGATGAGTGAACTACCCCGTAAAAGTTTTAGAAAGATAATGAAGTAAGTATGTACAAGATTTTATTTGTAGATGATGAAGAAGAAGTAAGAAAAAGTATTGTTAAGCTGATGGACTGGAACGCCCTGGGATTTGAGATTGCCGGGGAGGCGGAGAACGGCAGGGAGGCGCTGGAAAAAGTGACCTCGCTGGAACCGGATGTGGTGATCACGGATATTCAGATGCCCTATATGGATGGTCTGCAGCTGGCCGAGGCGCTGCAGAAAGAATACCCGGAGAAAAAGGTTGTTCTCTTTTCCGGGTATGATGAATTTGAGTATGCGAAACAGGCAATCCGGCTGGGGGTGACCGGATATATCTTAAAACCGATCAATATCGGAGAACTCACGGCGGTTCTGCAGAAATTAAGGGATTCTATTGACCGGGAATTAGAAGAAAAAAGGGATGTGAATGCTCTGCGGGAAAGTTACCGGAGGGCTTATCCTGTTTTAAGGGAGAAATTTGTCAACGAGTGGGTTGAGGGAAATATTCCAGGAGGGGAGATTTCCCGCCTGATGAAACAGTATCTGCCCCGGTTCCGGGAAGCAGAGGCCTGGACGGCCGGGCTGATCTGCGTGGATCGTCAGAAGGGGCGGGAGGAAGAAAGCCGGTGGCTGTGGGAACAGCAGCTGGTGCAGGTATCCGTCCTAAAAGTGGTGCGTGAACTGCTGGAAGGAAAGTTCTGCTGCCACCTGTTTAACGGGCAGAAAGAACTGGGGCTGATCTGCGCACTGCAGAAAGGACAGACCATGAATGAACTTCTGGCGCTTTTAAATCAGGCGGGGAGGGAGTGCAGTCAGGTTTTTGCCCTGGAGGTCACGGCAGGCCTGGGAAATCCGAGGAAGAATCCGGAAGAACTGGCAGAGTCTTACCGGGAAGCCAAGGAAGCTCTGGAGTACCGCGTGGTGCTGGGGGAAGACCGGGCAATCTATATCCGAGATGTGGAACCGCAGAAGAGACAGGTGCTCTCCCTGAGCGGGCAGGAGGAAGGAAATCTGTTCCATGCCCTGAAGTTCTGCGAGGAAAAGGAAATTGAGGAGCAGGTCAATGCCCTGATCGATAAGATGGGGGATGACAAGGTTTACTGGAGACAGTCCCAGAGCTACAGCGTAACGCTTTTGAATACGCTTATGAAGCTGGTATGGCGGTATGAACTGGATGAGAAGGCACTTTTTGGAACGGGAGAAAATTTCTACGGCGAGCTTCTGGAACTGCGCACCAGCCACGAACTGAAGGCTTACTTTAACCGGCTGTGTACGAAGATCCATCAGCAGCTGGTCTGCCAGAGAGAGGGAAACTGCAATACTCTGATCCGGGAGGCTCAGGAGTACATCGAGGCAAATTATGCCAGGCCGGATCTGTCTGTGGAAGTTCTCTGTCAGGAATTTCATTTAAGCCCTTCTTATTTTTCTATGATGTTTAAGAAAGAAACAGGCAAGAATTACAGCACATATCTCACGGAAGTGAGAATGAAAAAGGCGGTGGAACTTCTGAACACTACCGATGATAAAACGTATGTGATTGCGGGAAAAGTAGGCTATACAGAGCCGAATTATTTCAGTTATGTGTTTAAACGGCAGTTTGGCGTATCGCCCAGCCGCTATCATAAAGGGAAGCAGTAGATGGGAAAGATATGGGAAAAATGTCAGAAGATTTATGCCAGAATGCGGCTGCGCTCCGTGATCTGGATGGCATTCAGTATTGCGGCCATATCCTGTGCGGTGCTCATTGGCTCTTCTTTCTATCAGCGCTTTACTAGTCAGCTGGAGTATGTGGCTTCCGTACAGAGCCAGGCGCTGCTGGAGCAGGTGAGTTATACGCTGACGGCTACACTGCGGAATATGATGAAGATATCAGATACGCTGTCTTACTCTGTTCTGAAGGAAAATGATCTGGCCAGGACAGATATGGAAGAGAAATTTCGTCTGATCTACGACAGCAATAAAAATTATATCCAGAATATCGTCCTTTTCCGCAAGGATGGGGAGATGCTGGCAAAAGCGCCGGCGGCTACTCTCCGGGAAGGGGTGCACGCGGCAGAAGAAGAATGGTTTCAAAATGCTGTGGAGCAGCCGGAAAATATGCATTTTTCCCTGCCGCATGTGCAGAAACTTTTTGTGCACCGGGATCACTCCTACAACTGGGTGATCTCGATCAGCCAGGCGGTACAGATCAAGGAAAACGGACAGCTGGAAGAAGGAGTTCTCCTGATCGATCTCTCCTACGATGCCATTGCCAGGATGATCACCAGTATTTCTCCGGGCAGCGCTTCTTATGTTTATCTGACAGACCGGAGCGGTGAGATTATTTATCATCCCAGCCACCAGATGATCTTAAATGGAAAAGTAAAGGAGGATAATCTGGAGGCAGCGGGCTACAGCGACGGTGTCTATAACGGGAAATTTCAGGGAGAACGGCGAATGACGGCGGTTAAGACGATCGGCTATACAGGGTGGAAGCTGGTGAGTGTGACGGAGGGCTGGTACACGACGCTGATTTCGCCAAAGAGCGTGCTGTCCCTGGTGGCCGTAGCTCTTCTCTTTATCATAGGGCTGGGGATGATCAACGGGTTTATCTCGGACCGGGTAACTGATCCGATCAGCCGTCTGGAAATCGCCCTCAAGGAAATCGAGGGAGGAAATTTTGATGCGGTGATACGGGAAAAGGGCTGTTATGAGCTGCGGCATTTAAGCCGAAGCGTAAAGCAGATGGCAGTGGAACTGCACCGGCTGATGGAGCAGGCAGAGAGGGAGCATGAGATCCAGAGAAAAAATGAGCTGAATACTCTGCAGTCTCAGATCAATCCCCATTTCCTGTATAATACACTGGATATTGTGATCTGGATGGTACAAAATGAGAAAAAAGAGGATGCGGTGCAGGCGCTTACGGCACTGGCCAGATTTTTCCGCATTGGTCTCTCCGGCGGAAGAACGATCATCTCTGTGGGGGAGGAACTGGAACATGTGAAAAGTTATCTGACCATTCAGATGATGCGGCACAAGAATAAATTCCAGTACCATTTCGAGATTCAGGAAGAAGTGGAGAATCTGGCAACCCTGAAACTGATCCTCCAGCCGCTGGTAGAGAATGCCATCGCCTACGGGGTGCAGTATCAGGACGGGGACGGCGAGATCTGGATCCGTGCCTATCAGGAAGAGGGCAGCCTGATCCTGCAGGTGGAGGACAATGGACTGGGGATTCCGCCGGATCGTCTGGAAGACCTGCGCAGGGGAAAGATAAGCCCCTCCGGAAAGGGATCTGGGATCGGCGTGCGTAATGTAAATGAGCGGATCGCCCTGTATTTCGGGGAGGATTACGGGCTTGCAATTGATACGGAGCTGGATGAGGGGACGGTGGTTACGCTGACCCAGCCGGCTGTGGAATATGAGAGGATGATCAATGAAGAGGCGTAGGGAGTGGAAAGTGATCCTGCTGGGACTGGCAGTGGTGGGCTTTTTGTTTCTGCTCTCCTCCACGGATCTGTTTTTTGAGGAGGAGAGAGAGGAAATCTATACGATTTCTGTGATTCAGGATGAAAATGACAGTAGGTATCAGATCTACCGGAAGGGGATCGATCAGGCTGCCCGGACAGAAAATGCGGATATTTATTATGAGACCGCTTCGGTTCGGAACGGAAAGACGGATTATGAGGCGGCTGCGCGCCGGGCTCAGGAAAATGGAGCCGAGGCAATTCTTATCCTGGCTTCTCTGGATGAGGAGGAGAACGACTGGATCCGCGAGATTAATCAGAGGACGCCGGTGCTTCTCATGGGAAATATCAGGACCAGCGTAGCCGGATACTGCAAGATCGCAGTAGATTACAGGACAATGGGCGGGCGGCTGGCTCATCTTCTGCAGGAGGATCTGGGAGAAGGGGAGCGCGTTCAGATATTCAGCACACAGTGGGGAAATAAAAACGTGCAGACCGTCTGCAAGGCTCTCATGGAGGAACTTTCAGAAAACGGGATCGGGTTCCGGAAATGCAGCCGGGTTTCAGAAGTGCAGGAGGGGAGCGCGGCAGTTCTGGATCCGGACGGGATGGAAGAGCTGCTGGATCTGAAACCGGAAGGAACGGCGCTGTACGGGCTGGGATATAATGACAGGATTGCCGAAGCGCTGGCAGAAGGGCAGATCGAGGGGCTTGTTCTGGTTAATGAGTATGATATGGGATACCAGGCGGTTTATTATACGATCCGCCGTCTGGAAGGAAAATGGCAGGAAACATATGTGGAGCAGGAGAGCATTTCTGTTCGTCCGGAGGATGCGTACGGGAAATATGAATATGTGCTGTTCCCGATTGGGTGAGGAAACGAAATGGAGAGAAACGAAAGAAGAATTCTGTTCAGAGCCGGTATGGTCTGGGCGGCCGCTCCCTTTTTGCTGGCCGGATGCAGAGGCGCGGAGAAGATGCCGGAGCGGCTGAAAGTGGGAGTCAGTATTTACCGGGACGATGATACCTATATTAATTCCATTGTGGCGGAGATGAAACAGCTTTTTCAGGAGAACTATGCCGGGGAGGCGCTTTTAAATATCGTTTCCGCCAAGAACAGTCAGAATGATCAGGATGAACAGGTGGAGCGTTTTCTCTCCCTGGGATATGATGTGATCTGTGTAAATGCGGTAGACAGAACTGACGTGGGGCGGATGGTGGATCTGGCCATGGAAGCGGAGGTGCCGCTGATCTTTTTTAACCGGGAACCGGTGGATGACGATCTTTATCGGGGAGAAGATATTTATTATGTGGGTTCCGACGCTCAGGAGTCTGCCAGGCTGCAGGGGCGCATGATCGCGGAGGCCTGGGAAGAGAACAGAGAGGAGCTGGATCTGAACGGGGACGGTGTCCTCTCTTTTGCACTTCTGGAAGGAGAGCGGGGACATCAGGATGCTGTGATCCGGACGGAGTGGGTGATCCGCAGTCTGGAAGAGGCGGGGGTTCCCTGGCAGATGACAGAGAGCGGTGTGGCGGACTGGGAGCGGGATCAGGCTGCGGCCCTGTCTGAGCAGTGGCTGTCTCTGTATGGGGATCAGATTGAACTTTTTATCTGTAATAACGACGACATGGCGCTGGGGGTTCTGGATACGCTGAAAAAAGAGAGCGGACCAAAAATCGGCGTGGTGGGGATTGACGGGACAGAGGAAGCGCTGGCGGCGGTGGAGAAGGGAGAACTTCTCGGGACTGTGAGTGCGGACCGGGAAGGTTACGCGGGGGCACTGATTGAGATGTCCCTGAACCTGGCCCGAGGAGAGGAACTTCCGGGGGAGATGGATACGGACGGGAAGAAAGTTTGGATACCCTGGGAGATAAAAAGCCGGGAAGATTCGGTAGAATGTAGATAGAAAAAGGGAGAAAAAAGAAAGAAAGCGTCGAATGGGATAAAAAAATGCAGGAAAAGAAAGAAAAGCTGTACAATATATACATAGAAAATCTTAATAATTTCAATGAATAGAAAAAAATATTCTATGTTTTTTCCTTCCGCTATCAGCGATAATAAAAACATCAAAGGCAGGCACAGTTATGAAGTGCCGCAGGGAAGGGAGAATTTCTATTATGAAGAAAAAACTGGCTTTACTGACAATGGCAGCAGTTCTGGGACTTTCTGTTACTGCATGTGGTTCCAGCGATTCCGGAAAGGATGATGCTAAGAAAGATGATGCCGCAAAAGATGAGGCAAAGGATGACGCTGCAAAAGACGATGCAGCTTCCGGAGATGTGGCAAACAAGGACAAACCGCTGGTATGGTTCAACCGTCAGCCTTCCAACAGCTCCACCGGAGAACTGGATATGACGGCGCTGAACTTCAACGAGAATACATATTATGTGGGATTTGATGCAAATCAGGGTGCTGAGCTGCAGGGAACCATGGTAAAAGAGTACCTGGAGCAGAACATTGATACCATCGACCGCAACAAAGACGGCGTGATCGGTTACGTTCTGGCAATCGGTGATATCGGACATAACGACTCCATCGCCCGTACCAGAGGTGTTCGTAAAGCTCTGGGAACTGCTGTTGAGAAAGACGGCAACATCAACAGCGAGCCGGTAGGAACCAACGCTGACGGAAGTGCAACCGCAGTACAGGACGGAACCCTGGAAGTAAACGGAAAGAAATACGTAGTACGTGAGCTGGCTTCTCAGGAGATGAAGAACTCCGCAGGAGCTACCTGGGATGCAGCAACTGCAGGCAATACCATCGGAACCTGGTCTTCTTCCTTCGGCGATGAGATCGATGTTGTTGTTTCCAATAACGACGGTATGGGAATGTCCATGTTCAACGCATGGTCCAAAGATAACAAGATTCCCACCTTCGGATACGATGCAAACAATGACGCAGTGGCAGCAATTGCAGACGGTTACGGCGGAACCATCAGCCAGCATGCTGACGTTCAGGCTTACTTAACTCTGCGTGTTCTGCGTAACGCACTGGATGGCGTTGATATCGATACCGGTATCGGTACCGCTGACGATGCAGGAAACGTTCTGAGCGAAGACGTATACACCTACAATGAAGAGCAGCGTTCTTACTATGCATTAAACGTTGCAGTTACCGCTGACAACTACAAAGATTTCCTGGATTCCACCAAGGTTTATGAGCCGGTATCCAACCAGCTGGATGAGAGCAAACATGCAACTAAGAAAGTATGGCTGAACATCTACAACGCAGCTGATAACTTCTTAAGCTCCACCTATCAGCCGCTGCTGCAGAACTACGATGATCTGCTGAACCTGGAAGTTGAGTACATCGGCGGCGACGGACAGACCGAGTCCAACATCACCAACCGTCTTGGAAATCCGGATGGCTATGATGCATTCGCAATCAACATGGTTAAGACAGACAATGCAGCTTCTTACACCTCTCTGCTGACTCAGTAATATTGTGAAATAGAAGTGGCTTGCTATTAGGGAGAAGAAATTCTCCCTAATAGCTTATAATTGAGAAACGGGATATTCGCCTTTGTGTGAAAGGATTCTTCCCAAAGACGGGAATATCCGCAGGATACAGGAGTAAAAAAGAATGACAGATAAGAACGATAATATCATCTTATCGATACGCGGTATGAGCAAGTCCTTCGGCCGGAACCGGGTTCTGGATCACATCAATCTGGATGTGAAGCGCGGAACGGTTATGGGACTTATGGGGGAAAATGGCGCCGGTAAATCAACGATGATGAAATGCCTTTTCGGTACGTATCAGAAAGATGAAGGAAATATCTTCCTGGATGGAAAGGAAGTAAATTTTTCCGGACCGAAGGATGCTCTTGAAAACGGGATCGCGATGGTGCATCAGGAGCTGAATCAGTGTCTGGAGCGCAATGTAATCGACAATTTATTCCTTGGACGTTATCCGGTCAATTCTATGGGCGTGATCGACGAGGGGCGGATGAAGAAAGAGGCCTCCGAACTGTTTCGTAAACTGGGCATGACAGTAAACCTCACCCAGCCGATGCGGAATATGTCTGTGTCACAGCGCCAGATGTGTGAGATCGCCAAGGCAATTTCCTATAATTCAAAAGTTATCGTTCTCGACGAGCCGACCTCTTCCTTGACGGTGCAGGAGGTTGACAAGCTCTTTGAGATGATGCGCATGTTAAAAGAACAGGGAATCTCCCTGATCTACATTTCTCACAAAATGGATGAGATTTTTGAGATCTGTGATGAGATCTCCGTACTTCGTGACGGAAACCTGGTTATGACGAAGAGTTCCAAAGAGACGGACATGAATGAGCTGATCGCAGCCATGGTAGGCCGTTCTCTGGAAAATCGTTTCCCGCCGGTTGACAATACTCCGAAGGATGTGATTCTCTCCGTTCAGCATCTGTCCACCAAATATGAGCCTCATTTGCAGGACGTTACCTTCGATGTAAGAGAAGGTGAGATTTTCGGACTGTACGGGCTGGTAGGCGCCGGCCGTACCGAACTTCTGGAAACTATTTTCGGCGTCCGCACAAGAGCGGCGGGCCGGGTGTATTTCAACAACCGTCTGGTAAACTTCAGCAGTGCAAAAGAAGCGATGGAGCATGGTTTTGCCATGATCACGGAGGAAAGAAAGGCCAACGGCCTTTTCCTGAAAGGGGACCTTACCTTCAATACGACGATTGCGAACCTGAACAGTTATAAATCCGGTGTAGCACTCTCTGATGCGAAGATGGTAAAAGCAACTGCAAATGAAATTAAGATCATGCATACAAAATGTATGGGTCCGGAGGATATGATTTCCAGTCTGTCCGGAGGAAACCAGCAGAAGGTTATCTTCGGAAAATGGCTGGAGAGAGGACCGCAGGTATTCATGATGGATGAGCCTACCCGTGGAATTGATGTCGGCGCCAAGTATGAAATCTATGAGCTGATCATCAATATGGCAAAACAGGGAAAGACGATCATCGTTGTTTCTTCTGAGATGCCGGAGATTCTGGGAATTACCAACCGCATTGGTGTTATGTCCAACGGACGTCTTTCTGGAATTGTCAATACGAAAGAGACAGACCAGGAAGAGCTGTTAAGGCTCAGTGCAAAGTACTTATAGTGAGGGAGTGTGACGGATATGGCTAACAGTAAGATTCTTACGGCTGAAGAAGAGCGGAAGCTGCGTCAGCCGATCGACGATTATGTCGGAAAAATTCAGGAAAAAATTGACAGTCTCAGAGTAGACGGTACAGATAAAGTCGTTGCTCTGCAGAACCGTATTGACGGAATCAAGAGAGACCGGAACTACACAAAACCGGAGAAAGAAGATATTATCGGAAAACTCCGCAAAGAGGTAGATCAGGCCAAAGCTGTGGAAGCACAGCACAAGGATGAGGTTTCCAGGCTGATTGCGGATGCGGAAGCTTATTTAAAAGAGCATTTTGACAAAGATTATTATCAGAAGGTGAAAGAAAGCTGCGATCAGGAGAAGGTTCTGGCGAAAGAAAAATATCAGAAGAGAATCGCCGAGCTGGAAAAGGAGCATCAGGCAACCAGCGCGAAACTTACCGATCATCAGGAAATCAAAGATGAGAAGTATGTTTACAAGAACCGTCTTTTCGATGCGAAGATGGAGCTGGAGAAGGATTATCAGCAGATTAAAGACAGACGCCATGCGGCTTTTGCGCATCGCTATCATCTGATCGACCTGCTCAGGATGTCCAAGTTCACTTTCATGGAGACAAGGGCACAGAAGTGGGAGAACTACAAATATACATTCAACCGCAGAAATTTCCTTCTGAAGAATGGTCTGTATATTGCAATTATTCTGGTGTTCATCGCACTTTGTATCATCACGCCGGCTGTGAAGGGATCTCCCCTTCTGACCTACAATAACGTGCTGAACATTCTGCAGCAGGCTTCCCCGAGAATGTTCCTGGCTCTGGGTGTTGCCGGACTGATCCTGCTGACTGGTACCGACCTTTCCATCGGACGTATGGTTGGTATGGGTATGACGGCAGCTACGATCATCATGCATCAGGGAATCAATACCGGTGCCGTGTTCGGTCATGTATTTGATTTTACCGGCATGTCTACGGTGGCAAAGATGATCCTGGCTCTGGTAGTCTGTATCGTGCTGTGTACCTTCTTTACTTCCATCGCAGGATTCTTTACCGCGAAATTTAAGATGCATCCGTTTATTTCCACGATGGCAAACATGCTGATGATCTTCGGTCTTGTTACTTATGCGACCAAGGGTGTATCCTTCGGTGCGATTGAGCCGACGATCCCCAACATGATCATTCCCAAGGTAAATGGTTTCCCGACCATCATTATCTGGGCAGTGGCAGCAGTTGCTATTGTATGGTTTATCTGGAATAAGACTACCTTTGGTAAAAATCTGTATGCAGTCGGCGGAAACCCGGAGGCAGCAGCCGTTTCCGGTATTTCTGTATTCCGTGTGACAATCGGCGCCTTCATCCTGGCCGGTATCCTTTACGGATTTGGTTCCTGGCTGGAGTGTGCGAGAATGGTTGGTTCCGGTTCTGCAGCTTATGGACAGGGCTGGGAGACTGACGCGATCGCAGCCTGCGTAGTTGGCGGCGTATCCTTTACCGGTGGTATCGGTAAGATCTCCGGAGTTGTTGTCGGTGTGCTGATCTTCACCGCTCTGACCTACTCTCTGACGATCCTGGGTATCGATACGAACCTGCAGTTCGTATTCTCCGGTATTATCATTCTGGTAGCAGTAACGCTTGACTGTCTGAAATACGTTCAGAAAAAATAAGAAACTTTTATATGGCAGGATGCCGCATAAGCACATACTTATGCGGCATCCTCTTTTCTATTTCGCCGGAATTTGGTATAATAGTGTTCAGTGACGGATCATTGCCGGAAAACAGACGAGATGGAGAAAAAGGATGGATAGGTATACGGTACTTTTGGTGGATGATGAGGAAGAAGTAATCCAGATCATCATGAAAAAAATAGATTGGGAAGAGCTGGGATTTTCTGTGATCGGTTATGCCAACAACGGAGTTAAGGCTCTGGAGATGGTAGAAGAATTTCAGCCGGATGTGGTTATGACGGATATCAAGATGCCTTATATGGATGGGATGGAACTGTCCGGGCATATCAAGGAGAAATTTCCTGCCACAAAAATCCTGCTGCTCACCGGCTTTGATGCTTTTGAGTATGCAAAGGAGGCAGTTCATCTTGAGATCGAGGAGTACATTTTAAAACCGGTCAACTCCATGGAACTGAAGAGGGTTTTTGCCCATCTGAAGGAGAAGCTGGATCAGGAGATCAGTGAAAAGAGGAATGCGGAGATTCTGCAGAAATATTATCTGGATTCTCTGCCGCTTCTCCAGGCAAATTTTTATTCCACACTGATCGAGGGAAGAATCCATGAAGATGAGCTGCCCAAATTTCTGGAGGATTATCAGCTGGTTTTTGAGGGGCCTTTTTTCTGCTGCCTTGTGGTACACACTTCGTCCAGTCAGGTACCGGAGAATATGAATCCCCTGCTTCTGGCTACGGCAGTGCAGAAGCAGGTGCAGGAGCGTCTGGGGGAGAGATGGAGGGCGAAATGTTTCTCTTACCTGGGGAATACTGTACTCCTGGCCCAGCTTTCCAATGAGAACGAGGTGTCAGATCTGACAGACGACTGCGACCGGTTCTGTGGTTATGTGGGAAGGATGATCGGAGCAGTTGTCACGGTGGGGATCGGCCAGGTCTGCAGCCGGGTACTGGATCTTGCATCTTCCTATACCAGCGCCAGGGAAGCAGTTTCCTATCGGGTGATCTATGGAACCGGAAAGGCAATCAATATGAAGGAGATTGCTCCCCAGGAAATGAAAAAGTCAGATGATACAGACGACACAGAGCTGTCCAACCTGTTTAAGGCAATCCGTCTGAATGATCGGGAAGAGATCGAAGAGGCGGTGGAAAGCTACTGGAGCCATCTGGCGCTGCAGGAAAAGTCGCTGCAGCAGTATCACATTGAGGTGATGAATCTGGTCAGTGCGCTGTACCGTTTCGCCTCCAACAATGAGATTTCGGTGGACGAGTTTTCCAGCGATATGCGAAAGCTGTACGGGGAACTGCTGGATCTGGGACCGCAGAGCCTGAAAAAATGGATTATGAATATCAGCTTTGCCTTTCATGAGCGTCTGCTGCGGGCCAGAAGCCGTTCGACCCAGTCCTTTGTCTCCAAAGCCAGGGAGTATGTACGCAATAATTATTCGGATGAAGATCTGTCCCTGGACAGTATCTGTGAATTCCTGGGAGTTTCTAACTCTTATTTTTCCACCATCTTCAAGAAGGAGACCGGCAGTACGTTTATCGGTTATCTGACAGATTACCGGATGGAGCGGGCATCCAGACTCCTGATCGAGACGAACGAGAAGAGTTATATCATAGCAAAGCATGTAGGCTACAGTGATCCCAATTATTTCAGCTATGTATTTAAGCGGAAATTCGGGGTATCGCCTTCCAAGTACAGGACGGAGTATGGGACAAGTGAAGCATAAAATGATAGAACGCCTGAAGCGGGTGAATCCAAAGGGAATGCAGACCACGATCATGATTGCATTTACGGTGATTTCCACAGCGATCATGCTGATCCTGGGAACGGTGATGTATGTGGCTTTTTCGGTTTCTTCCCGGCAGGAAGTGATCCAGAGCAGTCGGAATCTGATGGAGCAGACCGGAGAAAAACTGGAGGATTATCTGCTCAGTATGCGGCAGATCTCAGATGCGGTTTACTATAACGTAATAAAAGAAAGCGATTTTGCCAGTCAGGACAAGAATATCCAGAGAGGGATGAATCTTCTCTATGAGGCGAACAGAGATAAGCTGCGCAGCATTGCCGTGTATAATAATTACGGAAGTTTGATGGCGGCGGAGCCGGTGGCGGCGCAGAAGGAAAATCCCGATGTGACCAGGCAGGAGTGGTATCAGCAGGCCATGGATGAAGTGGAAAATATGCATTTTTCTGTACCGCACATCCAGAATCTCTTTGAAGATGCGGCCTTTCGCTATCACTGGGTGGTTTCTCTGAGCCGGGCAGTGGAGATTACGGAGAACGGGGTGCCTCAGCTGGGCATCCTTCTGGTGGATATGGATTATTCCAGCATTTCCCGGATGATGAAGCAGATCAATACCTTTACCAACGGGCAGTATTATTATCTCTGTGACAGCAATGGGCAGATTATCTATCACAACCGGCAGATGCAGATCAGCGAGGGGATCAGCAGGGAGAACAGCGCGGCGGCAGCGGAATATAAGGACGGCGTCTATGACGAGACGTTTGAGGGCGTTCACCGGAAGGTGCTGGTCAACACGATCGGTTATACGGGGTGGAAGCTGGTGGGAGTGATCCCCTACGAGGCTTTTACGCTGGGTATGGTGGGGATGCGGTATTTTATCCTGATGCTGATGCTTCTGATGGCGATGATGCTGGTGATCATTAACCGGGTGATCTCCGTGCGGATCTCAAGCCCGATCCTGAAGCTGAATGATTCTGTGGTGGAATACGAGGCCGGAGAGAAACCGGAAATTTATATCGGCGGTTCCAGGGAAATCCGGCATCTGGGGCATTCCATCCAGGATTCTTACGAGCAGATCGATATGCTGATGAAAAAGATCGTGTTGGAGCAGACCGAGAGGCGGAAGAGTGAGCTGGATGCCCTGCAGAGTCAGATCAATCCCCATTTCCTTTATAATACACTGGAATCTATTGTATGGATGATTGAAGGAGAGCGGAATGACGCGGCTGCCTTTATGGTGTCGCAGCTGGCAAAACTGTTCCGGATCAGTCTTTCTAAAGGGAGGACTGTAATTCCTGTGCGGGATGAGCTGCAGCATGCCAGAAGCTATATGAATATCCAGAAGATCCGGTACAAAGATTCTTTCTCCGTAGAATATGAGATCGATCCGGAGATAGAAAATTACTGTACGGTGAAACTGATCCTTCAACCCATTCTGGAAAATGCAATCAATTACGGTGTGAGCGGAAAAGATGACTGTGGCAGGATCCGGGTGACGGGAGAGCTGCGGGAAGGCTGTATTCTTCTTGCCGTGGAAGATAATGGGATCGGCATGTCGGAAGAGGAGGTAGGACTTCTGCTGACGGATACTCCGCGGGTGGAAAAAAAAGGTTCCGGTGTGGGGCTTATCAATGTGAACAACCGGATCCGTCTGCTTTTTGGGAGGGAGTATGGACTTTTTATAGAGAGCGAGCCGGATGAGGGAACCCGGGTATCGATTCGTTTTCCGGCAGTTTTCTGCACAGAAGAGAACCGGACGATCCTGGAGAAAGGGCGCATGCCCGGCAGAGCAGATCTGACAGAAGCAGAAGAATCGGGGGAAGGCAAAGATGAAAAACGGTAAAAAACCTATCTCTTAATAGAAGCTATTCTGGGAATTCTGGTGCTGGCTCTGGCTCTTATGATGTTCCGGGAGCGGGAAACAGGGGAGAGGTACCGGGTATCGGTGGTGATCCCCAATTCTGAGGACAATCAGTGGGCTGCTTTTAAGTACGGACTTAAGATGGCGGCGGAAGACCAGGGGATCGAGCTCTCCGTGGTGAGCACGGGGAACATAGGAAGCAAAGAAGAAGAGAGAGAACTGATTGAAGAGGAGACGGCGCTGGGGGCAGACGGACTGATCCTTCTGGCAGTTCCGGGAGGGGATCCGGAAGAACTTCTCTCCGGGACGAAGATCCCGGCTGTATTTACCGGCGAGCCGGTGGAAGAAAAAAATGGCCGTTTCGCCAGTGTGGAGCCGGATCATTATGAGATGGGAGTCACGCTGGGGAAAGAACTCCTGAAAGATTATGGCGGCAGATTGGAGGGGAAGACGCTGGGATTTGTGTCTGCACAGGAAGATTCAGAAGCGGCGGCACGGAGAATGGACGGGGTGCTGGAAGCGCTGGAGGAAACGGGAATTGAAGTACTCTGGCATGTGGAAGGATCTTTTGAGGGCGGCGACACTGCTTTCCTGGAGGCGCAGGAAGCGGCGGATTTTGTGGTGGCTCTGGATGACAGCAGTATGGAAGGAGCGGGGGCGTGTGCCGCGGCAAATGATCTGCACGGCGCCCTGATCTACGGTATGGGGGACTCTACAGAGGCGGTCTATTATCTGGATACCGGCCGGGCGTCCTGCCTTGTAGTTCCTGACGGATTTCAAATGGGATATCAGTGTATGACGCTGCTGGCACAGAAGATGGATCACTATTTTTATAAGATGGAAGACCTGGTAGTTCCCCATCGGGCGATCCGGCGGGATAATCTGTTTTCCCGGGAAAATCAGGATATGCTTTTTACCATGAATCAGTAGAAAGGCGGTCGGGCGATGAAGATAAGACAGATTTTAAGAGGGGCGGCTGTATTCCTTGCAGGGGCGGGAATCCTGGCGGGATGCGGGAAGCCGGCTCCGGGAGAAGACGGAAAGATCTATGTGGGTGTGACTTACTACAATCAGACGGACACCTATCTGGGAGAACTTTTAAACTGTCTGAAAAAGGAATGGAAGGAACGGGAGAGTGAGAAGGTGGATATTACCGTGACCGTGCGGGAAGCCGCCGGATCGCAGCGGACCCAGGATGATCAGGTGAAAGAAATGCTGGATGCGGGCTGCAATGTGCTCTGTGTCAACCTGGTAGACCGGGCCAGCGCCTCGGAGATTATTGATCTGGCCAGGGAGAAGGATGTTCCCGTTATTTTCTTCAACCGGGAACCGGTGGCAGAAGACCTGAGACAGTGGGAGAAGCTTTATTACGTAGGGGCGGATGCCCGTCAGTCAGGCAGTCTGCAGGGAGAGCTGGCAGCTGATCTGATCTGGGAGAATGTGCAGATTGACCGCAACCGGGACGGGAAGATCCAGTATGTGGTGCTGGAGGGAGAACCGGGCCATCAGGATACGATTATCCGAACGGAGAATGCGGTAGATACGATGAAAAGCAAGGGGATTGAGCTGGAGAAGCTCAGTTACGGCATTGCCAACTGGAACCGGGTTCAGGCGCAGAACCGGATGGAGCAGATGATCGGTCAGCATCAGAATGATATTGAGCTGGTGCTGGCTAACAACGATGCCATGGCGCTGGGAGCTATCGACGCCTACAAAAAACTGAATTATACAGAGTCCACGCTTCCGGTCTTTCTGGGCATTGACGGGACGGCGGAGGGGCTGCAGGCAGTGCGGGACGGCAGTATGTATGCCACTGTTTACAATGACAAGGAGAAACAGGCGGAAGTGATCGCGGAGCTGGCAGTGTCCCTGAGCCTGGGCCAGGGAGCGGGAGATCTGGAGCTGGAAAATGGAAAATCCATCTATCTTCCCTACCGGAAAGTCACCAGGGAGAACGTGTCGGAATTTCCTTGCAATCCATAAAAAAATGCGGTATCTTATTACTGAATAAAAAGACGGCGGAGGAAGGATTAGAATATGAGCGAGTACATAAATGTCTCAGAGATTTTCGGTCAGAATGTATTTAACGATACAGTCATGCAGGAGAGACTGCCCAAGAAAATTTACCGGGAACTGAAGAATACCATCGAGGAAGGCAAAGAGCTGGATCTGGCCACAGCTGACGTAATTGCCCACGAGATGAAGGAGTGGGCGATCGAGCAGGGGGCTACCCACTATACCCACTGGTTTCAGCCTCTGACAGGAGTGACTGCGGAAAAGCATGATTCTTTTATCAGCGCGCCTCTGGAGAGCGGGAAAGTGCTGATGAGTTTTTCCGGAAAAGAACTGATCAAGGGAGAGCCGGACGCTTCCTCCTTCCCCTCCGGCGGCTTAAGGGCAACCTTCGAGGCCCGGGGCTATACGGCCTGGGACTGCACGTCGCCGGCCTTTGTGCGCCATGATGCCGGCGGTGCTACGCTGTGTATTCCCACCGCTTTCTGCTCTTATACAGGGGAAGCACTGGATCAGAAAACGCCGCTTCTGCGCTCTATGGAAGCGATTAATGTCCAGTCTCTGCGTCTGCTGCGCCTCTTTGGAAATACGACTTCCAAACGGGTAACGCCTTCGGTCGGGCCTGAACAGGAATATTTTCTGATTGACAAAGAAAAATACAGAAAGAGAAAAGACCTGGTGTTTACCGGGAGAACGCTTTTTGGAGCAATGCCGCCCAAGGGTCAGGAGATGGACGATCATTATTTTGGAAAGATCCGCCAGCGCATTGCTTCCTATATGAAGGATGTCAATGAGGAGCTGTGGAAGCTGGGAGTTTCCGCCAAGACCCAGCATAACGAGGCAGCTCCGGCTCAGCATGAGCTGGCTCCGATTTATGCGAAAGTGAATGTGGCTGTGGATCACAACCAGATCATTATGCAGACCTTAAAGACGGTGGCCAGCCGCCATGGAATGCAGTGCCTGCTCCATGAGAAGCCTTTCGCCGGGGTAAATGGATCAGGAAAGCACAATAACTGGTCTCTGACGACGGACGATGGAATTAATCTTCTGGATCCGGGCAAAACGCCCCACGATAATGTGCAGTTCCTTCTCGTGCTTACCTGCATTTTGAAGGCCTGTCTCTTATACACATCTCCGAGCCCACGAGACCGTACTAGATCTCG
>ENA-OYYN01000555-OYYN01000555.1-human-gut-metagenome-genome-assembly--contig:-NODE-555-length-19214-cov-4.265411_pt1 | contig 19214 bp, 21 predicted proteins | sample MGYA00243249_ERZ653449 | MGnify/ENA primary metagenome ERZ653449 (study PRJEB26926, sample SAMN06165159) | human gut metagenome | biome: ENVO:00009003; feature: ENVO:2100002; material: ENVO:00002003... | reverse complement strand
GCAGCGTCAGATGTGTATAAGAGACAGGGGATCGCCCGCCAGATTCCGACGTACCTGCTTCCAGTAACTCTCCGCCGCCGCTTCCAGATACATTCCCTCTGTTCTGTCCTGCGAAAAAATCACCTCAACCGGAAGCTCCTCTTCCGTTCCCCACTTTTCTGCAAAATTTTCAGGGAAAAGAAAAACAGCGGAAACTTCTCCGTAGAAAATGGCATCCTCCAGAGCTCTCTTTTCATCCGGAAGCGAAACCCATTTCCCTTTTCTGTCCAGGAACTGCTCCATGCCCTCTGTCAGAGCATCCTGCTCCCCCCGGTTTATCACGGCAAACGGCGGCTTTTCCTCAGTAAAATCAAGGGCGGAAGGATTCTTCTGCAAAATGGCCATTCCCGCGCAGAGTGCCAGAAACAGCAGCAGATACACCAGAAAGGTCGTCTTGTGATACCGGACAATTTTCATACACGCACTAAATACTTTCATATTTTTTCTTCCTCCCCGCCAGCACCAGAATAAAAAGCAGTACTGCACTCATAGCTCCGATTATGGCCAGATTCCGGACAAATACCGAAATATCTTCATAATAATATAGACAGTAAAAAGAATCGGAAATGCGGGACGCAGGATTAAGAAGATCCAGCAGCGGCAGCTTCTGTTTGATCGTATAATTCAGTCCGTAAACCATCATTCCCGCCAGAAAGCAGCTGATCATGGAAACGGAAACCACAATTCCTATCTTCATCTCCTCCTTCCATCTGGCCGGCAGAGCTATCACTGCCCCGAAAAGGACTCCCAGAAGACTGCCCGCCAGACAGTTGAGCACTGCCGGAAAAAGACGTTCGCCCACCTCCAGCTTTAAAACCAGAACCATATAGAAAAACACAAGAAGAATACTGACTGCCTGAACCGTATAACCTCCCAGAAGATCTGCCAGAAAAGCTTTCATTCTCTTCACCGGTGAGACAGCTCTGCGCATCCCAAGGGGAGTGATATTCGGCTGAAAAGAACAGACTGTGACCACTCCCTGCAGCCCTCCGTAAAGACAGGTCATAGCAAGCAATGCATAAAAATATGTCACCTTCTCACTGGGTTTTCTGCTTGTCAGCATCACTTCCCGAATCTCCTCTCCCTCTGTTTCCCAGCGCACAGAAGCTGTTCTCTGCTGCAGATACTGATCCAGAATATTTTTCACAATCGTCTGTTCAATCCCTGACTCTCTGACCAGCAGCTCCGGATTCCCCTGATTTTCCAGAATACATGCAGCCGCCCCTCCCTCTTCCAGAAGACTTTCCGCTTTCTCTCTGTCCGTTTTCGTCACCTGAAGGAGAGCCTCCTCCCCTTCCGAGAGTCCCCCCAGAAATTCCGCCAGGCCGCTCTCCTCTCCTTCTGACACCAGTGCCACCGGAATCACATGAAACTGGCGCCCCTGATCCAGATTTCCAAAAGCCAGATAAAACAGAGTTGCCAGCCCCAGAGGAAACAAAAGCGTCCATATCATCAACGAAGGGTTCCTCAAACTTAGCAGAATTTTCTTCCGGTAAATTATTCCAAACATAGACTCCCCTCCTAATCCCTCAGTTCTTTTCCCGTGATCTCCAGAAATACGTCGTTCAGAGTTGGCGGTTCAAAGAAAACCCGGTCAAAACAGATTTTCTCTTTCTTCAGCCGATCCAGCACTTCCATGAGAACATGACTTCCGCTGACACAGCGGACTTTCAAAAGAGCATTCTCATACTCTGCCTCCAGAACATCCTCCAGTTCCCGTATACTCTCCAGCAATTTGTCCGGGAGCTCTTCTGTCTCTACGGTCAGTTTCTCTCCCGCCCGTATCATGGTCTTTAACTCCTCCCTGGTTCCGCAGGCTACTGCTTTTCCTCGATCCATAATCATAATCCGGCTGCAGATCCTCTCTGCCTCCTCCATATAGTGAGTCGTATAGACAATGGTTGCGCCTTCTTGCGCCAGCTGCAGAATCCCTTCTAGAATCTTGTTTCTGCTCTGAGGATCCACCGCTACGGTAGGTTCATCCATAAAGATCAGCTGCGGCTTATGAGCGATGCCGCAGGCAATATTGAGCCTGCGCAGAAGGCCGCCGGAGAGCTTATTCGGATGAAACTTCCGATACTCCTCCAGTCCTGCAAAACAGATTGCCTCTTCCACCAGTTTCTTTCTTTTTTTCTTTTCTTTGATATACAGCCCGCAGAAATAGTCAATATTTTCCTGCACAGTCAGTTCCTCAAAAACAGCCACATTCTGCGGGATCACTCCGATCCGGGCCTTACTCCCGTAAGCAGCCGGGTGCATGGGCTCTCCAAACAATTCTACCTCCCCCTTATCATATTTTAACAGGGACAGGATACAGTTGATCGCTGTGGTTTTTCCGCTTCCGTTCGGCCCCAGAAGCCCAAAGATTTCTCCGTCTTCCACCTGCATGGAAAAATGATCCAGGGCAAGCACATCTTTATATCGTTTTACAAGATTTTTTACCGTAATCATAAGCGTCTCCTCTCTTTCTGATCCTATCCTATCACACTCCCTTTTCTCTTCCCAGTGACTGTTATCAGGTTCATCTGTGATAAATGTCATCTTTTTTCTCTCCTGCTTTTCTGCTATACTGTTTTTATACATCCCTATTTAAGGAGGAAAAAACTCCATGAATTTCCGATTTCTGATTGATAAAGGCATTTTATTTCTTCTGTGCTGCTGGACACTTTTTGAATCACAGCTGGACGGAGCGGCCGTCATAACTGCTCTTCTCTGCCTGTTTCTCTCCTCTCTGATCAGCTGTACCTCAAAAAGGACTGCGGATGGCCTGACCATCCTTTTCTTTCTGGGATGTTTCCTTTTCCCCGGCCTCTTTTACTTTCTCCCCCTCCTCACCTATGACCTGCAGCGCTGCCCTGCCTGGCAGATCCGCGTTTCCTGGATCACCATTTTGCTGCTTCCGCTCATGAAAAATGATCTTCCTGCCCTGGGCAGCTGTTTTCTGTTAAGCTGCGCCGCCCTTCTCCTCTCACTCCGCTCCCGGGACGCCGAAGAAGCCCGGAAGACTTTCTACCGCACCCGGGATGAAATGCGGGAAGCTTCCCTGAATCTGGAACGCCGAAACCGGGAACTGATGGAAAAACAAGATTACGAAATCCAGGTGGCAACGCTAAGGGAACGGAACCGGATCGCCCGGGAAATCCATGACAATGTGGGGCATCTTCTGACCCGGTCTCTTTTTCAGGTTAAAGCCCTGCGGATCACGGTACAGGATCAGCCTCAGACAGAAGCCCAGCTCGCCGCCGTCAACGATACGCTGACAGAAGCCATGAACCGGATCCGGGAAAGCGTCCACGATCTCCACGAGGAATCCGTAAACCTGAAACTTCAGCTCCTGTCCCTGACCTCCCAGTTTTCCTTCTGTCCCGTAACGCTGCGGTATGATATGGGCAATCCTCCAAAAGAGATCAAATACTGTTTTCTGGCTGTCGTCCGTGAAGCCCTCAACAATATTGCCCGGCACAGCAGCGCCACCAGAGCTTCTGTTTCGCTCATCGAACATCCCGGCCTGTACCAGCTGACTGTCACAGATAATGGCTGCAGCAGGGAAATGTCCGCCTCCCCCGGAATCGGTCTGGCAAGTATGCAGGAACGCGTAGCCGCTCTGAATGGAATCTTCCGGCTTCAGACAGAGCAGGGGTTCAAAATCTTCATTTCCATCCCAAAAGAAAGGAATTTTATATGAAAATCGTAATTGTTGATGATGACAAATTCGTCTGTCTCTCTCTGCAGACCATCCTTCAGGCTGACCCGGAGATTACTGTAGCCGCCTGCGGAACCAGCGGGGAAGAAGCCATCCGGCTCTTCCGCACGCATCATCCGGATATTCTGCTGATCGATATCCAGATGCCCGGCCTGTCCGGTCTGGAAGCGGGAGAAGCGATCCTGAAAGAAGATCCGGACGCCCGTATCCTCTTTCTCACCACCTTCTCAGATAATGAATACATCGTAAAAGCTCTGCAGATCGGCGCCCGGGGTTACCTGATCAAGCAGGAAATCGAATCAATCGCCCCGGCACTAAAAGCCGTCCTCTCCGGCCAGAGTGTTTTCGGAAATGAGATTATGACCCGCCTCCCCTCTCTCATCTCATCCCCGGCTCCCTCAGATCTGTCCGCTCTGGGAATCAGTCAAAGGGAAATGGAAGTCATCTGCCTGGTTGCCCAGGGGCTGAATAACAGAGAAATTGCGGATGCCCTCTTCTTAAGCGAAGGAACCATCCGCAATTATTTAAGTACCATATTAGACAAACTCCAGTTAAGAGACCGCACACAGCTGGCCGTATTCTACTACCGCCAGCTGCAGACCTGACCAGCTTATTTTCCGTGTATCCGCTCAAAATATCGGCGGATCACCTCTTCGTATCCATTCTCCGTAGGACGGTAGAACACGCTGCCTTCAATCTCTGAGGGCAGATACTGCTGTTCCACATAATGCCCCGGGTAATCATGGGCATATTTATATCCCACTCCATGTCCCATCGTCCCCGCCCCTTTGTAATGGGAATCCTGCAGGTGCGGCGGAACGGTGGTCTTCTTTTTTCTCACACTCTCCATTGCCTCAAAAATAGCATTGCAGGCCGCATTACTCTTGGGCGCTGACGCCACATAAGTCACCGCCTGGGACAAAATAATCTGCGCTTCCGGCATACCGATCCGCTCTGCGGCGAGAGCTGCCGCCACAGCCACCTGAAGCGCCTGGGGATCTGCATTTCCCACATCTTCTGAGGCGCAGATCATGATTCTTCTGGCAATAAACTTGATATCCTCCCCGGCATACAACATCTTGGCCAGGTAATAAACCGCCGCATCAGGATCCGATCCCCGCATGCTCTTAATAAAAGCTGAGATCGTATCATAATGCTGGTCTCCGGTTTTATCATAGCGCACCACCCGTTTCTGAATACACTCTGAGGCAGTCTCAAGATCAATGTGGATCCTGCCGTCCTCTCCCCTGGGAGTAGTCAGTACCCCCAGCTCAACTGCATTTAAGGCGGCTCTGGCATCCCCTCCGGAAATATCCGCCAGAAATTCCCTGGCTTCCGGCTCAAGCACAGCCCGGTAACTTCCCAGCCCCTTCTTCTTATCCGTCACAGCCCGGTCCAGCAGTTTCCCGATATCCTCTCTGGACAGACTTTTCAGTTCAAAAATAATAGAACGGGAGATCAGCGCGCTGTTGACTTCAAAATAAGGATTCTCCGTGGTGGCGCCAATCAGGATCAGCGTCCCATCCTCCACAAAAGGCAGCAGATAATCCTGCTGTCCTTTATTGAAACGATGGATCTCATCCACAAAAAGAATCGTTTTCTTCCCATACATCCCCAGCGTATTCTGCGCTTCCTTCACCACTTCTTCCATATCTTTTTTCCCTGCGGTGGTGGCGTTCAGCTGAGTAAAACGGGCACTGGTAGTATTGGCAATCACCCGGGCCAGCGTGGTTTTCCCCGTACCCGGCGGACCGTAAAAAATAATCGAGCTTAATTTGTCCGCTTTGATTGCCCGATAGAGCAGTTTGCCCTTTCCCACGATATGCTCCTGTCCCACCACTTCCTCCAGCGTGGCCGGACGCATCCGGGAGGCCAGCGGGGATTCATTTTCCATCGTTTTTTCTTTCATATAATCAAATAAATCCATACATTTTCCTCTTTTCTCTTCTGTCCCCATTCTATCATGAACCTCCTGGAAAAACAATGCTTCCGGATTCATTCCAGAATCAGCTCATCTACTGTGACAAACTCATACCCTTCTTCCTGAAGCTGATCCACAATCTTCAGAGCTGCCTCTACAGAAGTGGCATAGTCATCATGCATCAGAATAATATCGCCGTCCTTCACAGACGAAGTCACCCGCTTTACCACAGCCTCCGTGTTCTTTAACGACCAGTCAAGAGAATCTATCGTCCAAAGCACCGGGATCATAGAAACTCTTTTATCCAGCTCCTCCTTCCACTCTCCGTAAGGCGGACGCAGATACGTCGTCGGTTCCCCTGTGATCTCCTCCAGAATCCGGGATGTCTTTTCCACCTGTCTGCAGGCCTCCGCGTCAGTAAGCCTGTTCAATACCAGATGATTATAGGAATGATTTCCCAGAAGATGCCCCTCCTCATACATCCGGCGCACCAGTTCCCTGTTCTCTTCCACCCTCTGTCCCAGCAGAAAAAAACTGCATCGAACGCCTCTCTCTTTCAGTCCTTCCAGAAGTTGTTCCGTATAGAGGCTGTTTGGCCCGTCATCAAAGGTCAGCGCAAGCCGCCCTGCCGGACTTCTTTCCTTTTCTTCCAGGCAGGAACCACCTGTTTCAGCTCCCGGCTCTGCCGTTGTCCTGCTGTTCTGCCATCCGGCACAGACTGCCGCCGCTGCCAGAATAAAAATCCCCGCACAGCAATTCAAAAGATTCTGCTTCCATTTCATCCCCGATCACCCCGAAGTCTTCTTTTCATCCTATGCGAAACTTTTCCGGTTATGCGAAAGGGAGCAGCCATCCTGACTGCTCCCTTTCATCCCTCATTTATCAATCGCTTACGCTAATTTGCTTTTTGCCAGCTCTGCCAGAGTTGCAAATCCCTCTGCATCGTTGATTGCCATATCAGCCAGAACTTTTCTGTTCAGATCAACACCTGCAGACTTCAGGCCATACATAAATCTGCTGTAAGACAGACCGTTGATTCTTGCAGCTGCGTTGATACGTGCGATCCACAGCTGACGGAACTGACGTTTCTTCTGCTTTCTTCCAGCGTAGGAAGAGGTCAGTGCGCGCATTACGGACTGTTTTGCAATTCTGTACTGTTTGGAACGTGCTCCTCTGTAACCTTTTGCCAGTTTCAGAACTCTGTTATGTTTCTTTTTAGCGTTTAATCCGCCTTTAATTCTTGCCATTGTTCTATTCCTCCTTCAACCGATTATAAATACGGTAAAATCTTCTTCATGTTCTTTACGTTGGTTGCATCGGTAACTGTGGATTTTCTCAGATTTCTCTTTCTTTTCTGAGATTTTTTAGTCAGAATATGGCTTTTGTAAGCTTTATTTCTCAGTAATTTACCAGTACCTGTCTTTTTGAAACGCTTTGCAGCTGCTCTGCTTGTTTTAATTTTCGGCATTTTAGTATTTCCTCCTTAATATATGAATCTATTTTTAACGTTTTGTTAAAAACATCGTCATGGTCCGGCCTTCCACCTTCGGTGCCTTCTCTACATTTGCGATATCAGACAGACTCTCCGCGAAATTATCCAGAATATATTTGCTGTTCTGCATATGCGCCATCTCGCGTCCTCTGAACCGCAGCGTAACCTTAACTTTATTTCCTTTGGATATGAACTTTCTGGCAGCGCCCACTTTCGTGTTCAGATCATTGGTATCAATATTGGGAGAAAGGCGAATTTCCTTTACTTCAATAATCTTCTGTTTCTTCTTCGCTTCCTTCTCTTTGCGGGCCAGCTCATACTTATACTTGCTGTAGTCGATGATCTTGCACACCGGCGGCTTCGCTGTGGGAGCGATCTTCACCAGATCCAGCCCTGCATCCTGGGCCTGCTTCAGCGCGTCTCTTGCGGAAATAATTCCTAACTGTTCCCCGTTCTCGCCAATCAACCGTATCTCACGGTCTCTGATTTGTTCGTTGATCATTAAATCGCTAATAGTAGTACACCTCCATCATATCCAAAACTCATCTCCTGCTGCCTTTTTCGCATTCCTGTCGGAATCTGACCAAAAAAAATGCAGACAGTCAGACTATCCACATTACAAAATACCGCAGAACAAACTGCGAAAAATCGTATTAACCACCAGTCGCCCATTTGCGCTGAGGTGAGAGCGGATACTCTTCTTTCTTTTTCATACTCATATACTTTATCATACTCTTTTTATTCTGTCAAGCAATTCTTTTTGTCTTTCTCTCAAAACACTCTTTTCTTTCTGTACCACAATAAAGTGTTGACGTATTCCATCTTTCCTTTTATTATAGTAATAAGATTCAAGGAGGGATCGCTTATGAAACAAATATCAGGAAATAAACTTCTCGTAAAAGCCCTGAAGGAAGAGGGTGTGGAAATTCTCTTCGGCTACCCCGGGGCCTGCACCATCGACATCAGCGATGAACTGTATAAACAAAAAGACATTGCCGTCGTCCTGCCCCGGCATGAACAGGCTCTTGTCCATGAAGCAGATGCTTATGCCCGGACCACCGGAAAAGTCGGTGTCTGTCTGGTCACCAGCGGCCCCGGCGCCACTAACCTGGTCACCGGCCTGGCCACCGCCAACTATGACAGCGTCCCTCTCGTCTGCTTCACCGGTCAGGTAGCCCGCCATCTGATCGGCAATGATGCTTTTCAGGAAGTAGATATTGTGGGCATTACCAGAAGTATCACAAAATACGGCGTAACCGTCCAGAACCGGCAGGATCTGGGCCGCATTATAAAAGAGGCTTTCTATATTGCCAGAACCGGAAGGCCCGGCCCTGTTCTCATCGATCTCCCCAAAGATGTGATGGCTGAGCTTGGAAGCCCGGAGTATCCGGATACCGTCAATATAAGGGGATATAAACCCAATACTGCCGTCCATATGGGACAGCTGAAGCGGGCTCTGAAAATGCTGCACAAAGCCAAAAATCCCCTGTTTCTGGCAGGCGGCGGCGTCAACATTGCCCGGGCAAATGAGATTTTTCAAAAAGTAGCAGAGAAAACCCGGGTTCCTGTTGTCACCACAGTCATGGGGCGGGGCGCTATCCCCACCAATCATCCCCTCTTTGTGGGGAACCTGGGCATGCACGGCTCCTACGCCGCAAATATGGCCGTCAACAACTGTGATCTTCTTTTCTCGATCGGGACGCGCTTCAACGACCGGATCACCGGAAAACTTCACGCTTTTGCTCCTCACGCCCAGATCGTCCATATTGATATTGATACCGCTTCCATATCACGGAACATTCACGTGGACGTTCCCATCGTGGCCGATGCCCTGGAAGCAGTCACCCGAATGGCCGATTACGCTGAACTCTGCAATACCGAAGACTGGCTTCTTCAGATCCGCCGTTGGAAGGAGGAGCATCCTCTCACCATGCGTTCCCGGGGACATATGAGCCCTCTCGATATTATCGATGAAATCAATCGTCAGTTTGAGGAAGCCATCCTGGTCACAGATGTGGGACAGCACCAGATGCTGGTATCTCAATATGCCCAGATTACAAAAGGAAAACAGCTGATTATGTCCGGCGGCCTGGGCACTATGGGCTACGGTTTCCCCGGAGCCATCGGAGCCAAACTGGGGAATCCCGAAAAGCCGGTTATCGCCATCTCCGGCGACGGCGGCATGCAGATGAACATTCAGGAATTCGCCACCGCAGTTCTGGAAGAACTTCCAATCATCGTCTGTGTCTTCAACAATGAATACCTGGGAATGGTGCGCCAGTGGCAGAAACTGTTCTACGGCAAACGCTACGGTATGACCAACCTGAAAGCCGGCGCTCTCTCCCGCCGCACAGACGGATCTGAATATCCTGCCTACACGCCTGATTTCGTAAAGCTGGCGGAGAGTTACGGAGCCCTGGGAATCCGCGTCACCCGGAAGGAGGAGATCGCGGCTGCTTTCGAGGCAGCAAAAAAGAATACCTGCCTCCCCACTCTGATCGAATTTATCATTGATCCGGAAGAAATGGTCTATCCCATGATCCGTCCCGGCGGCACTCTGGGCGATATGATCATGGACTGTTAGGAGGAAGAAAGATATGGAAAGAGGAATGAAAAAACGCTGGATCTCCCTCTATGTGGAAAATCAGGTAGGTGTGCTCTCCAAAATTTCCGGACTTTTTTCCGGAAAATGCTACAACCTGGACAGCCTGACCGTAGGTACCACGGAAGATCCCACAGTCTCCCGCATGACTATTGCCACAGTCAGCGATGATGAAACTTTTGAGCAGATCAAAAAACAGCTGAACCGTATGGTGGAAGTGATCAAAGTGATTGATTTTACCGACATTTTTGTTCGGATGAAAGAAATTCTCTATATTAAGGTGCGGGACTGTACTCCGGCCAACAAGACCGAGCTGTTCCAGATTGCCGAGGCTTTCAAAGCCAAGGTGATCGACTATGGCCGGGACAGCCTGCTGCTGGAATTCGTACAGACAGCCACCAAAAATGACGCTGTGGTCAAACTGATGAAAGAAGAGTTTAAAAATATTGAGGTTGTCCGCGGCGGAAGCGTGGGAATTGAATCCATCAGCATGATGGAGCGCTAAAAGAGTGGAGGCAGATTTCAAAAATGAAATCCGCCTCCACTTTAACTTGCCTGACCTGACCGCCAAACTATTCTCAGCGGTCTTTGCAGCGGAAACTTCCACACTCTGTCTCAGAACAGTGACAGGCATGGCTGCCGCTGATGTGAATCTCATGGGCGTCACAGCACCTGTCCTTATTAAAGGTACAGTCGCAGGCCTGACAATCCACCTTGATCTGTGCTTTGGCAGATCCTGCTAAATTGCTCATAGAATCTCCGCTTCTCTCCTTGAAGCTGGCGCAGCAGGTCTGATCTGCAGTGCGGGCTCCTGAGCCCTCCACCATAATATCACCCTTGCAGCACAGCTCCTCTTTATTGTATACACATGTCTTTGCTGAACAACTTAAAACCGGCATTGCACAGTCCTCCTTTTTCATTTTTCCGTAGTATGCGCAATGCCGGCTTTTTTATTCTTATTTTTTAATTTTCCACTTCTACTTCACGGATCACTCTGTCTGCAATCTCAGTCCTGATGTCCGCGATAAAACTCTGCAGATCTCTGCTTCCCTCGTCTCCCAGGAAACGGCTTCTCACAGACACTTTTCCCTCTTCCTCCTCTTTTGCTCCCACAACCAGCATATAAGGAATTTTCTGCAGACGGGCTTCCCGAATCTTATATCCGATCTTTTCGGCCTTCGTATCGATCTCCGCCCGGATTCCGGCTGCTTTCAGCTCATCCAGTACTTTCTGTCCATAATCCAGGAATTTCTCTGAGATCGGCAGAACCTTCACCTGAACCGGTGACAGCCAGGTGGGGAAGGCTCCCGCAAAATGTTCGATCAGGATACCGATGAAACGTTCGATCGATCCAAATGCCACCCGGTGGATCATGATCGGGCGGTGCTTCTCTCCGTCATCTCCGATATATTCACAGTTGAAACGCAGCGGCAGCTGGAAATCCAGCTGGATGGTTCCGCACTGCCAGGTTCTCCCGATAGAATCCTCCAGGTGGAAGTCAATCTTGGGACCGTAGAACGCTCCATCCCCCTCATTTACCACATAGTCAAGACCCAGATCGTCCAGCGCGCCTCTTAAGGCATCGGTAGCCATCTCCCAGTCTTCATCACTTCCCATGGAATCCTCGGGACGGGTGGACAGTTCCACGTGATATTTAAATCCAAACAGACGGTACACCTCATCGATCAGCTTTGCCACGTTTTTGATCTCTTCCCGGATCTGATTCGGCATCATGAAAATATGTGCATCGTCCTGGGTAAAGCAGCGCACACGCATCAGGCCGTGCAGCTGGCCGGATTTCTCATGGCGGTGAACCAGTCCCAGTTCACCCATGCGAAGGGGCAGATCCCGGTAAGAACGGGGCTCCGACTGATAAACCAGGATACCGCCGGGGCAGTTCATGGGTTTGATCGCAAAATCCTGCTCATCGATCACCGTGGTATACATGTTATTCTTATAGTGATCCCAGTGGCCGGAAGTCTCCCACAGATGACGGTTCAGCATAACAGGAGTCGAAATCTCCACATATCCGGCCTTATTGTGGATCTCATGCCAGTAATCCAGAAGTGTATTTTTCAGCACCATTCCCTTCGGCAGGAAGAAGGGGAATCCCGGTCCCTCTTCGCTCATCATAAAGAGTCCCAGCTCTTTTCCCAGTTTTCTGTGATCCCGCTTCTTTGCTTCTTCCATCCGGGTAAGATACTCTTCCAGATCTGCCTTCTTCGTGAATGATACACCGTAGATACGGGTCAGCATTTTATTCTTCTCGCTGCCTCTCCAGTAAGCGCCCGCCAGGCTGGTCAGCTTAAATGCCTTTACCGGTTTCGTATTCATCAGATGAGGGCCTGCACACAGATCTACAAACTCTCCCTGCTGATAGAAACTGATCACCGCGTCTTCCGGCAGATCCTGGATCAGCTCCACTTTGTATGGCTCCTGTCTTTCTTCCATAAAAGCAATCGCCTCTGCCCTGGGTTTCTCAAAACGTTCCAGCCGCAGGCCTTCCTTGACGATCTTTTTCATCTCCGCCTCAATCTTCTCCAGATCTTCATTTGTAAGCGGAGTCTCACTGTCCACATCGTAATAGAAGCCGTCCGCAATAGACGGTCCGATTGCCAGTTTCACCTCAGGATAGAGGCGCTTGATCGCCTGAGCCATAATATGAGAAGTGGTGTGATGGAAAGCTGCACGTCCGCCTTCATCACTAAATGTCAGAATATTTACCTGAGCGTCTTCTTCCACTACTGTGCGCAGATCCACAGCTTCCCCGTTTACCTCTCCCGCACAGGCCGCTCTGGCCAGTCCTTCGCTCAGATCAAGGGCAATGTCATAGACAGACATGGCGTGATCATACTCTTTTACAGAGCCATCTTTTAATGTAATCTTCATCTTTCTTCTCCTCTCAAACTGTTTTTGAAACTGTAAAAGCCCGTCCCTTACAGCTTCCACTGTAAGGGACGGGCAATCTCTCTGTCGCTCGCGGTTCCACCCTTATTGCCGCTTCTCCTGGAAGGGCCTCTCTTTGTGACGATAACGGTGTCCTGCCGGGCTGGTTTACAGCCGCTCCGAGGTGGTCTTCCGAAGCTTTGCCCCAAGCTGCTTCCACCACATGACAGCTCTCTCTGCAGGGACTCCCCTTCGTACTCTTCTCTTCAACGCTTTCTCTGATTTTTATACTAGCTCAAAGAGAAGGCTTTGTCAAGGATTCTTTCAAATACGCATATCCCAGGCTCTCCCTCTCTTTTGTCAGAAGTTCAAAAGAACAGTCGGACTCTTTTCCAAGCCTCTCCCCCCATCCGTTTTTCCCTGTGGTCAGCTGCGGCAGAAGAAGGGCGATCTGCTGAGGATCCTCTATCATCTGCTCCTCCCATACCCCGTCTTCTTTGCAGTATTCTGCCCGTATTGCCGCCACATCCATATCCTGAATCCTTTTCACGGTTACGCCCATTTCCTCCAGGCATTCCAGCGTACGGACAAATGTGGTATCCACCGGATAATCCCGGGCAAAAATGCTGCCTGGCCCTGCGCTGCTCTCAAATTTTAAGATTCCCAGCTGTTCTGCCTGCTTCCAGCTTTCTGTCTCCTGCTCCTGCAGATCGGCCCGATACGCTTCCGCAAACTTTGCTATTCTTACTTTTCCCGTCCCTCCAAACAGCATTTCTCCGTTATTGCCGTAGAAGGAAACACTCTGATAACAGGAAATGTCTTCTGTCAAAATCGGATATTCCGCCCTCAGATAATCCGGATCCTCCATCAGTTTCTCCATTCCCTCATCCACCATCTGTACCGGAAGCAGATACTGCCTTCCAATAGTCTTTCCGCTCTTCATGTGAAACCACACCGTAATCTGAGTACAGTCTCCCGTCTGATCCTTCTGGCTGGCTCCTTCTCTTGCCATCTCATAGACCGGACCAAAATTACGGATCTCCATCTGCTCCCGTGCATCCAGGCGGACTTCCCCATTCGTTCCCTCTTCAAAGTAGTACTCCTCACAGACCTGCTGCCAGGAGGACGCTTCTACCGCCATGGACTCCACTTCTGACTCCTCCGGAAGCCAGGTATCATACCCTGTCAGATCAAAAACAAAAATACTGCCCACCGCCAGAGAGGCCGCAGCCATCAGAACCATCTGTTTCCAGTGGGAAAAAGCCTTCCTGAAATCAAAGCTGTAGATTACTTCCACCACACCTGAGAGGATTACTACTCCCGCCAGAATACCAAAACACAGCCAGGCAGCCTCATGCCGGTAGGCCAGCCCACAGGCCAGCTGTCCTGCTCCCAGACTTAAGGGGATTACCAGCGCCCAGCGGATCCCTGTCTGGCTTTTTACAAAAGCCATGGACTGCTCTGCCCGCTCCGTGGGACGGATCCGATAAAGCATCATGCCAAAAAAGAAAAGAAACAGTGCAGCTACTGCAAAAAGAGAGAGCCTCCAGAAGCTCCTTCCGTCCTCCAGAACCCAGAACACTGGCGCCAGGGGGGTAATCCAGGACAGTTCATTCCACCAGACGGAGCCCTCCGGCGTATAAGTCTGAAAGAAGAGCAGATAACTCTCCGCCAGTACAGTAAGAAAAGGACCGTAAAGAAAGAATACCCCCATTCCCAGAACTGCCGTCAGGAGTTTCCCCGTCAGAAGCATTGCCAGAATTACCGTCTCATAGGGCAGGAGAAACACAAGAACCGCCAGTCCCAGGCCCTGGAAAGCAGCTGCCCACACTGCCCCTGTGAGAATTCCTTTTACAGCGGCTGCCAGAAGAGTCAGAATCCAGGCTCCCAGAAATGGCGCCAGCCACAGAAGAAATCCGCTTGCCTGCTGTACCAGAAAGAGGGTCTCCCGTCTCACTGGAATACTGTGAAAAAGATCCTGCTTCTTCCGGGAATGAAGATAAGAAAATCCGCTGATTCCCGCCATCACAGCTCCCAGAAGGGAAATCAGAAATTTACTCTCATCCGCAATTCCCAGAATCTGCGCCGCACAGTCTTCCTGAAGATCCTGAACCTGCTTCTCCTCCTCCCGGAATCCCGGCTCTGTCCCCGTCTCCTGTTCCGTTTCATAGACAATTCCCGCCTGCGCTTCATACCGCTGCAGATTCATCAAAGCCGCAATGGGAAGAACCGCAGCAAAGAGCAGGCCCAAAACTACAGCAATCCACATACGCCTCCTGCAGTCCTGCTTTACCATTTTAAAAAAGGAGATTTTTGATGTCATAACCTGCCACCTCCGTTTCACTGATAAATATTTCTTCCAGGGTCAGCGGCAGGATTTCATGAAACAGAGGCTCCGCCTCCGCCACCCTGCGCAGGATCTCCTCCCTGTTTCCTTTCACCGTCAGCACCAGGAGCGATCCCCGCTTTTCTCTTTTCATAACGTTCAGATCTGCCAGGAGAGCTTCCTCTTTCTCCGGCCTCTGAATCACACACTGTACCTTGTGAATATTCAGCTTCATGTCCTCCAGATCTCTGGATACCAGCATCCCTCCCCTGTGCAGAAGCCCCACATGGTCACAGATATCTTCCAGTTCTCTTAAGTTGTGGGAAGCAATGACCGGCGTAAAATTCCGATTCATCATCTCCTCCACCAGCAGACTTTTCACTGCCTGCCGCATCACAGGGTCCAGCCCGTCAAAGGTCTCATCGCAGAGCAGATACTTGGTGTTGGCGCAGATTCCCATCAGCATGCACAGCTGCTTTTTCATTCCTTTGGAGAACGTATTGATCTTCCGCTTTCTGTCTATCAAAAAATGTTCCATCCATTTCCTGCATTTTTTCTTGTCAAAAGCAGGACAGACCAGACTGTAATAATCCATCATCTCTTCCGCATCCGCATTTGGGAAAAAATACTGATCATCCGAAATAAAAAATAGTTTCCGCTTTGCACTCTCCTGTTCCCATACCGGCTCCTCATCCACCAGAATCTGTCCCTGATCAGGTTTTAATACACCGCAGATCAGCCTGAGAAAGGTACTTTTTCCTGCGCCGTTGCTCCCCACCAGACCAAACACAGCCCCTTCCTGGATCCGGGCACTCATATCAGAAATCGCACATATTTTTTCAAAATGCTTTTCTATGTGTACTGCCTCTATCATGCTCCTGTCTCCTTTCTTTCATAAAAGGAAGAAAGCTTTTTTTCCCAGTCTTCCCTCTTCATGCCCAACCGGTCTCCCTCTTCCAGAAGACTCTCCATCCGGGACAAAAGTTCTCTCTGCTTCTGTCCCAGATAATTGCCTTTTCCCGCCACAAAATTTCCTTTTCCCTTCACAGCGTAAATGTAACCCTGCTGCTCCAGAAGTGCAAAGGCCCGCTGGATCGTATTGGGGTTGATCGACAGTTCCACCGCCAGCTTCCGGACAGAAGGCATCTGTGCGCCCGGTTCCAGGATACCTCTTAAGATCAGCTCCTGAAATCTCTGGGCAATCTGCTCATACAGCGGTCTTCGATCCTGATAATCGATAGCGATCATAAGTTCTCCCCTTTCTTCTATCCGTATCAAGTGTACTATTATTCTTAATACACTATTATCATAAAAAAAGCCCTGATACAAGTCAAGACTTTTCCTCTCTTTGTAAGAAATCTTTAAAGATTTCCCGCCAGCTTATCTTTTAAGAGTGCAAAACTCTCCCTCACCAGATAATGGAACTGAAGTACAGCTCCGGAAGAGGCAGGGATCCCATACACCCTCCTGTACCCCAGCTTTCTGGCAATCCCCAGACTCCTGGTAATATGGAAATCACTGGTCACAATCCCTATCTTCTCTCTCCCGGAAAGCCAGTGCCCGGAAAAACGCAGATTCTCCACTGTAGTGACCGACTGATCTTCCCGGATCAGACGCCCGGAATCAATTCCCGCTTCCGCAAGATAACGGTACATCGCTTCCGCCTCGCTGATCTCTTCATCTTCTCCCTGTCCTCCGGAGAGAATGGCCCGCGTTTCCGGATGGCGCCTCAGATATCCCTCTGCCCTCTCAAGCCGCTGTTCCAGCGCCCGGCTGGGTCTTGTCCCTTTGACCCTTGCTCCCAGCACTACCAGCACATCCAGATCGGGACAGGGCTGTTTCCGCATCCCTTTTCCGATCCATACAAGAAGGATCCCGAAAAGCAAAAGAACGGCGGCAGCGCTTCCCGCTGCCGCCGCCATAAACCAGACCGGCAAAACAATTCCCCGGCAATCCAGCAGATACAGTCCGCCGCCGGACAGGGTCAGAACGATTCCCGCTGCCAGCCAGATCCAAAGATACGAAGCCTTTCTTCCCGCATATCTGACACAGGCTGCATAATAAAGGAGTGCAGCCCCTCCCAGAATCCACAGAATCCAGTACATGCTTTCCCCCGTATCCTATCTGCGCCTATCTTCCGCAGCAGTGTTTATATTTCTTTCCGCTTCCGCAGGGGCAGGGATCATTTCTGCCCACCTTGGGTCCTTTCACAATCGTGCCGGATTTCTTCTGCTCTAGATAAAGCTCTTTCTTCCGCTCCGGAGTAAAGATCTCATCCCAGGCCGGCAGCTCGTACAGCCAGTCCGCTTTTGCATCCACCATATTTTTATACAGCAGTTCTTTGTCAAATCCCAGATTAACGGGAGTATCTTCCTCCATCTCCTCAATGGGATTCTTTTCCTTCAGGCTGTCATTAATACCATCCAGGAACCCTGTCATGGTCATCACGTCTACTTTATACTTGTCAGCCAGTTCTTTTACCGTGCCGGTCACAACCTCGTCCGGATTCGCCAGAAGCTGCTCGTAGATCGCTTTCTCAATATTGAAATAATTTGTCCAGAATCTCTGAAGCTGTCCTTTGTCTGCCTGCTGATCGTAGGCCATGTCTCTCCAGGTTTTTAATAATGCCATTTCTATTCTACCATCCTTTATTTTTCAGATTTACGTCTATAAGTATACCTGATGTCCCCGTCAAATGCAACCTTTTCCGTCAAAATCCGTCCCTGCGCCGTAGCAGACGGTATTCTTTTCTCTTAAGCGCCCCTTCCCACTCGGCCCGCTCGCTCTCCGTCTCTACCAGCAGCGCGGGAACCGGAGTCGGCTTATCTTCCTCATTCATTCCCACCATGACAAAATACGCCCTGTTGACCGGTCTTCGCATCCCCTGGCTGTTTTCCGCATACGTATCCACACGGACTTCCATGGATGTTCTTCCGGTGTAAGTCACCTTGCCAATCAGCACCACCAGATCGCCGGCATAAATGCCGGCCTTGAACTGCAGATTATCAATGGCTGCTGTTGTTACATTCTGACACCCGGAATGCCGCTTTGCCACCACCCCGGCCACCTCGTCGATCCACTGCAGCAGCATCCCTCCAAATACCCGGCCTCCGCCGTTCAAATGGGGAGGCATGATCAGATGTACCTGTTCCGTGAGGGAATCCGACACTTTTTTTACTGCCTGCTTCTCCATCTCTTACTCCTCCTTTTTCTCCAGCCGTTTTCGCACATCCATTTTCAGAAGAGAGTAACCTACCGATACCAGCGGAATGAATACCAGCATTCCCATAACTCCCATCAGACTTCCGCCCAGAGTGATTGCCATCAGCACCCAGATTGCCGGAAGTCCCACCGACTTGCCCACCACTCTCGGGTAAACCAGATTTTCCTCAATCTGCTGCAGGACAAAGAAAAGAATAATAAAGAGAAGGGCTTTGATCGGACTTATGGTCAGAATCATCAGAACGCCCACAAACCATCCCATAAACGCTCCCACATAGGGGATGATTGCCGTAAATCCGATCAGCACACTGATCACCAGCGCGTAGGGGAATCCGCCAATACTCATGGTTACGAGGAACATACATCCCAGGATCATGGCTTCCAGACACTGCCCCGTGATAAAGCTGGCGAAAGTTTTACTGGTCAGACGGAGAACAAATAAAACCCGCTCGTTCCATTTCTCCGGCAGATAAGCCTTCAGCACGCTCTTTCCCTGAGCTGCGATCCTCTCCTTCCCGGTGAGCAGATAGCAGGCAAATACAATTGCGATCATCCAGTTAAACAGTTTCCCGATCACCACAGTCGCCATGGAAAAAGTAGAACCAAGAAGACTTCCGATCCCTCCGGAGAGAAAAGCGAGCACCTTCTCGGTCAACGCAGACCAGTCCATCTGACTGGCTGCTTCCAGCGGAGTCAGAAGCGCCTCGCTCCAGTCCTTCTGCGCAAAGAAATCTTCCAGCCATCTGTAAATATTCTGGAACGTTCCCTGCAGATGAGAGCTCATCTGTACGATGGCATCTACAAGTTCCGGGATCACCATCAAAAATACTCCCGCAAACAGCAGCAGAATCGTCACCATGGAAAGCAGAAGGCTGATAGGCCTTTTTAATTTCCGTATGATCCTGCTGTCTTTTACCCACCTGTTTTCAAACAGGTGGCGTTCCAGAAAGCGCATGAGGATATTGATCACAAATGCCATGGCGCCTCCCATCAGGAATGGATCTGTCTCTTATACACATCTCC
>ENA-OYYN01000538-OYYN01000538.1-human-gut-metagenome-genome-assembly--contig:-NODE-538-length-19789-cov-7.068562_pt1 | contig 19789 bp, 15 predicted proteins | sample MGYA00243249_ERZ653449 | MGnify/ENA primary metagenome ERZ653449 (study PRJEB26926, sample SAMN06165159) | human gut metagenome | biome: ENVO:00009003; feature: ENVO:2100002; material: ENVO:00002003... | reverse complement strand
GGTAAGTAGAGTGTGAACAGATAAAATTAAATGGAAAAATAGATGGCAAGCGGAGATATACTTTCAGATTTCGGCATCAATCTGCTTGAAGAAGAGATTGATGATGTGATTTTTCAGACCAACGAGTTCCTGACGGATGCCACCTTCACAGGTTCACAAGGCCCGTTTTGGTGGATTCTCCAGATGTGTATGGCACTCGCGGCCTTGTTTGCAATCGTCATGGCAGCAGGTATGGCGTACAAGATGATGGTCAAGAATGAACCGCTGGATATCATGAAGTTGTTCAAGCCATTGGCAATTTCAATTATCCTATGCTGGTGGTATCCTCCGGCTGACACGGGTATGGTAAACAGCGGAAGCAACTGGTGTGTGTTGGATTTCCTATCCTATATCCCAAACTGTATCGGCTCTTACACTCATGACCTGTACCAGGCAGAAGCCACACAGATAGAGGATAAATTTCAGGAGGTGCAGCAACTCATCTATGCAAGAGATACGATGTACACCAGCCTGCAAGCACAGGCGGATGTGGCACACAGCGGAACTTCCGACCCTAATCTGATAGAAGCCACTATGGAACAGACCGGGGTGGACGAAGTGACCAATATGGAAAAGGATGCAGCCAAACTTTGGTTCACTTCACTTACTTCCGGGATTGTTGTAGGAATAGATAAAATCGTGATGCTCATAGCTTTAATTGTATTTCGCATAGGCTGGTGGGCTACAAGATATAAAATTCTACAATAAGCTGATTTATCATATTTTATAGAGTGCATAAAAGAGTAATTCTATAATTTAGTACCATTTTAGTATCACTATTTAGCCATCATAAATAGAATCAAGAGATGGTGCAAATGGCATTGGACAATTAACTTCTTTGGCTGCATAATCCACATTCGTTTACCGTCCTCAAATCAGTCAACACCTTCCGGAGATAATCAGACGGTTATTTTATAGCCCAAACAAATAGCTATTTGCTAATTTTATATTTGTATTACGTAGTTTTTCTACAATAATCACATTTATGATTTGTTGTGTGGGATTTTATTTGTATCTTTGCACCATGCAATAGATAAAATCAACGATTATGATAGCAGAGTTCAGCATTGAGAATTTTTTCTCCATTAAGTCGGTTCAGAAAATCAGTTTTGAACCATCGGCAGATACTTTTATGTCTGATGAGTACTCGTATGAAGTTAAGGACGGTGTAAAATTGCTGAAAGTGGGCATCATCTATGGTGCTAACGCTTCCGGTAAAACGAATATATTAAATGCCATTGAATTTTTCAAGATGCTGGTTTTGAGAATGCCTAAAGACAGGACTGAGAAAACCGGAGTTGTCCCTTTCATGTTGGATGACACCTCAAGGAACGAGAAGACAAAGATGTCAATGGTGTTCTATATCAACCAGTCGAAGTACATCCTTAGTTTTGAATTGGACGCAAAGCATATCTACTCCGAGACATTGATTGTTTATGATTCCATTCGCCCGACCAAGCTGTACAACCGAAGTTATGATGCCGCGACAGATTCTTCGTCTATCGACTTTGGCGTAAATCTGAAAATGACAAAGAAAAGCCAGGATGTAATTTCCGGCAACACTATCAATAATTGCAGTGTGCTTGCCGCATTTGGCAAAAGCAACGTGGAACGGACAAGGCTGAATGATGTGTACGACTATTTTGCCAAACAGATAAAAGATGTACTGGCTCCCGGTATGCTGCTTTCGGGATATGTCAAATCACGATTGGATAAAGACGAGGCAGGAGATTTGAAGAAATTCATTTTAAATTTTCTGAAAGCATCCGATTTCAATATAGAAGATGTGGTATTACATAAAGAGGAAGAGCTGATTACACCTGAATTGGAACAACTGATTCAGAATGCCCCTATTGATAAAGATGCAAAAGCAGAAATGCTTAGAAAGGGGAAAATTACAAATACGGAACTTACCTTCAAGCATAAGGCAGGCGATAAAGTATATGATTTATCGGAAGAATACGAGTCCAATGGCACCATGAGGTTCTTGGGAATGGCGGTGATACTGAATTTCTTATTAAAGACCAATCGGTTTGTGCCCATTGATGAAGTGGAGACAAGTATTCATTATGAACTGTTGGCTTATTTCCTGAAAGTTTTTCTGGCAAACAGTAACGGAACATCCCAAATGCTCCTGACTACACACGACATCAATCTTCTCAACGAGGATTTCATTCGCCGTGATACGATATGGTTCACCGACAAAGACGAACTTGGCGAAACTAAAATAGTGCGCCTGTCTTCTTTGGGTCTGCATAAGAATCTTTCCCCATACAATGCTTACAAGCAGGGAAAATTGGTAAAGTTGCCGTTCTTGGGTAGTCAGTATATCAACCTGAATGACTAATGATATGGGGCGGACAGTAACAAAAAGTATTGCCATCATAGGCGAGGGAGAAACGGAATGGTTCTATTTCGACTCTCTGAGGGTTGCGTGTCGCTATCCCTTTAAAGTTGCTCCGGATTTTCCGCAGCACAGTGACATCAATCATATTCTGAAACTGGTAGAATCTTATTTAAACAAGCAATATGATTATATTGTATGCCTGTTTGATATGGACAGATTATTTCAGTTCCCATCTGAAATGCAACTATACCAACGGGCAAAGAAAGAGTATAGCAAGAAAAAATATTCCGGGAAGGTGATGTTTATAGAAACGAATCCTTGCACGGAATTTTGGTTTCTGCTCCACTTCTTGCCTAATGTGGTTTGTCGGCGATACGAGTGTTACGAGCAATTGCTTCCCGAATTGCAGAAATATATGCCGGGGTATGAAAAGACAAAACGATATTTCATACGTACCAACCTCTATAAATACCTGACAGAGAATGGTGATTTGGAACGGGCGATATCAAATTCCGAAAAGTTGTGCCAACTCTGCAAGGAATCGCCAGAGGATTTGAAGGCGTACTCTGAGATTTATAAAGTGATAAAATTATTGAATAATTTGATAATATAATACGCTATAGATATGTATCTAAGTAAGATTTATATAAAGAACTTTAGGGGTATCAAGGAACTATTGGTGGAATTCGATAAGAAATTGAATGTGATTATCGGGGCTAATGGGCAGTTGAAGACATCTTTGATGGATGCCATCAGGTTGTTTTATGTGTGGGGAGAACCGAACCGAGATATAGAAATAACAAAAGAAGATTTTTATGTTGAGTTTACACAAAATCCTGATGGGACTAAAGTGGCAACAACCTCGACAAGGATAGATATATGCTATTTATTTGAAGGATTATCAGCACAATAAGAAGGTGCATTTTATCAGTACCTGGACAGAAAAGACGATGGCTCTATGGTTGCTAGGGTTCATCTGAGTTTCGAAATAAAGGAGAAAGGAAGGATTTATTCCTCATACATAACTGGTAAAGAAGAGAATGGTCTTCGCGCTGACTGGAACACGTTTCATTATTTTCATCCATATTATCTCGGTGCATTACGCGACAGCACGCGCGATCTGATGAGTTCACGCAACAATCTGTTAGGAAGAGTAATTAAAAGAAAAATTGACAGAGCTGGATCAGAAGATGAAGTGAGAAGTATAGTGGATAGTGCAAATGAGCAACTTTTGCAGAGACAAGAAGTAAGGGAAACACAAACTGGCATAAACGATAACCTGAACCAGATAAACAAATCAGACCTACAGAATGTAGAACTGCACATAGAACAGAATAGAATTGAATATATCGTTAATATCATCAAACCCTTTTTGCCATATTCTGATGACAAAAAAGGATTTGTACTATCTCAAAATAGTCTTGGGCATAACAATTTAATATATATAGCTTCGGTATTGAGTGATATTAAAGATTGCCATACTGAAGATAATGTGAGTATATATGCTTTGTTAATAGAAGAGCCAGAAGCTCATCTACACCCACAACTTCAGGTTAATCTGTATAACTTTCTCAAGAATGCTGATGATAGTGAAAACAGCCAGACGTTTATCACAACTCATTCACCGACTTTGACATCAAGAATACCGTTGGAAAATATTATTCTACTGAAAGGTGAAGCGGCTTATCATGTGGGTAATTGTTTCAAAGGACGGCACTCAGAAAATATTGTTCGAGATGTTGCTAAGAACAATAGATTATTAAAGGTGGAAGAAGTTGTATCATATAGAAAGATGATATCCAGATATTTTGACGTTACTCGCTCGCAATTGTTGTTCTCTTCGGGTTGTTTATTTATTGAAGGAATATCGGAGTGTCAATTGGCTGAGACTTTTTCTAAACTTATAGACAAATCATTGATTGACCATCAAATTGAGATTGTCGATACAGATGGAACAGCTTTTTATCAGTTCTTGATGCTGTTTAATTCTTCTGATAAAGCGAAGCGTTTGCCAATGAGAGTAGCGTTTGTAACGGATGAGGACCAATTTACTGACTCTAAGCATAAGGAATATAATCTGGATGAGTTAGTAAAGGACAATTATGCAAAACTTCATTCCCTTAGAGAGGGAATTAATAATGGTGATGTTAATAGTCGCATTAACAATATGAAAGCTATGAGCAATGGACAGGTAGGTATCAAGATATGTTCGGGAAAGAAAACTCTGGAATACCAAATATGCAAAGCAAATGTTTATGTTGATAAAGAAATGACAAAAGAGACGTGGCTTTACGAACTGATTCAGCAAGAGAATCCAGAAGGTATAAGCAAGGTGGATTCTTATATGTCAGGACTTGAACATAATGATATGAGCGAAGTGGAGCAGCAAAATGTTGCATTGCTGATGTGGAAATGTCTGCCGAGTAAGGCTGAATTTGCTCAAGCACTGAATTCATTCTTGCTAGATAAGATAGAAATAGGTGGAGACATTAAGTTCACTTTGCCTTCATATATTCAAGATGCAATAACTCATTTAGTTCCGTGAGTATGGATTATGATATAACACTTCAACGACAAGCATATCTTGATGCACGTGGTTATACCATCCTAACGGCGTGTCCAGGTAGTGGAAAGACTACGAGCATTGTGAAGAAACTTTTAACGGTGTCACGTTATTGTGAAGAGCATTATGGAAAGCATACAGGGTTTGCCTGCCTGTCATTCACCAATAAGGCTTGTGCTGAGTTAAAACAAAAATACAGAGAGATGCATGATGAAAGGATAACTTTTCCCAATGAGGTGTTGACTATCGATAGTTTTATCATGCAATATGTAGTGCTTCCGTTTTGGTATTTATGCGATGAGTGTAAACAAAGACCAATAGTAGTAAACGAGGCAGAAATACTAGACCGAATTTATTACAATAATGTTAAAATAAACGGTAAATGGCAGCAATACCCAGTGATGGCACTCCGATCTTACACAAGTCTGATGTATCGAAAGAATCCATCATTGGTTTCAAGAGACAAGACGGGCTTTAAATGGAATCGCAAAACTATAACTGAAAATGAAATTGCCTATTGTAATGCAGCTTTTACATATCGTTTAGAAAAAGGCTTTATAACAAGCAGCGATGCATTATGGATAGCATGTGATATATTGGAGCGGCATCAGAGCGTAGCTAAAGCGCTTGTGATGCGTTTTCCATATATCATCGTTGATGAAGCACAGGATAATTCCGAACTGCATTTTGAGCTCTTCAAACTGTTAAAGCGAGCTGGTTTGCAAAACATAGAGTTTGTGGGTGATATTTGCCAGTCCATCTATGGATTTAATAATGCCAGACCGGAGTTGCTACAAAGCATGATGGCAGAAGCTGAATGGAACGTTTTGCCACTATCTGAATGCAGACGTTCTAATCAACGTATAATAAATTTGTATAGCAAACTGAAATCAAGCGATGTGCCTACTATTATTTCACATAATGTAGAGGATAAAGGAGTTCCCATAGTAGTGTATAAGTATGAGGATGGAAACATTAGGGATATTATTCGGGACTTCAACCAGGTTTGTGAAGATAATGAATTGTCAAGCAGAATCATATTAGCACGCGGAGTAGATAAATGTAAGGAACTTGCTGGTATTAAGGATGTAGATTTTAAGTACTGGAAAACCGAACATCATCTTCCATATTTGATAATAGATGCCACCTTCGCTTTTGATTTGGGTGACATGGACTATGCTTTTAGAAAAGTAAGACTTGTATTAGCAGAACTTTTGGCTGGTAACAATTTTGAAGCAAGGCGTGAATTTATACATGAAATTGAACATAATGTGGACTGGAATGCAAAGATCTTTGGTTTTCTAAAACAAGTACCTGCATTTTCATTGAGTTTCAAAGAATGGTCAGAACAGACCTGCTTATTATTGAAGGATTATTGGGAACTTGAAGAGATGCCTACTTTTGTTCCGTATCAAAAGCAAAAAGGATATAAAATGAGAGAAATGGCAGATGTACCCGTAGAACAATATCATCAATCAAACGATAAGGAGAGTGAATACCACAGGAGTATAGATACTATACATGCAGTAAAAGGAGCGACCTTAGATGCGGTACTTCTGTTCTTGTCGTCTGATAGCAGGGGACAAAGTATTTCACTGAAAGATTTTCCAAGTAGTACTGTTAAAGTCATGACTGAGAGGCAGCGAATGATATATGTAGCTTGTTCGAGGGCTAGGCAATTTCTGGCATTGGCAGTACCCAAATCTATAGCAGATGAAGAAATTAGGAGAGCTTTGGCTGGGGTGGACATAGATATTCGCAGCATTAACCTACAAGGAGAATTGGCTTTTGATGATTAGTATTTGTAAAGAATTAGGGTAAAACAATATTGTTTGTAAGTTTCTGACCCTTCGTCTCTAAAGGATATGGAATTGTCAATATTTAACAATGATACAATTTTTTTATATTAAGAAAGGGAGAAGCTTTAATTGTTGGAGTTGATTTTCCAATGCCCCTTATTGTGAAAATCAATGCTCCAACAATTAAACTATATTAAGCCTCCTAGGATCACAAAATGATAAAATTAAAATCTTAATATTGGCAAAGTGTTTACGATATCTACTGTTTGGCAAGATAGCATAATGACAGATAGAAGTAAGTCAAGGATATAACGAGGTTGCTTGTGCTCCTTTGACCAGTCATTGGGGTCGTTCTTGATTTGGGAGGCTTTGTCGATAGTGACGGCATAGCGTTCCATTATCCAGTCGATTGCAGACTTGCCATTGACAATGTACTCGTAGGCTTTGAGCGGAATGTTCTCAATGGTGATATGGCCGTTGTAAATGATACGTGTCTTGTCGGCAACGAGTTTCCCGTTTTCGTCACGGACTTTGGCGAACTTCATCTTGTCCACGGCGAAGTATTGGTAGGTTTCATCCGTCCATTCGCTTTGCCAGATGTCAATGTCGCCAATAACTTTTACACCCAAGGAACGATGCGCAAGCATCGGCATATTTGCATGAAACAGATAATCACCGTCTTGGCCTGTAATCTGCTCATTGATGCCTTGCTCGTAATTCAGGTGCAGATCGGCAAGTTCCTTTCCGGCTTTATAAAAAGCCATGAAGTCCTGCACGTTATCTACAATGGGGATGCGTGGCAATGACTTCTTCAAGTCATCGGCAAAACGCTCGCGGTATTGCTTGGAATGGAGCAGTCCATACACATAGAAAAAGATGTGTTCTTTGGTGATGGCTCGTGAGCCTCCGAAACGGTTGCGGACTTCTTTCAAAATCCAGTCTGTGATTCCGTCACGGCGGATATAACGGTTCGTTTCGGCATCATCGAAAAGTGAAGCCTGTGGGTTTTTGTTTTCTTCATACCAATATAGGGGAAAACATTGGCTATTAAACTGTATCTGATAATCAGGTATTTCATTTGTTATTAGACAGCTAAAATTCTTATTACCAACACCGCTTAAACAAATCAGCAAATTTTCTGTTGTCGGTGTTGGAAATAATTTGGGTAATTGATACTGGCTCCAATTAAATGCTTTATCATAATAAAGCCATTGCTTGAAATATGGTCTATAAAGTGTCAATCGTATCTTATTATTATCAAAAGTATGACGAATGCCTTTCAAGGCATGTTCAAACAATTTCTGGTCCCATTTAATTTGAGTAGGGTCTGCGTTGACTAATGTCGCGATTTCATTTATGGTTTTGGCCTCTACGCATTTGCTTGCTTCTTGATTAAATGTTGTTATTGCTGTCTGCATTTGCATAGAAAGAGATTTGGTTGAAGAGTTATAACACCAAACATCACGGTGAGTTATATCTCCTGCCGAAAATATAGAAAAAACAGTTTGTTTACTATTTTTCTTATCACCCAATAATATCAAGTTGTCAAATACACCATCACGTTGATTTATCCAATCAGCCTTTTCATTAGGCATAATAATTTGCCAATCCAACTTCCGTGAAGAAATAGAGCGGAACTCTTTTACCATTTTAAGTTTTTGTTCGCGAGTAAGGTAATCGCCGATGTCGTGGTAATGTATAACAGCCTTTTGTCCTTTCTTAGTCGGATTTTTGACGAGGAAAGTAATGGCAATAGGAGTACGAGAACCACTACCAAAGATTTTACCACCCTCTTTGCGTGACAATTCACCTGAAGTGCGTTGATTTCCACGGAGATTCAGCACATAAATGGAGGTAAATTCTTCTTCAAAGCATCTGCGCATGCCATTTTGAGCATTTCCATCGAGCCACGCACCATTGCTTATAAATGCTACAACACCACCTTCATTTTGTGGAATACGGTCAGAAGCCCAGCGGAAAGCTTTAACATAGCTATCATACAGAGCTTGAACTGTACTGTTTTTATCAGTGATTCGTTGTATATATGTTGATGCAATTCGCTTTTCCAAATTTGGATAAGACAAGTTTTGGGCATTGTCATTTGCACTTTTCTGCCCGACAGAATACGGCGGATTCCCCACAATCACCCTCACGTGTGTGGCCATCTGCTTCTTTACCCGTTTGGAATTGTCCTGGAAGAACTCCGTGAAAAGCTCGTTATGCTTCTTCTCCGCCAGTTGGAATGTGTCAGTCAGGCAGATGCCGCTATATGGCAGGTAAGTTTTCCGACGGGTGATGTCATGGAACACCGATTCAATGTTCACATCGGCGATATAATAGGCCAGCAGCACGATTTCGTTGCAATGGATTTCATTCAGGTACTTGCGCTCCATGTCCTCCGGGCGGATTAGGCCTGACTGCAACAGCCGTGTGATGAACGTGCCCGTGCCCACAAACGGGTCGAGGATATGCACGTTCTGCGCCGTCAGCGAAGTGTTGAACTCCGCTTTCAGTATGTCGTCCACGGAACGGATGATGAAGTCCACGCACTCCACGGGCGTATAGACAATGCCCAGCTTCTCCACGGTGAGCGGAAACGCGCCTTTGAAGAACTTTTCATAGAGGTTCTTGATGATGGTCTGCTTGCCCTCCAGATTGTCTATACCGCCGACATTTGTCCTCACCGACTGATAGAACTTGTCCAGCACTTCGGTATCTTTCTCGAAAGCCTGCTCTTGCAAGAGGTCTATCATGCGCTGCATGGAACGGCTCACGGCGTTGTTGTTCACGAACTGGTAATCGGCAAACAACGCATCGAACACCGGACGGGTGATGATGTGCTGCGCCAGCATCTCAATGGCCTGTGCCGCATCCACGGACGGATTTAGGTCACGCTGCAATCCCTTGAGGTATTCGTTGAACGCCTTTTTGTGTACGCCGGACTGGATGAGCTTGGATATGCGCTCGATGAACTTGTGCGCGATAAGCCCGATTTCCTTTGCCCAGTTCTCCCAATAGAGGCGGTCGCCGCACTTCTCCACGAGCTTGGCATACATGCCGTCCTGCAACTCGCCGAAGCGAAGCTCCAACTGTCGGGCGATTTCCGCGTTCTCCATTTGCCTCGCTTCTTCCTCTCCCTCCTGAAAGCCCAATCCCGGTCTGCCGATGGTGACGGACGGCGTATAGGACTGCTTGTTTGGCTTTTGTTTGTTGAGCGCAATCTTGTTCACCATCGCATTGAAACGGTCGTCGTGGGAGCGTAGCGCGTTCAGGATTTCCCAGACCACATCAAAGGTCTTGCTGTTGTCGAGTGCTTCCTCTGCCGAAACATCGGACGGCACGACAATAGGGATGATGATGTACCCGTACTTCTTCTCGTCGGGCAACCCCTTGTGGAAAGTGCGCATCACGCGGCCTACCGACTGTACCACGTCCACCTGCGAGTTACGGGCGGAAAGGAACAGCACGGCATCGAGCGACGGCACATCCACGCCCTCGGACAGACACCGCACATTGGTCACCACCCGGCACTCCCGGTCATTTTCCGGTTCGTCCGCCAGCCATTGCAGGATTCCGTTGCGCTCCTGTGAGTTCATCGAGCCGTCTATATGCTTTGTGGCTATCGAAACGGTATGCGAAAGGCTTTCCGCATCCAGATTCTCGTCGTACTTTTCCGATATTTTCGGCAGCACGGAAGCCACATATTTGGAAGCGATGCCCACTCTGCTTGCGCTCCTGTCAATGGATGAACAGAACGCCACGGCACGGCGCATCATGTGCGGGTCGGCATCCCATGTACGGTGGTCGTCGCCCTGTATCATCTTGGACAGTCCGTTGATTACGCCGATGAGCTTGGACGTGTCGTCAAAGTTCAGTTCCGTGGTCGTGTCGGTGACATCGCGCTTGATGTTTTCCGGTACATCATCCTCGCCGACGGTAAGGACAAGCACCTTGTAGTCGGTCAGCAGTCCGTTCTGTACGGCGTAGGAGAAATTCACGCGATAGAACTCATCCCCGTACAAAGCCTTGTCGTCCATCGAACAGAGGATGCAGTCCTTTTCCGATGCCTTTATCTTGGCCGATTCCCCATACAGCCGTGGCGTAGCGGTCATGTAAAGCCGTTTACGGCCTTGCACATTATCGTTGGAGTGTATCTTGGTGAAATTGCTCTCGTCCTTGTCCGACAACTTCACGCCCGTGGTGCGGTGGGCTTCGTCACAGATGATGAAGTCGAACACGCCATACTCGCCGTCTGTTTCGGAAAGTATCTCCTGTTGTGCCGCTGAAACGGCATCAATGGACTGGTAGGTGGAAAACACGACTACCAACCCGTCGTGACTGCGGTATTTCTTCAACTGCGAAGCTATGGACTGCGGACTGGTGGACGCAGGCACGGCAAGGTCAACCACGCTGTCATCCATGTCATCGTATTTATTCTGAATCTTTCGCGAAGCCTTGGAATCTGAACAGATGCAGACGGACTTGATAGGCTTCTTTGCGTCTGCCGACCATGCGTTGAGCGACTGCCCCAACAGGGCGATGGACGGAACCATGAACAAAACCAGTCCTTTGTTGCCCAACAACTGTTCGGTGATGAGCAGCGAGGTGTAGGTCTTTCCCGTTCCGCAGGCCATGATGAGTTTGCCACGGTCGTTGCCGTCAATAATATAGTGCGTGTATGCCTTGGATATGGCGTCCAACTGGTGCTTGCGCGGTTTCTTGCCCTCTACTAGTGCGGAAGTTCCCGTAAGTCCGTCCATCAGTTTTTGCCAGTCCACACAGGAAGAGTTCAGGTCAATCAGCCCAACCCGTGAAAAAGGCGGGTCTTGGTGCCGGATGGCTTCCTCGGCGTTGCTTCCCCAATGGTTGGTGGTGGAAATCCATATCCGTTTGGCAAAACGGGTGGTCTGGAAAGTGACTTCGTTGGTGAACGTGCGGCTGGAGGTGGCGAGGAATGAATCCACGGCGGGCTTGTCGATTACGGCACCCTCCGCATAGCACTTGCACTGGATAGCCCAATAGTCGCCCATCTCGGTCTTGGCCACGAGGTCTATTCCCGTGTCCGTGCCTCCGAAGTCCTTGCGCCCCGGAAAATCCTCCCACAGCCACACCTTTTCAAGCTCGTTATAGCGTGGGTCTGTCAACAGCCATGAGCGCATCAGACGCTCGAACTTTGTACCTTTTTCCCTTTCGGTGAATGATTCGGTACGGAATTTATGCAGTATGTCCTTGAAATTCATCTCTTGATAAGAGATACATTTCAAGAAAACAAATACTGGAAATCAATGTATTATTGAAAAATACAGGTGGATTTACTAAACAATTCCGCATAAATTGTCCTTCATATCCCATTATAAATTAGATTCGGACACGGATTTTGCAATATTATGAGTACCTTTGCAATATCAACTGTAACTCTTATCAAGAGATTCTGATTTTCGCTAAACAAATTTCATTCGAAATATCTGCTCACAAGTCTTTCAGGATAAGACTGTTCGCCCTGTCTACCACATTCGTGTCAAGCGATGCAAGGTAGATGCGCGTGGTTTCTTCCGAATCGTGCCCCATTCCCTCGCTGATGACCGAAAGCGGTATGTTCTTGCTCTTGGCGATGCTTGCCCAGCAATGCCTGGCGCAGTGCATGGTCAGTGGCATATTCAATCCGGCTAAATGGGCGACCTCTTTCAGTGCCACGTTAATACGGCTGATGGCATTGCGGTACTGTGTCCGCCCGTCAGTGCATAAATCGGTAATTATCGGCAGCAGGTATTGGGCGGTGGAGTAGCCGTCGTATTTGGCGATGATGTCCTCCATGCACTTCTCCCATTTGATGGTCAGTTGCTGCCCCGTCTTTCTCCTGCGGTATATGATGACGCCGTTCTTCAAGTCCGATTTCTTCAAATAGGCCATGTCAATGAACGACATTCCGCGTGTATAGAATGAAAAGAGGAACATATCCCGTGCATAGTCCAAATGCGGTTTCAAGGTCAGTTCAAGTTCCTTGATGCGTTTTATCGCTTTCAACGGGAGGGCACGTTTCACTGTCTTGCTGATACCCGTGTAAACATGCTTGAACGGATATTTCTGTTCCGTCAGTTCCTTTTCCACGGCACGGTTATAGACGGCACGGAGTATGCGCATATAAAAGGAAGTGCTATTGGGGCAGATTTCCTTGCTTTTGAGCCATGCCTCATAGAGCATCATGGTATCGCTGTCTATCTCGCACAGAAGAATGTCCTGCCCCTCGCGGAACTTCATAAAACTGGTCAAGGCTGCGGTGTAGGTTTCCGACGTGCGCACTTTGCCAAGCTGCTTCAACTGCCCGATAATTCCCTGCATGAAACCGAATAGCGATTGCCCATCCATCTGTCCGTTAAACTTCTCTATGATATTATCTGCGGAGTATTTTCCGCCTTGCCTGTCGCATTGTGCGATGATGGCCTGCAAACGCCGGATGTCCCAACCGATGTGTTCCGCAACGCTGTGGAGATACCGTTTTCTGTTCTCGTTTGTTTCAGGCATGATTCGGACGGACGATGCTTCCTTGTCCCATTCCGTATCAAACACGCGGAAGTCCGTTCCGATTTGGCGGACTGTTCGCTTGTGGATTACCTGATAGTAGATGCTGCCCTCCTTGCCGTTTGTAGCGGAAGGACGATATTTTACCTTGATGGATGCCATTCACTTTATTTTTATTGTTTGGATTCGTTTTCATTTCTCACTTTTTCAAGCTGCCTGTTAAACACGGTCAGGGCGGAATCCACTCCGACCGTTTCCACCAGCTTCTCGTATGCCCCGACTGTTACAGCCAGTTCGGGGTAAAGCTCGTTAAGCATGAACGTGGTCACTTTGTACTTGTCTGCAACTGTTCTCAACCGTCTGTTTTCCTCCCGGTACTCATGCCATCGCACCCAACTGGCGGCAGACAGGGCAAAGAACACAAGCGAGAAAATGATACCAGCCCATGCGTAAGGATTCTTGTACCAACCATCGGGTATTTTGCCCCATAGCCGCCTGATACCGCATATCGCTCTGTCCGGACGGATTGCCTGCCAAAGTCTCCGTGCGAAGCCTTGACTTTGCTGTGCCTTTTCCGGAATCCGCCTGTCTTTCTCCACATGGTCAGTAAGCACTTCCAGTATCTTGTAGAGCAAATCCTTGGTAGTGGGGATGCCACGCTCTCGCATATTCTTGTCGTTGGCATCGGTGTATTCCTGCAAGCTAACAATCATTTCACCGCCCAATGACTTTTTGTATGCCTCGATGGTTTCCTTGCTCCGAAAAATGTCACTGATGTTCTCCGGCGTGCTGCCGCCAAAGAAACGTATGACCGGCTCCAGCTTCACCGCAAGCCTTTTCACTGCCTCGTCCTTGTCCGAAGCGTCCTTTGCGGCCAGTATCTTCTTGATTTCCTCGATGTCCTCCGCCAATGCCCCGATAAGGTCGGATATGTTCTGTAAGTTGTCCTTCATCTTCTCATCTTTTTGGGTTTGTACTTGTTCTTTTCCTTGTCGTTCTCGCCCCAGCCGCTTTCATTCCCTCCACCTCCACCGCCGGATGAAACCTTGGCTTGGTGAGGTTGGACGCACAACTCGATGAGTGCGTTGATACCCACTTGGACTATGCCTGTATTCGTATCGGCATCGGCGAAAGTTCCGCTGCCGGATGCTTCCGCATGGCCATCGGTAGAATAGGCCTTATCCGTCTGTTCAAATGGATGTTCCGGTTTATATATGGTTCCCGTCTGGCTTGTTCTGCTTTCAGCCGTTGGCCGGGTATGGTACAGATTGTTCCTCCATTCCAAGCCCTCGGCGATACGTCCTCCCAACTGCTTGTCCAGCTTATAAAAGCCCATGCTGCGGTCTATCCGTGAGCCGCTGAACGAAACGCCGTCTTTGGTAAATGACACGCCAACGATATTGCCGTTACGCCTGTCGAACTTGAAGCTCACCCCGATGCCCTGTTTGGCCAGCCTGTTGCACAATTCCGACCAACTGTTACAATGGGGTAAGGCTGCTTTGACGGCATCATGGATTTGGTATTTCACCTTGTCCTTGCCGCGCAGACGGTCACGCTTCACATTCACCTTGCCTTTGGAAAAGTGCAGTCCGTATTCCCTTGTGAGAGCCTTGCATACCGCCACGTTGCGTATGGCATCGTTCCGGTCGCTGATGGTGTTCCCGTCATTGTCCACCCTGTTGGCCACTATGTGCAAGTGTTGGTGTTCCCTGTCGGTGTGGCGGCATACAATATATTGGGTGTTCACAATGCCCATGCGCTTCATGTACTCACGTGCTATTTCAGCCATCAGGCTGTCCGTCAGCTTGTGCGTGTCCTCGTGGGCGAAGTCCAACGAGATGTGGTACACCGGATTTTTCAGCTTGCGCCCCGGCTTGTCTTCAGCCTGTCCCTGCATACTCGCTGCTATGGTTGCATTGTTGTCAAGCCTCACGTCCTTGCTGTCTATGAGCCTTGCCTTTTTCGGATTGTTCACGTAGTTCACCAGCTTGGCGAAGCTCGCCCGTTTCTTCAAGTCGCCCATCATATATCTGCGATGATTTTGTTGAACTCGTCCAGCAGGGCGGTGATTCTTTCTTTGGTTCTCGGAAAGCCCTGTTGATGTGCCATCTTCGCCAACTGGTTCAGGTTGTTGCACCCTCCCTCCAGCATTCTTATTTGCTGCCTGTCCTCTTGTGTCCGTGCTGCCACGACCTTTCCGTGTAGTAGAAGTTCACGCAGGAAGTGCGACGGCTTCTTGCCTGCATCGGCAATCCGTTTCATGACCGTTTTCCACTCGGCCAGCGTAAGTCGTGTGGATATGGTCTTAGTCCGCGCCTTGCCTTTTATGGCCTTGGGACGGCCTCCTTTATGACTGGTTTCTTGCTCTGTCATTCGCTTGTTGTTATTCCGTTATAAATGGAGCTTGTTTTTAGGGCTGAATCATGGCTTTGCCGTTATCCGCATGGTCGGGTCGCCGTTGGTGGCGTAGTTTTCGTGGACGAAAACATTAACTTGCCAGCCCTAAAAAACGCCCCTATAAATACTTCACGCCTTTCCTTACTTACGCCTGTTTATAAGGGGTATTGCCATCGGGAAAAATATCCTTGTCTTGTACTGTTGGAAGAATGTCCTCTGTTTGTGAGTTGGCATCGTAGGCATCAGCCATTGGCGGACTGGCAGGACTTTCTGCTGCGCACACTGGCTCTGCGGTCTGTCCCTTATTCCCTGATATGAATAAAGCAGACTGCGCTGTCGGGGCAGGCTTGTTCTTGGACTTTTTCGCCTTTGTCGAACTTTTCCGTAAGGTCTCCAGCCTTTGGCCGTTAAAAAGGTAGATACGTACTCCCTCGTATGCCTTGACCATTTGTTGGTAGGTTGGATTTTCCGTGAGCCGTCCGTCCATCATCCATGACTTTACGCACACCATATCTATAATGGTGGTTATGGGATTGGAATCAACACGGATTAGCCCTCGCTGCGAAAAATCCTCCAACAGACGGCTGACAGACTTGCGCCCGATATTCCACTCCTTTGCCAATGACAGCATGGAGGCGTCCACCTGTCCGAGATGGAGTGCGTAACCCAACCCACGTTTGGTTTTACTTACTTCCGTGACCGACATTCCCGACAAAAGGGAAAGAAAATAGGTCAGGTTGCACACGCCGTTGGTAGTGCCGTGCAGGAAATACCATGCTTCCGTGCTCATAACTATCTCCACTTTATAGCACATCAGTTTTAGTTGTTTCTGCTGTTTCATAAGCTCATTCATTAGTTGATGTTCCTTTTCCGTTTCCTCTCCCGGCGTTTTTGTCCGCATCCCTGTTGGTGGCTTTCAGGTTCTTGATACGGTCAATCTGTTCTTTCGGGAAAAGGACGCGCCGCCCAATCCGCTGCCCTTTGATATGTCCCAGCTTCTCGTGCCGCCAGATGGTCGCGATGCTCACGCCCCATTTCTCGGCCAGTTGCCGGATGGTGTAATACTCCGATGTCTCCTGCGGTGCCTGCGCCTGTCCGTATTCCTCCAGCGCACACCTCACGCTTGCGCCGATGAGTTGCTGAAGCTCATCGCGCGATACCAGTACCATTTCCATATTTTCTGCCATAAGTAATTGATTTTGAAATTATGGCGGCAAAGTTATATGGTGAATGAAACGGGTGAACTTGTGGGAATTTGTGAAATAAACGGGCATAAGAAAAGCCGCCAAACATCTGATGTCTAACGGCTTGTGTAAAGCAGTGGGCTGTGGTGAGTTGTAACCACGTGTGGACTGCCGCATTATTTTATCATCGGGAGCAGTTCTTTGAGCCTGCTTACGAAAGGCTTTTCCACATTGTACTTGGCAAGGCTTTCCGCTGTAAGTCCTATGGAACGGGCTGCGGCTGTGCGGTACTCCTTCCAGTCCTTGAAATAGGCTTTTGACAACAGGGTGATGACGCACCGCATCTTTCCTTTCACGCAATTCTGATAGACCGTGGAATAGTCAGCTCGCATGACGGCACGTATGAAGTCCTTGTCGGAAACGGCGTTGCCGTCCAGTACGGGCTTGCCCTTGTCGGGGCCGCTCTGTACGGTAAAGGTGGTGAGGAACTGGTACAGTCTTAAAACAGGCACCTGCGCCGTCGTGCTGAACGCTCCGCCCTGCACGGTATCCGTGGCAGTAAAGCCTGCCATTTGGGTAGGTGTTGTTTTTACTTCGGATTCGGTTGCATCCTCATGGAGTATGTTCCTTTTGACATAGCCCATTGACAAGGCGATATGGAACATCTTAATCCCGGCTAACTGTGTCTTTGTATTGCCGTCTTGGAACACCATAGAAAGGTGGACGGCTTTTGCGAAATCCTCCGTGAACAGCCGTGCCAAATCCTTGTCGTTGGCGTTTGTAATATATTCCTTGACGGCCTCGATTTTGTCCTTGTCCATGTCGGCAAACAGGGCATACGCTTCTTCTCCTATGTATTCTTTCCCTTTGTTCACATCGGTTGCAGCCGTGCATTTTCGGATGGCGGTTCGGATGTTGTCGATGCGGTCCGTGGCTTCGATGCGTGTCATGGGACGGACTTTTCCCTGTTCGTTTCCGTCGGGAAAGAAGTATTGGCCGATTACTTCTATGGAAGTATAGACGATGCCCGCATAAAGGGCTTCCTTGCCCAAGTACTGCAGATATGCCGAACAAAGTCCATGCAGCCGTTTCGCATCCCCGTGCAGCCGGACAAACTGGTGTGCCAGCTCCTTGTCGTCGTGTTCGGCGATGTATTCCCGTACCTCATTCAACAGGGCAGGAACAGTTTTCATTTCACGCCGGATGTTCTTGCAGATGTCCTTGTTCCCGGCTTCATCTTCAACTTTGCCACTGGCAAGGCCTTCCGCCAGTTTCAGGCTTCTGCCGATAATCTTCGACAGCCTGAACAGGGCACTGATGATTGCGAATCTCGTCTTTTCCATAGGCAGCCGTTTTACATTTCAATGATACCCTCAAAGTCCTTCAACGCAATCACGGCCTTTTCCTCCGCATCCAGTTTAAGGTAGCGGCGCAGTTGCGCCTCGCTGCTGTGTCCCGTTATGGCTTGGATGGATGACAACGGTACTCCGGCCTTGTATGCGTTGGTGGCGAAACTTCTTCGTGCCGTGTGCGAGAGGAGCATATCACAGAACCTCCGTCCTCGTTTCGGATTGAGCCGCTTCCCGTCAAATCCGCAGTCATGCGTCCAACCCAGCAACAGCCCAATGGTCTTTATCAGCTTGTTCATTTCGTTGGGGCATACATGGGGCAGCTTGCCGTCGTATTTGTCAAGTATCTGCCTTACTCGCCTGTCCACCGGGATATAGACTTTCTTGTCCGTTTTCTGCTGTGTAAGCAGAATGAACTCCACTCCGTTTATCTCGGTTATCATATCCTCGCATATTCTTGAATAGTCGGACACGCGTTGTCCCGTCAGGCAGCCGACAATGAAAATATCCCTCACGTGTTCCAAGGTGCGTATGTGGGTGATGCGGCACTTGGAAAGCTGCATGAGTTTCTCGTCCTCGCTGATGTCGAGTGCCTCCAACCGTTCCCTGACGGCCTCCTTTGTGGAAAGGTCGAGTTCGAGCATTTCCTGTATCTGTTCCGGCGTAAGATAGATGTTGTCCACTTCCTCTTTTTTCGGAACAAAGTCCGAATGGCGGAAATCGTCGCACTTGGTCAGCTTATCCTCGTATGCCGCCTTTGCCACGGTACGGACATCCGTCATATAAGAGTTGATGGCGTTGGGCATCAGGCCGCGCCCTTTCCAGTAACCGACAAGACTGTTGCGTGTTTCCATCGTCATGTCGTCCAACCCGATTTTGCGGTGCATTTCCTTTTGATAACTGCGGATTTGGTTCAGGATGATGCGCAGCCCCTTGATATAGGCCGGGGTTACTTTTACGGTACGGCCTTTCTTTGTACGACGCCCCGTTTCCAAATCTTCTATATAAGTGGTAAGAAAATCCTCGAACAGCATCTTGCCCTTGGGCTTGACCTCCACAACCTGCATCATGCCGTTCAGCACATCGTGCTTTACGCTCTCGATGACGGATTTCGCCTTTTTCGGGTCGAAATCGTCCGCCTCGAACGCCGCCTTTATCCTTGCGAGGACTTGGGCGAACTGCCCGTACTTTATCCCGATGCTTGACATGAGGGCGGACGAGGTGTATTGCAGGGAGCGGTATTTTTCCCATTCAAGCTGCCTGATGGTGAAGCCTGTTACGGTTTTCACGTTGGCCTTGCCTGTGCGCACACGGGCATAGACCGAACCGAAGTCCTCTTTCCCTGCCTTTGATGATTTTATGAAGATGAAATCCATACGCAATGTCCTTTGATTACTGGTACAAAGGTACGAAATCTATTCTGAAATATAGTACCAAATAGTACCAATATTTTCTAAAACAGTGAAATTCCGTGCGTATTTCAATCAAATGAAAATATATGCAAATAACTGATATACAAGAATAACTAATAAAACAGAGTTCCTGTCTCTTATACACATCTGACGCTGCCGACGATCTTACGCGTGTAGATC
>ENA-OYYN01000534-OYYN01000534.1-human-gut-metagenome-genome-assembly--contig:-NODE-534-length-19939-cov-5.479481_pt1 | contig 19939 bp, 16 predicted proteins | sample MGYA00243249_ERZ653449 | MGnify/ENA primary metagenome ERZ653449 (study PRJEB26926, sample SAMN06165159) | human gut metagenome | biome: ENVO:00009003; feature: ENVO:2100002; material: ENVO:00002003... | reverse complement strand
CACCCAGGTATCCGCCTTCAGAAGATACTCCCATCGGGGAACAAAAAGAAATTTATAACCTTCCAGCGCCCCCGGCAGGAATACTACCCGCACCGCAATTACAGCAAATAAAACAAAGAAGGCAGGCATCATCACTTTGTTTACTTTCTCAATTCCGCTGGTCGCTCCGAACATCAGGATTACTGCCGCCAGAATAATCACGATCAGATGCCAGGGAATACTGCTGAAATCCTGCTGCATCGCCGAGAAAAATTCAGCCGCATCCACATTCAGAATTTCTCCGCTCAGGGAACTCCACAGAGAGCGGACTACCCATCCCACAATAATAGCATAGCCGATGGCGATTCCCAGAGATCCCAGGAGCGGAATCCATCCCAGCACCGCTCCCACTTTTCCCTTTTTTCTGCTCTCCCAGCAATAACGGTACGCACCCAGCGTCCCGGTTCCTGCTCTTCTCCCGATGGCAAATTCTGCTGACAGACCTACCGTTCCGAAAATCGCCACAAAAATCAGATACGGGATCAGGAAAGCCGCTCCTCCGTATTGTCCTACCCGATAGGGAAACATCCAGATATTGCCCATGCCGACAGCTGAACCCACACAGGCCAGAACAAAACCCAGACTACTGTGAAAGCCACCGTTTTTGTGCGCGTGAACTTCTCCTGAACTTCTCGTCTTACTGCTCATCCCCTTCTTCCCCCTTCTGCTTTATCACTCAGCTGTCTGTTCATTTTGCGGCTGAAGGACTGCCTGTTCAAGAATCAATCCGCAAACCCGATCCAGTGTAATACTCTGGTAGATTTCTTCTTCCCCGTAAGTCTCCAGCAGCTGTTCCGCATTCATTCCTGCATTTTCCGCATACTGCTGCAGCAGTTCCTGTGCTTCCGGATCTGTATCTTCCATACCCTCTGCCTTTTTGATCGCCTGCATCACCAGTTTCTGCGCTGCAATGCTCTTTCCAAATTCTTCACACTGCGCCTCAAAATCCTCTTCGGTAATTTCCTGAGCTGCCAGGAACTCACTCAGCTCCATTCCCATCATCTGCGCATATCCGGAAAGATTTTCTTTCAGCATATTCTTTCCTTCCTCCAGAAGAAACTCCGGATACTCCAGAACTTCACTTCCTGTAACAACCTGCTGCCAGGCAGCCATCTTTTTGTTCTCTTCCGCCTGCAGATTTTTCATATTTTCCATTTCACCGCGTACCTGCTGACGATACTCTTCTTCTGTTTGTACCTCTGAATTCGCCGCAATCCATTCTGCTGTCAGACTTTCCGGAGCTCTGCTCACAGAATTCATCGTAACGGTAAACTCCACTGCTTTTCCGCCCAGCTCCTCATTGTAATCCTCCGGGAAAGTCAGGTTCAAAACTTTGGTCTCTCCTGTTTTCATGCCGATCATTCCATCCTCGAATCCGTCAATCAGCATCTTGGATCCGATGATCACCTCCTGATTCTCCGCTGTACCGCCCTCGAAAGCAGTTCCCTCCATCTTGCCCACATAGGAAATATTGACCAGATCTCCCTCTTCCGCAATTCCTTCCGGCACTGCCAGAGGATTCTGAGACAGACGTTCCTGAATCTCAGCGTCGATCTCCTCCTCACTGACGGAAATATTTTCTTCTGTCAGCGCAATCCCCTTATATTCCCCTACTTTTACATACTTTTCTATATCCAGTGTTTCCAGGCTCTCTTTCTCTTCTGCTTCCGGCGTCGCTGTCGCCTCCGCCTTCGTGTCATCCGACGCTTCCTTCTTCTCACAGCCGCCCAGAATACTCACAAGTCCTGCTACCAGTAAAATTCCTATCCATCTTTTTTTCATGTTCTGTCTTTCCTCCTAATTTTCTGTCTCCGGCTTACTCTGCACGGTTCCTCCGTTTCCTCCGGAAGCACTTCCTTTTCCGGCCAGTCCGGTAGTGGGCCTTCTCACATCGTACACCGACGAAACGTCAAAAAGATCTGAGAGCCAGTCTGTGCCCTCATTCAGATCCTGATACATACGCAGTCCGTTTACTGCCCGGCGCCCCTGGCGCACATAATTTTCATGAATCTGTACCCAATAACGGTCTCCCTGCTGGATATTGCAGAAAAAACGTATTCCCTGATTATACAGCAGTGAAAACTTCTCATTTCCATCGTAGCCGCGCCAGTCTGCAATATCAGATCCAAACGGGAACATCAGAATGTCCGCATTTTTCCCCGTGGCGCTCTCCAGGATCCTGCCCACATTGTCCTGCCATTTCTGCACATCTTCGCTGACATCTTCATACTCTCCGCTGTAATTGACGGAAGCGTATCCGTTCATAGCAAAAGTCCATCCCTCATCGGAGAGAGCTTTCAGTACCGGCTTTACCGCTTCAATCTCTGCCTGATAATCAAAAACCCCATAATCCGCATAAATATTTCCAAATTCTGCGGTCTCTCCCAGGTTCTGACTGGTACGATAACCCAAAATCCCGTTATATCCGCTCAGACACAGCGTCGGTCTGGCATTTTTATACACAAAATCCGGATGCTCTTCAATAAACCTGTTCAGGATCGGTACCAGATCGTAATCACCGGTAACGGTGCTTCCGTCCTGCTGGACATATTCACAGGTCACTTTTCCCTGACTGTCCAGAATCATCCGGGAAGCAAATCCGCTGTTCTGGAGCAGAAATGGATAGCTTACATCATCCTGCGACAGAATAAAGGCTTTCTTTCCCTCCGGAAGCATGATCTTTCCCCTGGTATAAAGAATCCCTCCGTCTTTTGTCTCCGTCTCCCTGATCAGATCGCGGATGCTCACCAGCACATAGCCATTTTCATACAGCTGATCCAGCATCTGATTCAGTTCAAAAACAGTGATCGAGTTTTTATTCACTGTAGAAACCCAGGAAGAATCCTCCTTGCTGAACGTATATTCCGGATCCACGCACACGCTTCCGATATAAATATGCGGGATCTTCATCACATCCACATTGATCAGCGTAGATTTCGCTGACTCAAAATCAGCCAGCGCCTTCAGAAGTTCTTCATCATTTTCGTAACCCTCAATGCCTTTCAGAAGATCGATTGCGCCCTGATAATCATAAACCGTAGCCATTTCCCTGGCCTCTTCGATTCTCTTTTCCTTCTGAGCATGCAGCTCCTCCTCCTGGGCGATCTGCTGTTCCTTCTCCTTTCTGTCCTCTGCCTTTCTCACAATACCGAACCGGATCCCTGCCGCAACTCCCCAGATGCAGCCGATCAGGACCAGAAAAAGCACCAGCAGCAGGAAAGCCCGCAGCAGCCTCGCTTTTCTGCGTGCTTTCCTTTGCTGTTCCCTTCTCCTCCGGGCTCTCCTCTTCTGACTTTCCAGGTCAATCTCCTGTGATGACCCTCTTTGCCTTTTTTCCATGTGGTTATCCCCTTATCTGACCCGTTTTTTCACACAATACGGGATCTTTATCCAATCCCGTTTATAAAGTATACCACACCCCCGAAGCCGCGTCCACCAATAAGCACGGGAATTCCCCTCTTCAAAATTTATATTTGCCTTTTAGGTCAAAGAATGATAGAATAGATTCGTATCGGAAAAATATGATTCTGACTTATCCGATGCAAGAATAAGAATACGTGGTGGAGGATTATCTATGGAGTGGTGGGCAATATTACTGATCATTCTGGCCATAGTGGCCGTCATTCTTGCCGTTCTTTACTTTGTCGGCAAAAGAATGCAGAAAAAGCAGGAGGCTCAGCAGGAACAGATCGAGGCTGCCAAGCAGACCGTATCTATGCTGATTATCGATAAAAAGCGTATGAAAATCAAAGAATCCGGTCTTCCTCAGATGGTGATCGATCAGACGCCAAAGCTGATGCGCCGGGCAAAGCTTCCCATTGTAAAAGCAAAAGTAGGTCCCAGGATCATGACCCTGGTTGCAGAAGAGCAGGTTTTCGATATTCTCCCTGTTAAAAAGGAGATCAAAGCCACTGTCAGCGGCATTTATATTGTAGGCGCTAAAGGGCTGCGCGGAGCACTGACCCCGCCGCCGAAGAAACCTGGCTTTTTCAAACGCATGAAAAACAAAATAACAGGTGCTGCCAACGGCGCACATTAAAAAAGAGGCAATGTTTTCAGAACATTGCCTCTTTTTTACTGCTTACTGCACCGGTTTTCTTCCGCAACACTGTTTATATTTTTTTCCGCTTCCGCAGGGGCAGGGATCATTGGGATAGATCTTCTTGTCCGCTCTCTGCACCGGTTTCTTCGGTCCGGTCTCATCCTTATTGGTTCCGGTCTCCTGCGCAACCTGTTCTCTCTCCGCTTTCTGCTCCACCCGGACGTGATACAGAAGGCGGATCGTATCCTGCTGGATCGAGCTGATCATTCCATCAAACATCTCATAGGCTGCCATCTTATACTCCACTTTGGGATCTCTCTGACCGTAAGCGGTAAGGCCGATTCCCTGACGGAGCTGATCCATATCGTCGATGTGATCCATCCATTTCTGATCGATCACTTTGAGAAGAATCACCCGCTCCAGCTCCCTTAAATGTTCCGGTTCCGGGAATTCTGTCTCTTTCATCTCATAAAGCTTCACCGCTTCTTCTTTTAACTTCTGCTTCAGCGTGTTTTTCTTTAGCCCCTCCACTCTGCCGGGCGTAAGAAGCTGCAGCGGAATAAGGGGAAGCAGTACCGAATTCAGCTCATGCAGATCCCAGTCTTCCGCATCTACATCATCACTGATACACATATCCACAGTATTGTCTACAATATCCGTGATCATTTTATAAATAGCATCCCGCATATTCTCTCCATCCAGAACACGGCGGCGCTCCTTGTAAATGATCTCCCTCTGCTCATTATTTACCTGATCGTAATCCAGCAGATTCTTACGGATTCCGTAGTTATTGCTCTCGATCTTCTTCTGCGCTTTCTCAATGGCTCCGGAGAGCATCTTGTGCTCAATCTGCTCATCCTCCTCCACACCCAGATGCGTGAAGATCCCCATCAGCTTTTCAGAGCCGAACAGGCGAAGCAGATCATCCTCCAAGGACAGATAAAAGCGGGATTCTCCCGGATCTCCCTGACGGCCGGAACGTCCGCGCAGCTGATTGTCAATACGTCTGGACTCATGACGTTCTGTACCGATGATCTTAAGTCCTCCGGCTGCTCTTGCCACTTCATCCAGCTTAATATCCGTACCACGGCCTGCCATATTGGTGGCAATAGTAACTGCCCCGGCCTGTCCGGCCTGCGCCACAATCTCCGCCTCCATCTCATGGAACTTGGCATTCAGTACGTTATGCTGGATTCCTTCCCGGCGCAGCATTCCGGAAAGCAGTTCAGAAGTATCAATATTGATCGTTCCCACCAGAACCGGCTGCTGTTTCTCATGCGCCTCTTTGATCGCCCGGACCACAGCGCGATACTTCTCTTTCTTTGTCATATAGACCGCGTCATCCAGATCCACACGGGCTACCGGCTTGTTGGTGGGAATCTCAATAACATCCATGCCGTAGATATCACGGAACTCCTGCTCCTCAGTAAGAGCCGTTCCTGTCATACCGCTCTTTTTCTCAAATTTATTAAAGAAATTCTGGAACGTAATCGTAGCCAGCGTCTTGCTCTCCCGGCGCACTTTCACATGTTCTTTGGCCTCGATCGCCTGATGAAGCCCGTCAGAATAGCGCCGCCCCGGCATAATACGGCCGGTAAATTCATCCACGATCAGAACCTGCTCATCCTTCACCACATAGTCCTGATCCCGGAACATCAGATTATGGGCTCTCAGAGCCAGAATGATATTATGCTGAATCTCCAGATTCTCCGGATCTGCCAGGTTCTCAATGTGGAAGAAGTTCTCCACTTTCTTCACACCCTGCTCCGTCAGATTTACGATCTTGTCTTTCTCATTTACGATGAAATCCCCGGTCTCCGTGATCTCTTCACCCATGATGGCTGCCATCTTGGTCATCTCACCGCTGGCCTCTCCTCTTTCCAGCTGTCTTGCCAGAATATCACAGACCTCATAAAGCTTGGTGGATTTTCCACTCTGGCCGGAAATAATAAGAGGCGTTCTGGCCTCATCGATCAGCACAGAATCCACTTCGTCGATGATCGCATAGTGAAGTCCTCTCTGAACCAGCTGCTCTTTATAAATCACCATGTTGTCACGCAGATAATCGAATCCCATCTCATTGTTGGTGACATAAGTAATATCGCAGTTATAAGCAGCCCGGCGCTCATCATTTTTCATGCTGTTGAGCACAACACCCACAGTCAGGCCCAGGAACTCATGTACTTTTCCCATCCACTCAGCATCACGGTGAGCCAGATAATCATTGACCGTTACAATGTGTACTCCCTTGCCTTCCAGAGCGTTCAAATAAGCGGGAAGTGTGGATACCAGCGTCTTTCCTTCACCGGTACGCATCTCCGCGATTCGTCCCTGATGAAGAATAATGCCGCCGATCAGCTGTACCCGGTAATGCTCCATATTAAGGACACGCTTGGCTGCCTCGCGGACAGTGGCAAATGCCTCCGGAAGAAGATCATCCAGGGTCTCTCCCTTCCCCAGACGTTCCTTGAATTTTCTGGTCTGGTCTTTCAGCTCCTCATCACTCATCTGCTGCATCTGAGGACGGAGAGCTTCTATCTTATCTACAGTACCTGCAATTCTCTTCAGCTCTCTTTGGCTGTGCGTGCCAAATAACTTTTCTGATAATTTCATTTTATGCTTACTCCTGCATTCTATAAAAATTCACAATATCAGTACTATGATAGCACTTTTACAGGGACAAAACAATACTTTCCATAAAGAAAAGGCCGCCTTCCGGCGGCCTTTTCTGTTCTCCTGTCTGATCCTTTTTCAGAACTCCGGCTCGATCAGGCCGTAAGCTCCGTCTTTTCTCTTATAAACTACATTTACCTGCTCTGTTTCCGCATTATAGAATACAAAGAAGTTGTGCCCCAGAAGTTCCATCTGTACACAGGCATCCTCGGGATACATGGGTTTTATGCCAAAACGTTTGGTACGGATGATCTTAACTTCCTCATCCTCCACAAACTCATTTTCCAGAAAAGCCTTCTGGAAATTGCTGCCCTCCTGCTGCTTATCCACAATCTTATTTTTATACTTGCGAAGCTGCCGCTCAATAACCTCCTCTACCAGGTCGATCGATACATACATATCGCTGCTGACCTGCTCAGACCGAATGATGTTTCCTTTTACCGGTATCGTCACCTCGATCTTCTGTCTTTCCTTCTCAACGCTGAGCGTTACATGGATTTCCGTATCGGAAGTAAAATATTTCTCCAGTTTTCCCAGCTTGTCCTGTACTGCACTGCGGAGTCCCTCTGTCACATCAATATTCTTGCCGCTGATAATAAATTTCATGCCGTCAACCCCTTTGTTCTAAATTTTATCGGAAACGTCACAGCCTCCGGTAAGTAACTATATTATACCAATAATTAGATTGTTTTTCAATAGATTCCCTCTGTTTCTGAAAATTTTTAGATATTTCTACAAAATTTTAGAATTTCTTCATACTTCATAGGGCCGCCGAAAAGATCCAGCGCACTGCCCACAGTCACGTCCACCCTCCCCTTTCCTTCTCTTTCCAACAGCTCCAGATCTGCAAAGCTCCCCACCCCTCCGGCATAGGTAACAGGCTTTCCTTCCAGCTCTCCCAGGATCCGCACCAGTTCTGTCTCAATACCGGAAGCCTTTCCCTCTACATCCACCGCATGAACCAGAAACTCATCGCAGTGCCCGGAAAGTTCCAGCAAAGTCTCTTCTGTAACAGGAGTGTCTGTAAATTTCTGCCAGCGATCTGTCACAATGTAGTACTGCCCATCCCTCTTTCTGCAGCTCAGATCCAGAACCAGATTCTCCCTGCCCGCACTTTTCTCAAGCCGTTCCAGATTCTCCCAGGAAATCCGTCCATCCCGAAACACATAAGAAGTTACGATCACATGGCTGGCACCGGCCTGCAGATACTCCCCGGCATTTTCCGGCCGGATTCCTCCTCCGATCTGCAGTCCGCCCGGATATTCCGCCAGCGCCTTCATCGCCTGCTCCTTCGTCGCCTGAAAATAGGGAGAGGTCTCAGGATTTAATAAAATAATATGCCCGCCCTTTACCTTTGATTCCCTGTAAAATCTGGCATAAAAGCCCGCATCCTGCCCTGAAACAAAATTTTCCCTCACCTTCCCCTTCTCTTCCTGCAGACTCCCGCCCACAATCTGTTTCACCTGTCCGTTATGTATATCTATACAAGGTCGAAATCTCATATACTCTTCCTTTTCCCTTCTGTTTTTTTCATGGTAACTCTTTTTTCTCCCGACGTCAAACAGACGATCAGAAGAAAAACACAGGATATCTGCAGATTCCATTCAAAACCTGTAAGTATCCTGTGTTCCGCAAAACTACCGGCGTTCCTGACTGCCTGCCTCTCCGGTTCCGTCCGCTGCGCGCTCCATGCCGTCTCCCACATCCTCGGCTGCATTTCCGATACCTTCCCCGGCATCCCGGACTGCGTTTCCGACGCCATCGCCCACATCTTCGATCACATCACCTGCGCCGTCTCCCAGATCTTCCACCGCATTTCCTGCTCCGTCTCCTGCATCTTCCATGCCGTCTCCCACAACGCCATTGCCCTCTGTATTATTATTCTTCTCATTGTTCGTTTTTTCATCTTTTTTCTTATCCTGTGAATTTCTGTCCTTCTCTTTTTTATCCTTATCTTCCCGGTCTGAGCCTTCTGTTACACTGTTGTTATTACTCTTTCCATTTCTGTCTCCGCAGCCCGCAGATACGCAAAGTACCACTCCCAGAGCACATACCGTCATCAAAATTCTGAATCGCTTCATCATCTTTTCTCTCCTTTTCAAAGCTTTTACTGCTACTATGCTCACAGTAAAAGAATTTTATTCAGTTTTTGAACATTTTTGAATTGACAAGTCCTTTCGGAATCACTATAATTAAGGTAAATTACACAAAAAAAATGCAGAATCCATTTCTATTTTGTCTAATGTATCTGTTCTGTCAGGATGTTGCAAAGCCAGTTGACCCGAGCGGTATAGACGCTTGCGTCAGCTTTTTTTTGTTTTCAGACCAGCCGGCAAAACCCGCATAGATCATCGAAATGCTTCTGCGGTCCCTGGAGAGGGACTAAAATCATTACTACATTTCCAAAGACAAAGGAGAAAACTATGGTTATTACAAACGGTTTTACTTACGTGGCATTTCTGATGTTTCTGGGCGGCGGTCTGCTGGCGCTGCAGAAATACGCAAATTGGAAAATCTTCAATCTGATTCCCCCTCTTGTATGGGTTTACGTCCTGAACATGGTTTTCTGCACCATCGGACTTTATAACTCCGAAGGTGTGGCTGCCACCTACAGTGCTCTAAAGAACAATCTTCTCTACGCCATGATTTTCGTCATGCTGCTGCGCTGCAACTTCCGCAAGCTGGGAAAATTGGGCGGCCGCATGATCGCCATTTTCCTTGGATGTTCTCTCACCCTTGCCGTCGGCTTCTTCATCGGCTTCCCCCTGTTTGCCAACGTGCTGGGAGGCACAAGCAAGACCTGGGCAGCCGTAGCCGCTCTGTATGCATCCTGGGTCGGAGGTTCCGCCAACATGGCCGCCATGCAGGCAGCTCTTCCCGTAGACGCCGGCGCCTACAGCTGTGCTCTGGCTCTTGATACCGTATGTTATTCCGTATGGATCGCCCTGCTTCTGCTGGCAGTCCGCTATGCAAAGAAGTGGAACTCTGCCGTAAAAGCTGACACCTCCAAACTGGACGCCGTTGCAGAAGCTGCCAACGCAGAAGTTGATAAAGAAAGTAAAAAAGCAACCTCTACAGACTGGATCTTCCTGATCGGCATCTCACTTATGGTTTCCGCCCTGTCCCAGATCGTCGGCGCCGCTATCAGCAAGGGTCTGGCTTCCATGGGGCTGACCATGTTCGACGCCGGTACCTGTACCACACTGTTCGTGACCATCTTAGGTCTTATCTGTGCATTAACCCCCCTGGGCAAGCTTCCGGCAGTGGAGGACGTATCCAACCTGTACCTGTATGCGGTCATCTCCCTGCTGGCATCCACTGCAAGCCTGGCCGATCTGATCTCCGCACCCATGTGGGTAGTGTACGGTCTCTTCGTGCTGGTACTGCATGTTGTCCTTATGTTCCTTCTGTCCAAACTGTTCCGCTGGGATCTGTGCATGGTATCCACCGCTTCTCTGGCCAATATCGGAGGCTCTGCCTCCGCACCCATTGTAGCTACCGCCTATAACCCGTCTTTCGCCGGAATCGGCGTTCTGATGGGGGTTCTGGGAGCAGCCATAGGAAATTTCCTGGGTCTTGGAATGGGCGCCCTGCTGCAGATGTTTGTCTAGAAAGGATAATGTCATATGAACAATGCAGATCAGATCTTCACAGATATGAATGAAAACTTTCGCTATCTTCATATGGGACTTCCGGAGGATATTCTCCGCCGGAAGCTCTCCGGAGATTTCAAAGGCGCTCTGCGCCTGATCGACCGGCGCCTGGCAGACCCGAAAATCCCTCAGGCAATGAAACATTCCCTTACCGCCCATCGCGAGATCATCTGCCGCCTTCCCGCTGATTACCCCTTCACCCGGGAAGAAGCACTTGCCCGCGTGCGGGAACATATTCCGGACTTTACAGAAGCTGAATTTGACGAGCGGGTAGATGCCGGAAAAATCGGATGGATCTGCAGCGAAAACGGTGTGCGCTATTTTATCCGCTTTTTTGAGACACTGTGCAAGACAGAACCCGCCTTCGGCGTACGGGCAGGCGTTACTCTGCCGGGTGCTGAAAGTGCCGGAAAAAGCGCCGGAAAAGAAACGTATCAGGAATACTGCATCCGCCGGATGAAAGAAGAAGGAAGCTGCAGCTGCCGGATCCGGGTTCGCTCCACCATGCGCATCAAAGACGAAGTATTTGTTCCCGGCATGAAAGTCCGGGCTCATCTGCCCATTCCCGCAGAATGCCCGGAACAGACAGATATCGTTCTGGAGGAAATTTTTCCCGCAGGCGGCCAGGCTGCCCCCGGAGACGCTCCTCAGCGCACCGTCTTCTGGGAGAAAACCCTGATGGAAAATGAAACCTTCACGGTTCAGTATTCCTACATCCGAAAAGCAGTGTATCATGACACGGACAGGCTGACTCCCGATCCGGTTCAGCCGGACTTCTTCACGCAGGAAGAGGCGCCTCATATTGTTTTTACTCCGTATATCCGGGAGCTGACAGAAAAACTGACAAAGGGAATAGATTCTCCTCTTGAAAAAGCCCGCAGATTCTACGATTTTATCACCAAAAATATGACCTACACCTTCATGCCGTCCTATTTTGTCCTGGATAATATCGCTGAGAACTGTGCCCGCAACTTCACCGGAGACTGCGGCGTATTTGCCCTTCTCTTCCTGACTCTGTGCCGCTGCGCGGGAATTCCCGCACGCTGGCAGAGTGGTATGGCTACAGAGCCGGCTTTCTGCGGCTGCCACGACTGGGCGCAGTTTTATATCGCGCCTTACGGATGGCTCTATGCAGATCCTTCCTACGGTCTGGCTGCTGTCCGGGCCGGCAAGGAAGAACGCCGTCAATTCTATTTCGGCAATCTGGAACCCTGCCGTATGGCTGCCAACCATGCTTTTCAGGCTCCTTTCACCGAAGGGAAAAAGTTCTGGCGGGCCGATCCCTATGACAACCAGGTAGGTGAGATTGAACTGGAAAACCGCGGTCTGCGCTATGATGAATATGAGCGGGACAAACAGGTTCTCCTGTGTGAGGATCTGAAATAAGGAGGCGTATCTTATTGGATTTCCGAAAATTTGCAGAAGAAAAGAAGCAGGAACTGATCCGGGATCTGCAGGGCTGTATCCGTATTCCCAGCGTCTACGCTGAAGATGACAGCGGTTTCCCCTACGGAAAGGAAGTTCACCAGTGTCTCGAATACGTTCTGCAGACTGCCGAACGAATGGGTTTTTCTACCTCCAATATGGATGAGCAGGCTGGCTGGTGCGAATACGGACAAGGGGAAGAGATGATCGCAGTCCTCTGTCATCTGGATGTAGTTCCTGCCGGCGACGGCTGGTCGGTTCCCCCCTACGAAGGTCTAGTGCTGGACGGCCGGATCTATGGGCGTGGCACTATGGATGACAAGGGACCGGCCATGGCTGCGCTTTATGGGCTGGCCGCTCTCAGAGATTCCGGCCTTCCCATAAAACGCCGGATCCGTCTGATCTTCGGACTGAACGAAGAAACCGGAAGCGCCGATATGAAATACTATCTCAGCCACGGCGGAGAAGTTCCCGTTATGGGAATCACCCCGGATGGCGAATATCCTGTGATCAACGGCGAAAAGGGACTGGTTGGAGAGACCTTCATCCGTTCCTTCTCTCAGAACGGCGGACTCTTTCTGGAAGAGCTGAAAGGCGGCGAAAGCCACAACATCGTTCCTGCCTCCGCCTTTGCACAGATCCGATGCAGCAAGGAACAGGCAGAACGGATTGCCGACCTGGAAGCAGAAAAAATTTTCTGTACGCTCACGGAATCCGGTATCCGGATCGAAGCTCAGGGAAGAAGCGCTCACGGCGGAACTCCCTGGGAAGGAGAGAATGCCATCGGCAGACTGCTTCTTTTCTTAAAAGAACTTCCCTTTGAAGGCCAACTGGCTCAGATCATCTCTTTTCTGGCTGAGCGCTTTGCGATGGAATGGAACGGATCTTCCCTTGGCATTGCTATGGAAGACGATCTCTCCGGCGCCCTCACCATGAATCTTGGTGTTATTTCTGCCAGTGAAAATAAAATTACTGTGAAATTAAACTACCGTTATCCTGTCACCCGTTCCTTTGCGGAATGTGGTCCCCAGATCGAGCAGCTCTTCCAGGAAGCGGGATTTCAGACTGATGCACTCCTGCATAAATCCAGCCTGTATATGCCGGAAGAAAGTGCTCTTGTCCAGAAACTTCTGGGGGTATATACCCGCTGTACCGGAAAGGAAGCAAAACCAAAGTGCATCGGAGGCGGCACTTACGCCAAAATGATGCCAAACACTCTTGCCTTCGGCCCCATTTTTCCCGGGGATGAAGTACGGGAACATAAACCCGACGAATATATGGAACTAAACAGACTAATTGACAACGTAACAATTCTGGCCCACGCCATGTATGAACTGGCGCGCTGAGCCGGAAAGAAGGAGGCACTATGAAGATAACAGATGTAAGACTGGGAAAAATTTCTGTTCCCCTGAGAGTTCCTTTTAAAACAGCGGTTCGTTCTGTCTACAGTGTAGAAGACATAATCGTAGAAGTCCACACCGACACCGGTGCAGTTGGATATGGAGAAGCTCCGCCGGCAGGCCCTGTCACCGGAGATACCGAAGGTGCGATCCTGGGCGCAATGCGGGACTATATTATCAAAACCGTAGTCGGACGGGATGTGGATGATTTTGAAAATCTGATGAAAGATTTAAACAGCTGCATTATCCGGAATACCAACGCCAAAGCTGCTATGGATATGGCTCTGTGGGATCTGTTCGGACAGCTGCATAAAACCCCCGTCCACAAACTGATGGGCGGAAGCCGGAAAGAGATCATCACCGATATTACCATCAGCGTAAATGATCCCGACGAGATGGCCAGAGATGCGATGGACGCTGTCCGCCGCGGCTACGATACCCTGAAGATCAAAGTAGGATCTCATCCGGAACTGGATGTCGCCCGCCTCACTGCAATCCGTCAGGCAATCGGCGAAACACCCAATATCCGTATTGATGCCAACCAGGGATGGGAACCCAAACAGGCTGTCCGCCTGCTGAACCAGATGCAGGAAAAAGGGCTGAACATTGAATTTGTAGAACAGCCCGTCAAAGCTCACAACATCGACGGACTGAGATATGTGACCGAGCGCTCCTATGTTCCTGTTATGGCAGACGAAAGCGTATACACTCCGGCAGACGCCCTGCACATCCTTCAGACAGGCGCCGCCGACATGGTAAACATCAAACTGATGAAATGCGGCGGTCTCTACAATGCTCTTAAGATCGCAACGGTAGCTGAGCTCTGCGGCGCTCAGTGTATGATCGGCTGTATGCTGGAGGCAAAAATCAGCGTAAATGCGGCTGTTCACCTGGCCTGTGCAAGACAGGTGATCTCCAAGATCGATCTGGATGGACCGGTGCTCTGCAGCGAGGATCCGATCCTGGGAGGAGCTGTATTTGAGGAACAGCGCATCACCGTATCTGATGATCCCGGACTGGGCATCAAGGGAATCCAGGGAATTACCTATCTGGATTAAGAAATTCATACCAAAACATAAAAGGAGAGGGTGCCGCAAAGCTGAGCGGTACCCTCTGATTATTATTTGGGAAGCTAGATAATCCCCTGGGCGCTGAGGATGAGCTGAGCGATCAGCGCAGACCCCACATACGTTCCAATCATAACAAAGATAGCAACTACAATACCTTTCCACCCGATTTTCTTAAATTCTATCCAGTCTTTTCCCATAGATACGCCCGCATATGCCAGAATAGGAGTCACCGTGGGGAGCATCCCTATTTTTCCCACCTGCCCGGACACAAATGCTCCTGTAGGACTGTAAGGCATAGCCAGGAGGATTCCCAGCGCTGTAATATAGATAATAGCCGGTATTTTCGGAAAGATCAGATTCAAAATACTTCCGGCCAGTGCAATTCCAAATAAAAGAAACATACCTGCCATACCATCCAACACGGAGACAAAGGTATCCGGATTTTTATCTGTGATCGTATTGATCATATTTCCCAGCAGACTGATCACCGCTGAAATGGCCAAAATCAAAACATACTCCACCACCGTATCTAAAGTGAGTTTTTTCTCCATCTCATCCCCTCCCTTCTGTCTTCTTCTTTCTAAAATATGGTTCTAATTTCCGATACAGAAAATTACACATGGGAAGACCGATAAAAACCGTCATAACGATACCATCCGCATTAGACAACACATTGCTTGTCCCGGCATAGGCTGTGATCTGACCCGCCATATCCGGAAAAGCCGCCACTAAAGAAGCAGAAGACGCTGCCATCATGCTTCCGCTTCCCACACCGCAGGCCATAGCCAGAGCATAAGGATGGAAAATTCCGGCTGCTCCCAGAGCACTTGCCATCACCCCCATAAAAATTGTACCTACCAGCGTTCCCACTACATAAACAGTCATAACTCCCCGCCCTTCGGGAGAATCAAGACCATAACGGGAAGCGATATAGCCCACGTTCGGCTCCCGGCAGATAGAATGGGTCATACCCACTGCCTCCCTCTTAAATCCCAGGAAAAGTGCCAACGGAAGAGCCAGAAGAATCGTTCCCAGATTTCCAAACTCCTGGAAGATTAGAGCAGGTCCCGCAGCCAGCACATCCGGCAGCTGTGTACCGCTTGTCACTGCAACTTTTGCCAGAAAAATGCCGATTCCGATCACCACAAAACGGCTGGACAGTACAGATTCTTTTTTCTTTACAATTTTTACCGGTTTTAAGAGATAAAGGATCAGCCCGATCACCATTGCAAAAAGCATGGGGAGAAACATCAGACTCCCTGTTCCCACCGGAATTGAAATCGTATTAACCGCCTCACACATCACCGTAATGAGCAATACGGTCAGATGAAAAGGCCAGCACCTTAACAGAGCTTTTACTTTTTCCATAGTTTCTCCTTTCTCAGACATTCCATTCCTTTAAAGACACTCATTGCATATGTCCCGGCTCCTATGGCAATGCACCTCTCGTCCGCTTTAAAATGAGGACTGTGCCACGAATAAATGCAGTCATTTTCTTCATTTCCCGTGCCCAGCCAGTAGAAGAAAGCCGGGCGTTCCTGCATAAAAACAGAGAAATCCTCCCCTCCGGTAGAGGGTATCGGATCTGCCGGCTCTGCCCCTATGGATGATACTGCCTGATAAGCCGCCTCGTAGAGCATTTCATTGTTGATCGTAGCAGGAAGTTCATAAATATATTTCAATTCCCCTTTACACTCATACGCCTCTGCAATCTGTTCCACCAAAACATTCAGCCGCTTCACAGCTTTTTCCTGTATTTCTTTAGAATACGTTCTCACCGTTCCCAGCATCGTCACAGAATCCGGCACCACATTATTGGCTCCCTCCCCCGCTTTTACGCTGCACACGGAAATCACGCAGGAATCAATCGCGCTGATATTCCGGCTCACGATCGTCTGAATCCCCTGTATCAGGGCCGCTGCACATACCACCGGATCTGCATTCCTCTGAGGGATCCCACCATGCCCTCCTTTCCCTTTTATCCGTATCTCAATCCGATCCACCGCCGCCATCAGAGCACCTCGCTTCACCGCCACAGTTCCCAGCGGAATTTCCGGTGAATTATGAAGTCCGAAAACTGCATCCACCCTCTCAAGGCAGCCCAGCTCCACCATTTTCTTAGCTCCCAGATTCAGCTCTTCCGCCGGCTGAAAAAGAAATTTTACGCTCCCATGCAGCTCCCCTCTCATCTTCGCCAGAATCCTTGCCCCCGACAGAAGAGAAGCCGTATGACTGTCATGTCCGCAGGCATGCATGACCCCCGGAGTCCGGGAAGGATACTTGCTGCTGGAGTCTTCCTCCACCGGAAGCCCATCTATATCCGCCCGCAGGGCAATGCAGGGACCTTCCCCATCTCCCTTCAAAAGTGCCGCCAGTCCTGTCTCCAGACCGGTATCCAGAATCTCCAGCCCCATCTCTTCCAGCTCTTTTCTGATATACGCTGTTGTCTGAAATTCCCGGAAACTCAGTTCCGGATTCTCATGAAGCCAGCGAAAATCCCTGAGAAACAACGGTTCCAGTTCTTTCATCCATCTCCTCACCTGTTCTTCTGCTGCCATACGCCTCCTCCTTCCCCCTCACAAAGATATTTGTAATTTATTCTATCATCTTTCCTTCTTACCGTTAATGTATCTGAGCTTTTGTGACGGGATTGATACAGGATTCAGCAATATATATAGATTTCAAAACAATTTCAACTATAAAAGAAATATGAAATCAAGCCAAAACAGGCACACTTCCACAAAAAACAGGAGATAACACAAAATGCGTTATCTCCTGTTCCCTTTTACAATATTTATGCCAGTACGTCTTTCATCTCATACCAGCCCGGCTCTTTTCCTGCCAGAAATTTAGCTGCCTGAACAGCGCCCTTCCCAAAGATTGCCCGGGAATACGCCGTATGGCTGAACGTGATCACCTCATCTGTCCCGGCAAAGATCACGTCATGGTCTCCCACGATCGTCCCTCCCCGAACAGCGGAAATGCCGATCTCTTTATCCGGGCGGGCTTCCCTTCTGCCGCTCCTGTCAAAGGTGTATGCATATTTCTCCTCAAAAGCCTCATTAATACTGTCCGCCAGAGCCAGCGCTGTTCCGCTGGGCGCATCCAGCTTTCTTCTGTGATGCTTCTCCACAATCTCAATATCAAAGCCAGCCTGCGCCAGCTGAGGAGCTGCCTCTTTGAGCACTTTCATCAGCAGATTGATTCCCAGAGACATATTGGCAGATTTGAGTACTGCCACCTTTTTGCTGGCTTCTTCCACATGTGCCAGCTGTTCTTCTGAGAGGCCGGTCGTACACAGAACCACCGGAATCTGTCTTCTCACACAGAAATCCAGCAGTTTATCTGCCGCCTTTGCCGAACAGAAATCAATGACCGCATCTGCTTCCACATCACAGGCATCAATATCTGTAAATACCGGATAGCCGTTTTCCCGGTTATCCACAAGGTCAATTCCCGCTGCAATCTCAATCTCCGGATCCTCTTTGATCAGACCGCTGATCACCTGACCCATATGGCCATTGCAGCCATGCATAATTACTTTTACCATTCTTCTCGCTCACTTTCCCGACTCTACGCCAGCTTTATGCCAAATTCAATCATTGCCTTTTTCAAACGTTCCACATTCTGAGGTTCCATCTCGGAAAGCGGACCTCTGAGCGGTCCCGCCTCTTTGCCCATCAGGTTCAGGGCAGCCTTCACCGGAATCGGATTCACCTCACAGAAGAGAGCGCTGATCAGCGGGATGGCATCCAGCTGAATCTGAAGAGCCTCTTTTACCTCTCCGGCCAGATACTTCGCCGCCATATCGTGAGTCTGTCTGGGGGCTACGTTAGACAGAACAGAGATCACGCCTTTGCCTCCCAGAGCCAGGATCGGAATCACCTGATCATCATTTCCGGAATACAGATCAATGGAATCACCAGCCAGATGCATAAGCTCTGCCGCCTGAGAGATGTTTCCGCTTGCCTCCTTGATTCCCACAATATTTTTCACATTTTTAGCCAGATATGCTGCTGTTGCTGGCTGGATATTACATCCGGTACGGCTGGGTACATTATACATAATGATCGGGATATTCACAGCTTCCGCAATCCGGGTATAGTGCGTGATCAGCCCTTTCTGGGTCGCTTTATTGTAATAAGGCGTAACCACCAGAAGACCGTCTGCCCCTGCTTCCTCCGCTTCCTTTGACATCTCAATCGCGGTAACCGTACAGTTGGATCCGGTTCCGGCGATTACGGGAATCCTCTTATTTACGTGCTTGATCGCAAATCGTATCACATCCAGATGCTCCGGAACTGTGAGGGTGGCAGACTCTCCGGTTGTCCCGCAGATGATAATCGCATCTGTTCCCCCGGCAATCTGCTCATCCAGAAGCTCTGCCAGCTTTTCATAATTAACCGATAAATCCTCATTCATAGGCGTTACAATTGCTACGCCTGCCCCTTCAAAAATTGCCATAAGATTTCCTCCTTACAGATAAGGAGGCCGACTTAAAAAGTCAGCCCCAAAGAATACAAATTTTATTCGGATTCTCTGATAGCTCTCCATCTTCCGATGACAGTCATGGACTTGTTCACCCCATGCCCAGGAACAGCATCTGCCGGAATCCTGCCCCTTCGGCATCTTCCCCTTTCTTCCGCCCTCCTTTGCCCCGCAGGCATCCGACGATCTACTTTTGAAAGACGCAACCTCTATCAATACTTATGATAAATATATCATTCTTCATTTCTTCTGTCAACCCAGAGCAGCCTAAGCTCCCGGATCAAATTGCGGCGGTTCTTCACCAGCCCCCGCCCCAGCCGGTAGACCGGCAGAAGCCACAAAAGATACCTGTGCCGGGCAAAAAAAGGAAAGTTCTCCCGAACCGTCCCCCTATCAGGAAAAAACCGCTCTCTCACGTAATCCCGCCTTGCTTTCTTTCGATTCCCCTGATCCAGTCTGTCCAGCCTTCTTCTTATTTTCTCACTCTGAGTCCCGTAGGTTCCGCAGCCCAGCAGATACAAAAGAAAAGATTCCGTTTCTTCTGAGAGTTCCCCCTCTCTGAACATCTCTTCCGCAGCTCTTTTCAGTTTTCTCTCAAAATCCCGCAGCTTTAACTTTTCTAATTCTCTCTCCACATAATCCCAGTCCAGAGTCTCTCCCTTTTTCCGGAGAAAATAGTGAAGATCCAGCACCATCCGGATCCCGCAGCCGCTGCCGTCATAATGCTTAAAATCGTGAGTGATCAGATAAAGATACTCGTCTTCATCTGAAAAATAGAAATGAAAAGGATTTTCCTGATCCTGGCAGGCTCTCTCCCAGGGATTCCTGTAATAATCTCCCTGTTCACTGGAGGCAGACATCAGCTTCCGGTGCATCTCAAAATTATAAAAAGGCTTCCGGTGAAACGTATCGTGATTCCCTTTCAGATTTTCAGTCCAGTAACCTCTTCCTTCCATCAGGGCAACCAGTTTTTTCTGTGCCTGCAGGGCGGTACGCTCCTGTTCCTTTTCATCCCTGCCCGAAACTTCCCAGCCCGCGCCCTCTCTCTGTATGATACCGTACAAAATATCATTGTCAGCCATGGAACGCATCCCCGGACGGGGATAATATCCGGAAATCAGGATCCCTTTCAGGGGGAGATAAGAGATT
>ENA-OYYN01000505-OYYN01000505.1-human-gut-metagenome-genome-assembly--contig:-NODE-505-length-20883-cov-6.120175_pt1 | contig 20883 bp, 23 predicted proteins | sample MGYA00243249_ERZ653449 | MGnify/ENA primary metagenome ERZ653449 (study PRJEB26926, sample SAMN06165159) | human gut metagenome | biome: ENVO:00009003; feature: ENVO:2100002; material: ENVO:00002003... | reverse complement strand
AGTACGGTCTCGTGGGCTCGGAGATGTGTATAAGAGACAGATATGGAAGGGGATAATCCAATGAAGAAACTATTAATTATTTTATTGGCTATGATTATTACTTTATCAGGTTGCCAAAAAGATACTGTTGAGAACTCACAAACAAAAACCAACAACATGAGTGCCGGAATTTTAAATCTATGTGAAAAGACTGTTGCTGCCTACAATGATTATATAAATTCAAAAATCAATTTAGATACTTTCACAAAATTAATTGATGATTACAGCAGCCAGGCACACGACATCAGAGATATTAATAACAGCTATGATCTTGAAGCCTGTCATTATATTTACGAAATCGAACAGAAGATTGATAATAATCATTCACAGAGAGAGTACTTATCCTTACCTATCAACGACTTAAATACATTATTATCAGGAAAATCAACAAACTATTTAGATTATTGTGGAAGTTATGACTCTTTATTAAATGCTACTTTTTATGTACCAATAAATTATTATCAATCCAGCATATCTGAGAATGATATTCATCAATGGATACACACATCTGAATCTAAACAAATTATTGTTGAAGTTTTTGATTCACTATTATCAGATACTTCAATGAGAGGTGAGGATTTATTTAAAGAGTTGCTCAGTATGATTGATATACAAATATCAAGTAATATAGACATATATTTTTCACGTAATTGTGAATACTTTTATACTGTAAAAGGACTTTGGGATAATGATGTACACACATACGCTTGCTTTTCTTATGACACTGATGGCAATGTATACTTCGTATACTGCATGTCCAAAGATGATAGTTTTAATGAAAACGAAGTGCATAAAATTTTAGATACTTTTCATTTTTAACCATAAAATCAGCTTAGAATAATTTAATAACAAAATTTCAGGGAAGGTACAACAAAATACCTTCCCTTTTAACTTTACAGTCTTTCTAAATTGTCAACATGGACCGCTGCTGTCACAGTGTCACCAATACCTATCACAATCCTGTCTCCGTCAGCCTGAATTACATCATATGTATCATAATAGCATGTGAACTTCTCACCATTTCCATACTGAATCGCATTAACAACCTTTACTTTGTCGCCTTTTTCAAAATCGGCGGACGCTTCGCTTTCAGAGCTTTTGCCGGCCTCAATGCAGTCATCATCAATCCAGCCTGTGCCACCACCTATTAAGTATGGATGTGCTCTTCCCGGAATAACTCGTGTGATTACTCCGCTTGTTATGCTCGGTGTAAGCGGCTCATCTGACGTAGAAGCAGCGTAAATTGTATGATATGACACTACATCACCAACATTGTATTTTGTGCCAGTTTCGGGGTCAGCCTGCTCCGCTTCAGGTTCGCTCGGCTCTTCCGGCTGCATATCAGGCAATTCACCATAGTAATAATTCATATCAACTCTTTCTGACGCCACTCCGTCCACTGACCCGTTCGATGTGTACTGCCATATCAAGCATTCCATACTTGGCTCATCTATCCCCCAGTGCGCTAACCATAACGGATATTTTATATCGTCTGTGATGATTACGTTGTCAAAATAATTCTTGTTAGCGTAAACACCTGTCTTGTAGCCTGCTGCCGCAATCTTATCGCAGAATGTTTTACACATTTCAGTGATAAGCTCTCTTTCGTTATACACATTAAGCCCTTTTCCTGCTTTGTAACCGTCAGCGTCTTCCATGTCGAACCATATGCCGAGCACAGGATTAAAGCCCTCAATCATTCTTAAAGCGTGTTTTGCTTCACTTATTGCATTTTCAACCTTAAGAGCATAAGAATATAAATATACACCGTAAGGGATACCTAATCTTTCGCACTCCTGCATATTGCGCACAGCCTGCACATCGTCCTGACTTTCAATATCAGAACCGTATCCAACTCTGATAATCGCAAAATCAATACCCGCTGCTTTCACCTTTTCCCATTCAATAACTCCATTGTGATTACTTACATCAATACCTTTAAACATATTAATTTTCCTCGCTTTCTGCTTTATTTTCTATGTTTATTTTATTTTCCACCTGTGATTTAAGATTTTTTACTATCGGCTGAAGAAATGGCGGCAACGTAACGCCGATATCATTAACATTTTCTAAAATACTTATAATCTCGTTACATACAATCCATATTGCAACCACACATGCTATTAAAAAATTAAATGGCACCTCAATTCCGACAGTTCCTCCGGCATACTTAAGCAGCATATCAATAATCCAGCCAACTAAAACCAACAGCCACATACAAACCTTTTTTATAATACCTTTTATTCCCTTGTAGCTGTCTAAAGCCTCATTTCTGTATTTAGACGCTATTGCTCCTGTAATGTAATCAATAACATTACAGGTAACCATTAATCCTACAGGTATCGCAAGAATACCTAACATGCTCATAATTGAGCTCCATATCGCAATAACCGTTATTTTTATTTTTTCCATTTTTTCCTCTTTTCCGTTGCATTGGTGCAACTTTATAATTTTTTTCATTAAAAAAACAGCCTCTCGGCTGTTACGAATCATCAAATATTAATATCATATACTCTCGCTTTCTTAAAAAATAAGAAATTCTATTACTATCAAACTAATAAACTCCCTTAAATTAGTACAAACATTTATTTTTTCCAACGCCCTATGGCAAACACATTGACTGTATAATTGTTTTCTGAATATTGGTCTGGTCTGGCCAACCATACCTTACCTGCACTAAATGTCGTCACCTCATAACAGCATTCTAATAAAGCTGAACCATCGTTAACAGTTACCTGCACATGCGGTTTACTAACAAAATTGACTGGGAAATTTCCTAAATTTAGCGACTCTGTTTCGTATAAACTTTCTCCCCATCTTGTATTAAACTTTGGCTTTTCAAACAATACACTTTTAGCACACATAAGCGTTCCGTCAGCAAATTTAAAAATCATCCAGCCATCACTTTCAAGATATCCTGTAATATTATTTAAATCTGCTCCTGATGACGTTTGAATATTACCGCATTCTATCATTCCCGTCGTAATAATTCCATTAATTCCAATATAAGTCTGTAAAAACTCTCCCCAACTTGATGTTCCTGATATTTTTATAACCTTATCAGAATTATTAGGTTCTATTACTGCTGTAATTTGATTATACGGAATTTCATACCCCTGTGATTTTAAATCATCTGTATCCCAAACTCTTGTCATCAACCGTTTTGCATATGTCAAATCAACACTGGTAACTTTACCATCACAATTATAATCAAAAAGTTTTATTTCTTGGTTCGACAACTTCCCCTCACCCAAAACATAACTCCTTATTTTTTCAAAAGCATTTTGCGTTGGAGTTATAAACGCTGACGATGTTGTCGTAAACTTTCCTGTTATTGTTAAGTTTTTAGAAAACAGATCCTGTACATTAATTTTATCTGCTGTTATAGTGTTTGTTTTTATAGCGCCTCCATTTATAACCGTACTCGCACCATTTTGTGCTGAGTTTTTAAATGTTGTTAATGCATTAATATTAAACTCTTCTGATAACAACTCTGCAACCCTTTCTGTTAACGTAAAATTTGTTCCAGACGTTCCCGACTTAACCACCCAGCTAAATTTATTTGACAGCTGCTTATAATTTGTCTCTGAAGCTTCTGCCTTTGTTCCTAATGAACTTATCTGTGAAGTATGATTGCCTACCGTCATGCTAATTCCATCGACTGTCTGCTTTACATCTGTATATTTTGTGCCAAGCGTTGTGATTTCGTTTTTGATGTCCTCAGGCGCAGGAGTCCAGTCCGTTGCTTTATTGCCCTCTTCAAACTTTACACTTTTTATATAAATATTTCCCTTTTTACTCTGAGCATTAACACGAAAGATTATATGCTTTGCAGTCGTTGTTTTTGATTGAGTATATATTACCCAATACTTTTTCCACTGCGTTGAAAGAGTAAATGGACAACTTCCGTCAACCTGTCCGCTACTAATGCCCTGACTGGACTGAACATTTGTTGTCGTATTAGGATTGTGAAAATATGTATAAAGCCCTGCTCCGTCAACATCTGCCTTTGCCCAAAATGATAATATATATGTCTCACCAAGCACCGGAACAGTTGTAAAGCTTGATAAATAATCCTTAGCCGCATCTGTCGGAATAGGACACACTTTCTCCGCGTCACTTGTCTTAGGATATAAATTTCTTCCGCCGACTTTGATTTTATTTACTGTTGTAGTAATATCCTGCTGCCATATTTTTGATGATATCTGCCCCTGCACAGTACTTAGCTGAGTCCCCTGTGTTGTTACTTTCTCTGTTACTGTTTCAATGTTTGCCGCATTTGCATTTGCCTTATTTAATGCGTCTTTTGCATGTTCATCAGCTTTATTTGCTGTAAAATTTGCCGCATTAGCTACACCTGCTACGGTTGTAACGCTTGTTGTCATATTTTTAAATGCAATATCCAACGTCTGCTTCTCAGCATCCACAAAGATTTTACTTGATTTTAAAGTATGACTTCCGTCATTATTTATCACATTAAACAGACTTTCTATATTAATTTTAGAGGCGCTTATGTCTGCATTTTCAGACACCATGTCATTACGTATAATCTCTCTTTGTATACCGTTGTCCGTAAGCCCAAGCGCATCAAACATTAAATTTCCGCTCTCATCCCACACATACATGTTATAATCGCCGGCTGCATCTTTTCCGAACTGCACCCTTGTCCTGACAGAATCCGAAATCTGTATCGTATTATCAACCCATGTTGATTTTCCGTCCTGACTGTGCACCGTAAATTTTGTTGTATTGATATCAAGCCCTGTGATTTTGTCAGCTGTAATTTCTTCAATCATGGCCGACTTTATTTGCGCATTTCCGAGCTGTGCAATAACACTATTAGCAAATTCTGTCTGAATAACACTTCCTGTTGCAGAACCAAAGATAAGTGTATTAATATCCGCTATGCCAACTTTTAAATTATCGATACGAGCCTTTTCTGCATCAAGACTTTTAATTGTTGCATATTTCAAATCTGCATTCTCAACCGTCAAAAATTCCGTATCCAGGTTCTTAATTACCGCATCTGTTATATCAGCCTCAATTACATCGATTTTATCCGCCTGTAGATATCTTATATCCGCCTCATCTACGGTAAGTTTATTTACCATAGCCTCATTTATAAGAACTAATTCTGCATAGAATCTTTCCATTCGTTTTGACGTCGGACCTGCAAAATCAGATTTTGAACTTGCAGCTGTTTTTCCAACAGCCTTAACGTTAGTCACAACACCACCGTCAAACTTCTGAATAAGCTGCATGACAGGAACTTTTAACTTTTCTCCATGCAAATCATATACATTAATAATATCCCATGCATCAAGTCTTATATCCCCAAGAAAATTAATATCCACAGGACGGTATCTGAAGCCTGTTACCTGTTCAAATAAGCTGTCAAGAATATCCTTACTCATCCACGGATTATCAAATGTAATTCCTAAAAGACCTCCGCCTACACTAAGCTGCGTCTCATTATCTTTGTTGCACTTTATATAATCAACTGTAAAATCAGATTCGCCTGTCTTTATCCCAAATGTTCTTGATAACCCAATTTCATACTCGCAATCCTCGTACCATTTAAGATTTAATTCTCCATTCCGGTCAAATAATGCAAACTTTCCATACAAACCTGCTACATATCCGATTATCTCCCTGCATGTATAACCCTCTAACTTATTCTGAACAGTTACCGGATTATTTTTTAACAGTTCAGTTGTATCAGCCGATACCGGAAACTCACAAATCTCCGATATCTCACTGATAACAGAATATGTATCAGACGGATATGTTAAATCAGATGAATACAACATGTCTGTATCTGACATTCTGTCATAAGCGATAAATTTAAGTGTACCGTTTTCCTCTTCAGGCTTCTGAGCTGTAAACACCCCCATATTAATCCATTCAATACCAGACTTTACATTTAAGCCTTCCTGAAGTCTTATATGTGCTCCTGCAATAACCCGATTAACAGGTTCCATTGAAACATTAATATACGAGGACACCGTTGTCCCGAATGTAATATTATCGCCGGCACAGCTTCCATAATTACACTCAAGTGATTTTATGACTGTATACTCATCTTCCCCTATTATTATCCGCGCATGAAATTTTCTTGATGTTTTTGTAATTGCATTGACAAATTCCTCTGTTACACCTGTATACATAAAATCACCTTTTATTCAATCATAAACATTAAAGAATCAACTTCCTGTCCTGTCAGCTTATCATACAGTTCATTTTCATCAACAGCCTTAAGTTCTTCCAGCGAAATTGTTGTAACCTGTATGTCCGCTTCTTTATCATAGAGCTTGTTTACCTCTTCAAGCGCTGTTTCCTGAAGCTTTGTGTTTTCAAACTGATATTTTCCATCTTCAATTACAACATTTCCATCACCGTCCTTTTTAGCGTAATTTTCTAAAATACTGCATCTTACCTCGCTAACATCCTTAAGTTCCTCTGTAAGAATATTGCAGTTCTTTCTAATTGCATAACTGACCAATACTGGCAACCTCTTACTGCTTATCTGATTTAACTCTTTAACCGTCTTTTCTACTTCTATTAATTTAATTTTCATAAAACCTCCTACTGCTGGATAATTGATACTGAAATACTCCTGTACCAAAATGTCCCGTCATCTAAATTTCCAAGTATCTCCTTTGTCAGTGTTCCACGATATGACGATATGGTCATATCCATACCGTCATCGTGAAACTCCAAAGGGAAAAATCCTGTTGCCAGCTGCTTCTTTATTAAGACCAAATCCTCTTCAGACGTAATCCCCCATGAGAGACTTATATTTTTCTTTTCAGCAATAACATCGCCCAGCATAGTGCCATCTAAAGCCCTGCCTGTATCTGACGACCAAAGTATCTCGTCGCCAACACTCATTGATACCGGTGCCGGTAAATCTATTCCTCCGGCTCTTAATAAAAATGCCATAATATTCCCCTTTACGTTATAATCTCGCATACGCCTGTTGCCTTTGTATGCTCATTTATTTTGTTAACAATGTAATCCTTTAAGCTTTTTCCGTCGATTTGAATATCCAAATCTAACGCTTTAAGAACAGCCAGTATCTCTTTTAAAATACTGACAGCTTCTCTCATAAGCTCTGCGCTTCCCTGCGACATCTCTGCGGCTTCAAGAGCCATCTGCCTTAATTTATCCTCAGGTGCCACCACTTCGCCCTGATGGCGGTTATCACCAATCATTGCCAGCTGAGGCGTATTAGCCTTTACATAACCGCCTTGCGCAAGCTTTGGAATTCTTAACTCTGAAATATTCTTAATGTTAAATCCAAACTTTTTACCGCCAAGTCCCGGCACCCAGTCAGGAATATCAAAACTAAGCTTATTCATAGCATTTATCATTCCGTTTAAAGCTCTTATCACTCCGTTAGCCATGCCTTCCACACCGCCAAGAATGGAATTAATAACGCCTTTAATCATTCCCCATATACCGTTCCATATATTGGAAAGAATATTTTTAATTCCATTAAATAAATCAGTGAAAAATTTGGTAAACAAAGAAAACTGGCTGCATACAGCCTCGTATGCCCCCACAAAAATGCCTGTAAACCATTCCGTGAATGACGTAAATATGTTAACCAACCCTGAAATTATGCCTTTTATGATGCCTACGACAACATCGACTGCGGTTTGTATTATTGAGACTATCAGATTAACGACACCCTCAATTACGCCCCAAATTGTCTGCACGATGCCAACGAATATATCTTTAATTCCGTTAAGAGCCTTTTCCCAGTCTCCTGTGAATACTCCGTTGATAAATTCAAGTATGCCTGTGAATATGTTGATAATTCCCTCAAACGCTTTATAAAGCGAACCTAATACCGATGTGATTGCGCCGAGTATTCCGGTAATAATAACTTCTAATCCCGGTAATATAGGGACAATAAGCGTATTCCATATATTCTCAAACAACGCCTTAAACTCGTTTAAGAACTTCATTACAGCTTCATAAAACGGTGACATTCTGTTTGCAAGGTCATCAAACATTTTACTGTTTTTCTGTATAATGCCTCCCAGCCAGTTAATCGCACTGCCTATTGCATTTATTACATCTATAACTACGCCGCCTGTCCACTCTCCTAAAGGTAACAGAAAGTCATTCCATACTGTCTCCAATATTGGCGAAACTGCATCCAGCACCGTATTTAGAAAATCAAATGCTGCAGCACATGTATTTATCCATGCAGGAAGATAATCCTCTATATACCACGAGGCAATCGGAACAAGTGCATCCTCATAAAAAGTCTTAAGTGCCGATTTAAACTTATCTCCGAATGGCATAATTGATTTCTTTAATTTGCCAAAGGATTCGTTTAATTTATCAAAACTTATATTCCGCAGCGGTTCAAGCGCCTTTGTAATATCATCCGCCCATTCCGCAACCTCTTCTGCACTTCCTCCCCCGGTTACCTCAGCACTTCCCGGCATACTTACATTCGTTGCACCTGAACTGCCTTGCGTATCTGCCGGTTCTGAAAGCTTCGTAATCTGATCAAAGCCTGCCAAGGATCTTTCAATCTTCTTTGATGCAGTCTGTGCGGCATCACCAATCCCGGTTATATTGCCTGCCGCTTCAACAGCTCCCATACTTACTGCCGCCACACCAGACGCACCCATGTCAGCGCCGGTTATTGTCTTAACAACAAAAGTAAACTTCTCAGCTAACGCCTGTAAACCTGCAAGACATTGATTAATAACCTTTACAATCGGCGTAAACAGAGCTATAAATCCCTGACCAAGAGTAGCCTTGAACTGCTCAAATCTAAGTGACAATATCCTTGTCTGATTAGCCCAGCTGTCCTGTGTCTTAATAAAATCACCTGAAGCATTGGACAAAGCACTCGTTACATACTGGAATCTTAGCATCAGCTTTTCCTGCTCCGTCATCTTTGCAGTTGTTTTACCAAAACCATTATTAAGCGCATACTGGTCAAGATTTGTCTGCGTCATAATTACGCCTAAATGCTTAAGACTTTCCGTTTCACCGGTCCATATTGATGTTAACTTTGTATACGCTTCATCTGTGCTTAAGTTGTAAAACGATGCCACGTCCCCGGTTAACTCCGTTACAGCTTTAGACATATCAAAGGCTGCTTTGCCTGTTATACCCATTGCTGAACTCATCTGCCCGAATGTACCTAAATATTTCTTAGCAACTGTCTCAGACAATCCGAAATTAGTAATTGCATTTGACGCCCACTTATCAACCGCGGAACTCATGTTCCCAAATACTGTGTCCACTACATTCTCGACCTCAGCCATATTCGAACCTAAATCCAAGCAGGATTTTGTAAATTTTGTAACTGCTGCTACACTAAATGCCGCAACTGCTGCCTTACCAATACCCACAAATGCACTCGTTGCTCTTTTGGATGCTTTATTGCCGGCATCATCAATCTGCCTGTATATCTTTTTGTCGTCCAGCTTTAGCTGAAGAATGATATCGCCTACATTCCTTGACATATTACCTCCTTTCTGCCATCAAAAAAGACTGCCTCTCTTATGAGAAAGCAGCCTTAGCCCAATTTTGAAATTTACTCCAGTATTTGTTATACTGCTCAGGATTTTCTTTAAGTTCCTTATTTCGTCTCATTATATATTCGTTTTTTATCCTTCTTTGCTCCTTGCTGAATTTTTTCAAAACCTTAGGATCCTTTTCTGCTCTGATACTTACTATTTGTCCAAGCGGCGTGTCCGGCATTATATTTGATAATAACGAACAGAACTCACTATATGACATATTGTCATCTTCTCTTAGTCTTATCCCGTATTGTTTTAAAAAACTTGCTTCTATGAGACTCCAGTCATCGAATATATCATAATACGCTTCACCGTCATTTCGAGGGTGTATCATACTGACCTGTAGCCACACTCATAATTGTCTCATAAACATCCTGATACTCAGGAAACGGAAGATTGAGACTGTCTATGGCTTTCGTATTTTTTGCACCGACCAGCATTTCCATTGCCTTATTCATAAAAGCCATCTGATCATATTCTTTTGAGCCATCTGCTTCTGATTTCTTTGCCACCTCTTTTGCCATTGCCTGAATATTAAGGACCGTATTCTTTCTGTTGTTAACCGTAACAATAATATCATCCGTAATTTTTACCATTGGCAGCTCATTTGTTATTCTTGATGAAATATCAATAATGTTTGACATCTAAATTTCCTCCTTATTTTGACAGTTTATCTGCTGACACTCCTGCAGCCATTGTTTCCGATGCTGTATATGTAATATATGTCGGTTTTCCATCTGACTGTACTTCCCACTCAAGAGCTTCCACTCCTGTAGAATCGCCCCCACCGCTTGTAACACTGATTACACACGGAATAATAAGCTGATCCAAATTAGGGAATATGATAGAAAACCATGAATTACACTTCTGTCCGTTTTCATATGCCACCTTAGCAACATAATCATTACCGACATCACCATAGTTTCTTTTACCGCCCATGCTTACGCTGAGAGACTTAGACGTCATTAATCTCCTTACCCAGCCTGCCTGGTCCATCGGATTCCATTCCTCTATGCCATTGTCAAATGAAATATTAAGCGACTCTGCATCCTTTACTACTGTTGTCACTATAGTTTTAGGATCGTCGTCTTTTTTTCTTCCGTCTACGCAGACACCGAACTTAATCTCATTAACAGGATTAACACCATCCAGCGGCGTCGCAGTTTTGTCGTAACCGTAAATTTTTTCATTCATCGTTTTATTTCCTCCTATTTTTCATAATAAAACTCCAACTCAATCACCATTTCAAATATGCCATTAGCATCTATGCCGACATCTATCGGTTCTTCATGTGCCAGCTTAGTAAACTTAAGCTTTTTGTCATTAATTATGACATTTCTGCAGCTTTCAAGCTTCTCATACAGCTCATTTGAAACCTTTTCTGTTTCACGCTGGCTGGCTGACCAATGTACCAGTATACTGACGGGCTTAATGCCATATGAAGTATTTGAACCTACACTATCTGTTTTAGGACGTGGTTTCTGATGATATACGCCTATACTCTTCTCCTCTTTAACCGGCAGCATACCTGAATATACCTTTTCATCGTCAGTTATACCAAGTGTCCCTATGTAATCTCTAATATCTGCTAACAGCATCATTCTCCACCTCCATTTAACATCATGCCATATATCTTACCATACGTTTTTTCAACCTCCCCGTCATATTTACCACCCTTAAGCCATGGTGCAAGCCATTTTCCGCCTGCATTAGGATTGTGTTCTTTGTTAAAGTGATACTCGGGATGATAATACAGTCTCCTTGCGTATGGCGTAGATGTAACAAGCTCCACATTACCTCTTTTAATACCGGAATCATCCACAAACGTATTTTCACCCTCCATGGCACCTGTGTCACGCGGCATAACATTTTCTTTTAAAACCCTGCCATGAAGCTCCTCTGCTGTTTGAACCAATGCCAATTTTGCCTCTTCTGTGATTTTTTTAACCTGCATTGGGTGTATCTCTACCACAGAAGTAACCTGTTTCATTATCTCACATCCAATCTTGTATAATTTACCGAACCGTCCGGATTTCTTACTTTATTACCTTTGTATATTTTGCGCTCAACACCGCAGACCTTTATTGTTCCACCCGATATTACCGAAAGACCGGGAGCAATGTCACCGGGTATCAATGCAGCCCCTGACAACTGAATTAATTCCTTTTGAGCTGTTAACACGGTTCTTGCACTGTCCTGATAATTACTTTTACCGCTCCATTTAACAGGCTCTAATTGTGAGCCATATTTGTCACGTCCTTCTCTGTCAAGAGTAACCTCTATATCAGTCTTACAAAATTGTTTTAAAATTACACACGGATATTTCATCTTACCCCCTTATAGCAAAGACCTGTCTGTTCCAGCATTGAATAGATGTCACGCCTTATGGCAACACCACCTGTAAGAAGCATATTCCACGAGTTATCTAACGACAAAGACACCCCATTTAACGAGTAACTTTTTAATATTGTATTTATCAATTCCTCATTCTCATATTCAAAATCAGCTAACTGACAGCATACATACTGTACTATGCCTTTTTGAAACTCAGTTAATACATCAATACCCTTACCTGCAATTCTGTTGTAGGTAAGGGCATCTATATGTCTGCTTGATTTCAAAAGTCTTTTATTCCGTTCTTCCTCGGGAATTGTGTCACCATTGTATACATTATGGTAATAGTCAGAATCCGCATAACTTATGTATGCCATTCATTTACTCTCCATTCTTTTGTTCTGCATCCTTTTTAGATGTTTTTGCAGATTTTATTGCTTCTTTCGCTGCTGCCAGCTCATTTTTTGTCGCTTCAAGCTCTTCTTTGACTGCTTTCAGCTCATTGACAACTTTTTCATACTGAGAATAAGCTATCGTTGTCTGCGGTGAACGTTCAACAATTTCTCCATTATCATCTATAATGTCATACCCTTGTGCCAAATACGCTTCTTTCTCCTGCTCGTCAATCTTATAAACTTTATTTAATTTCTTAGCTTTCATAAATACCTCCTCACGCTTGCGTATGCATAATACAGCCGGTTTTCATAAGTTCATCAATAGCAAATGTACCGTTATATTTTCTGTTCTGATACATATAGTTGTCTGCTGTCCTTGAATCCGTACCCGGTGTAAAGACCTTGATATAAGAGTACTTATCTCTTGACACCTGCGCTTCAGGGTCAATTAAAATGTAATTTATCTGCTTTGCACTCGGATCAGCGACACATCCGTTAGTAAAATCATAAAGAGTCTTAAATCTTGCCGATGGCACTTCTTGAATCTGACTGATATCGTCAATACTTCTTACTCTTCTGTCGATATTACCTCCGCCATTAACTTCAAGTGTTCTCTGAATACCTTCAGCATTCTTAAGAAGCTTTTTATATGCCGGCGTACAATAAAGAATTACCCTGTCAAGCGGTACTCCTGCTTCCGTTAACTTCTCTAAGTTATCATCAAAATCAGCTAATACATTCGCTGCTGTAAGCTCATCCGTTTTAATCGTTGAACCGCACCTTTTTGCCTCTTCATATAACTTTGAATATGTATAACAATCCGCTTCAGGAATAGCCTGTGTAGTTTCAAATCGTTTCTGAATATTTGCGATTGCTACAACTAAATTAGTCTCATCAACATCCATAGGGTCAATAGCAAATTCAATATCCCTGTCATGGTCAAGTGTCTTAACCTCATAATCATTTGAATATGTACCCTTATTATAACCTGCTCCGCCTCTCTTATGGTCCTTATATCCACTAACCGAAAGCTTTGGAAGCTTTATCTGCTTTCCATTGATAACCTGTAAATCTGTGTTCGAATTATAGAGAGCATGGCTCGTCATTGACTGTCCATAAAGTTCTCTTAACACATTGCTAAAAATATCTGCGTATTCTAATACTGCCATCTTTTATACCTCTTTTCTTATTTTTTAATGCCAAATATAGCTTCTAACTGTTCCTGCTGATTTTTCTGATTATCAGCATTATTATGGTTTCCTATATGAAAACCGTTATTTTGTTCTGACGATGTCTTAAGCTGCGGAACATCTTCTAAAACCTTATTAAGCGCTTTTTTAAGATTTTCATCATTCACACTGCCATCATCATTAGTGACATTGCTCATATCAGCTAATTTAAGAACGTATGGTATTATTTTTGCTTCAATACCAAGTGTTAATGCCACAAGTGTAGCCGCTTTATCAATATTAGCCTGTTTAGCTGCCTCCTGTGCCTGGGTTAACTGTGTCTGAAGAGCTGTAACATCCGGTGTATTCTTAGCTTTCTCAGCTTTAAATGCACTTATGGCTTTTTCAGCCTCTTCCTTACTCAAGCCCTGCTGCTTGAAATAGTTCTTAAGCACTGTATCCTCTGCTACTGTCTGCTTACCATTGATTATGCTTGCAAGCTTTTCATAATCAAACGCCTGTACGGAATTCTGTGTCTGCTGACCTGCATTGGTTCCCGCCTCCTCATTTCCCGGCTCTTCAGCAAAAAACTGAAGATTAAGTGATAATTTCTCTTTGCTTTTCATTTTGCTCCTTTCAATTTTACGAGTGTCTCTCTTATTTCAGTTGTAAGGGTGTCTCCCTGTCCAGTTGTTTCTCCAGTGTCTCTGCGTAGTTTAAGCTCTTCGGAGCATATAAAAAGGACAGCCTGCTACCACTATTGGCAAACAACACTGTCCTTGATATTTTTATTTATTTGTACCGGTGCAACTTAGTTATAAAAATACCACCAATCTTACGACTGGTGGCTGTTAACTGCTTATATATAGTATGAAGAAACTATTTGGCAGGCGTACGCTTCTCCTGCATCTCTCGGGTTTCCCCTGTCATTACCATCGGCGTGTGGATCGTACGAATTCTTCCACCTCAAATAGTTTCTCCCTTACTGTATGTATATTATATAGCTTTTATTCTTTTTTGTAAAGAATAGTTTTATTTCGCAATAAACGATTCCATTCTTTTTCATCAATCTTCATAAATGTAATAATTGAATTCTTATAATTAGGATTGTCCTTTGATGTTACCAATCTTAACACCGTTTTAAATACCTCGCCATTTTCCTTTATCTCTTTTAACAATAACGCAGTATTTGGTCTATTTGCTTCTATGATATAATCAGGATTTTTTACGATTTCTCCAAAGTATGAAGAAAATCTTTCATAGTCATTTGGATGTCTATCCATAATATGTTGAATCTGATTATTAGTTATAACAACTTCATCTGTAAGTATATCATCTGTGATACACCTGTATATTTCTTTATTTATTTTGCCAATGGAATGCACATCTAAAACCCCTTTATCATTTGTACTGTTTAGTATATCATTCTTCTGACCATTTGCAACTACATTCTCCCACTGTTCTTTCCTGGCATCATACATTTTTTGATTATCAGGATCCAGTGAATACTTAGACAGCCTGTCGAACTGCTCAACCTTTCTTTCCGCATATTGCTGCTTCTGCTCCTGCCTGTAATCCTCCTTGACCTGTTCAAGCTCTTTATTTGTGAATCTACTGTCAGGCTCTTCATCAAGCCCAGGAAAATATGTTGTATGTATATCTTTACAATTTGGCTATATTATTAATATCGGACTATCTCATAACGATGCTTATCGTTCGGTGCGCTTCGAATGGTACATCTCCACCCTACTTCCTTTCGGAATAGTCTCTACACTTTAATCTTGAATATCATCTTTATATTTCCATATATATCCACCAGCAGTGTGCTGTCGTTTTTGTTTTTGTCTATCACCTCTGCACACGACATCTATGGCATTTATCCCTGTTTGTCTTTGTGACTCTCTATATGATGGATATTCTTTTATAAAATTCCCCTGTAAATCATATTGCAAGACAACTTTAGAACCCCTTTTGTTACGATAGTCTCCAGCTTTATATCCATTCAATTCATACAAACTATGTACATTATTTTCAGTATATGTCGCCCATTCAAGGTTACTTACATTATTATTAGCTCTATTTCCATCAATATGATTTACAGTTGGTTTGCTATAAGGATTATCGATAAACGCTTCTGCAACAAGTCGATGAATCATCTTAGGACTTGTTTTATTGTCTTTTGATAATTGACAAAAAAGATATCCATTATTTTTCACACCCGGCTTTAATATTTTATTACTCTCCCACTCTGTTATCTGATTCCTGTACTTGCCAATTCTTTTTACTCTTCCTTTATTGCTTACCTGATATATTCCCTCATAACCAACAACATCTTTCCAGATTTCCATTATAATCACCTCTTTGTAGGATTATATCATATCTGCAAAGATTATTCAAAATTCTTAGCACGGGATTAGGTTCTATCCGTTCCCCGTTAGCATATGATTAAATCATATACACCCACTTTGTAATGTGGTTCACACCGTTTTACTACCACCCAAACTCAACATTCAATGGTAGAGCCCTGCGGCTATTGCTGATGACATTAATTGATATGGTCCATCTCTTGATGTTCCACCACTCCACACATCATCTATCAAAATTTTGCCGACAAACGGAAGGCATTTCGGACAGGCATTAGAGCGTTTTTTCATAATAACCGTACTAATTCCCCATGATTGTCTCATTTCGCCCTCTCCGGTCAAATAGGAGCGTTTGTTAGCTGTCTGAATAGCCATTTTTGCATAATCTTTTATTGTATGCCTGCTGCCATTTTTATACTCAATACAGTTAATTCCTGATTTTAAAAAATCCCTTGTAGCCATATCAACCGCTTTCTCATATGTTCCTGCACCCGTATTTGCATAAACTTGAGCATTGAATATAATCTGTCTGTATTTGTCTTCTGACATTCGCAGCATTGCCTTTTCAGCTTTTTTAAAATCGTTTTTTGTAGCTTCTATAAGTGCATTGAGCTTTCTTGTATTGAGCTTGAAAAAAGCTCCCTCAATGCCCTGTGACACTTTGGAAGCCTTAAATCCGTTTTTGATTGCTCTTAATATTTTCTGTTCCTGCTCTGTACCTCCTGTTGCTCTCGCTATTGTTATCATGCTTTCGATAGATGCGTTTATATTGCTGAATTTACCCGAAAAAGCTTTCTTATTCTCTTTCTTATACTTTTCAAGCGCTGCAAGCTGCTCAACCTGCCACTGCGTCCAGTTATATCCCTGTTCTGTTTCTTCCGCTCTGTGGGCGTCAAGATTTCGTATCATTGAAGCAATCAGCTCATTCTCAATAGCCCTAAACGCTTTTTCAATATCATATTCTGTGTTAAGCTCCATAGATTACTCCATATTATCTGTCTGAACTAAAAACTCATTTCTTCGCATATTAACATCAGGCTCCTCTATTTCAGTTATGCCCTGTTCTGCCTTTAACCTTGCAACCTCTTCCTTTTTCCATTTATCATCCTTACTGTCCCCATAAAGCTCGTCAACACTTGCCTCAACAGACATAATTCCCTGTGTCTTGGCTTTTCCTACAGTCTCAACCTGACTTTCAAAGGACGGATTAGCGTATTCTCCAAATTCTACGATAATACTTCGTTTAGAAAGTGGCGTTTGATTTAGTGTATCGTAAGCGTCGAACATCATTTGTATCACTTCAGGAATTGTATTCTGAATTGCTTCAATGATTTTATTTCTCGTATAAAGGGTTGCTTTTTCTTTCTCACGTTGTGCGTCTGCATTGTCAAGCTTCTTTGTATCAATCCCCAGTGTACTTGGACTGATAATTCCCTGTAAGCACAAATCTAAAGCTGTTATGTATGTGGCTAAATATCCATCATGCGGTATTGCAGGTTGTATGACTTTTATCTCTTTCTTAACACTTTCACCCATGCCCGACTCAATTTCAATAAACGCATTATCAAATGCATTTGGTTTTAACAATTCTCCGTTGTCCGGATTTCTTGGCAGCATATCGCTTGGAATATATTCTTTTGTTCTCGCCTTACGCAGTGCATCCATCCATTGTGACCACGCTTCATCTAAAGAATCAAAGCTGTCGGTTTTTCCGTCATATAGTGACCTTCCGCGTCCTTTATATTTTTTTGACTGATATATAATAAGCGGCTTTGCCATGATAAATGATTTATTAAATGTAATCGGCGTCTGCACGTCTGCTGTCTCCGGTATCTGACTTAACGGAACCTCTTTACCGTCGTTGTATAAGGTACTTTCTATATAGCCATATCCATAGACCTCTTCTAATGTATACATTTTATGGTTATGTTTATACTGCGTCTTAAACACTATCTCCTTTAACCGACCTTTTTTATATCTGATTTCAATATTTTCAGCAGAAACAAATTCTATAATCGGATAATCAGAAAGTTCTTTGTCGATAGATAGTTTAAAAGCACCGTCTCCTACTATAAGACATTCGCTGACAGCTTCACCGAGAAGCTCTTTAAACTTGTTTTCTTCCTCCATAGCTTCCCAAACATCTGAATCCTTGTCATCTATACTGATGCCATTCATATCTCGCATTACAATAGCTGTAATCACATCAATTATCATAGCTGGAACTCCTGTATGAATCTTTCTTATTCCCATCAGCGGTACCGCTGACCAAAAACTTAAATTGCCGCCATTAACAGCCTTATAGAACTGCGAAAGTTCATTTGCCTTGCCACGGTACCATATTCTTTTTTCTGCTGCCTCTGTATTAAAATCCATGCTCTCCTGAATATGAATTATATTGCCGGGGGCTTCATCTATCTGTAAGAAACTCCTTATTCCATGTCTTATCGCATCCGCCATATTATCTATAAACCTCATTTCTGTGCTCCAATCTTATCTGTGTATTTTTTCACTGTAAGGAAGCCAACCATATTGGACACTATTTACCATGTGATCATTGCGATCTTCGGGTGAACAGTCCTTATCTTCCTTCCACGAATAAGTATCCATCTCTTTGACATAATTTGTGCATGTATCTACAACGTAAAAGCAAGGCTCCTTCCCTCTTTCTTCATCAAAGGACATCCAGCCAAGCTGCAGCATTATTCTGTCTACTATTGTCATCTTCTTATATGCATTATTAAATATATAAAGACACTCTGGATGAGCTCTCTTATACTTTGCAAATTCTGTAAGTGTTGCCTGATCAGCCGAATCAACAAATGTATTCCTTGCCATTCCCCATTCTTTTCTGTTTCTTTCCAAAAATGCAACATAATTATTTACTGTATCAGACGGGGCTATCGGTACTGTTAAATCGGCATTGTTATATATCCTTTCATCAAGCACAATACACTTGCCTTTGTTAGTTATGCCTATAAAGCTCATTGCTATTGTATCAGGTGATTCTGTTGAATATGCTGTATCTAACCCTGATGTAAATATTACAAAATACTCTCTCTGTTCGCTGTCGCCTGCGCGCCTTATATAACTTTTAGCCTCATCTTTACTTATCAAATGTTTATTGTGGCTAAAATTACAAAAGACAAGACCTGTAGCCTTGCCTCTTAATCCCTGTATTTTATTTTTATACATCTTCGTTCCCTTAGGAACTGAATCAATCTTATCCTGTATATCCTCTTCTGTCAGAGCCGCATTATCATAAAATGTAAAGTACCAGTGTATGTATCCTTTAATTGCTTCCTCTTTCAGCTCTGCCAAAAGCTCTGACGGATAATCTTTAATGTATTTCTTTAGAGGCCGACTATGGTTGATGAATTCTTTATACACTTCCTTATCAGGCGCATCCGGATTAGATGTTGTAATCATATACTTACACCTGTGTGTAACTTCTCTTAAAAATTCCATATCTGCTATGTTTACTTCATCAACAAACACGCAGCCAAGTTGTGAACCTAAGACTTTTTTCCATTTTGCTTTATTGTCATATCCACACACATATATTATCTTCTCGCCTTTTTGCGTCTGATAACTTATGTGAGGTAAGCTTATCTTTCCATGGCCGTGCGGATAATACTCTGCCAGCCCATCCATCTGCTCTATTAACCCCAACTCGGGATTAATTATATTCTTTTCAACAGTTCCCAAGTCAGCTCCGGATATTAAATGATGCTTTTTATCAGAATCAGCTACCATCAACATAAACTTAAATATTCCAACGGTTGTTTTCCCTGCTGCTGTAGTTCCTTCAAGATAATCCCTCTTAGTTCTAATCAATATAAAATCTTTAAACTTTGAAGATAGCTTAAGCATCAAATCATCTCCTATACATCATCTTCACCAACGTCTCGAACCTGAGATAAAATACTATATATATTACCCATCTTATCAACTTTTTCCTGCTGTTCAGGTGTCGCCTGCTCTATATGCTTTGACAACCAGTCCAGTGCTTTCATACCGTCTTTAAGTTCTATTGATGTTGTTTTCCCTGTGGTAATTTTCTTAATGATACTTGAATCTGTTTCGTCCAAATTCTTAAATTCCATAATTCCATCCTGAAAACTTACATAATCTCCTAAACTGGCCATCGCTATATCAAGATATTTTTGAAATATATCATCTGCTGTTATGAGTTCTCTGTTAAGCCTGTTCTGCTTGAGTTTTTTTATCTCCTCACATACCTTAGCATTTCTTAGCATCCTGCTGCCATTTACCGACGCTGTAGCATAATCACATTCATAAGCTTTTTGATATGCTTTTGTCGCATTAAAACACTGTATATAATAAATGCAGAAAAGCCGCTGTTTCTCTGTAAGTTCCGTATTTTCAATAACATCACTTATATCTTCCTCATCCAGCTCATAACTGCTCTTATTTTTTGCATTATTTGGGCTGCGTACTTTTTGCGATTTTGTACGCATACTTTTTTGTGACTTTGTACGCACATTTTTTGAAGTTTCGCCTCTCTCCCAGTCATATCTCATTTTCCAGCTTTTTACAGTTGACAGGCTTACTCCATATTTGTCAGCTATCTCCTTATACTTCATTCCTGATTTATAATCGACTGCTGCCTTTTCATGCTTATCTATACGTCACCACCTCTCTTTTTTGCACAATAAAAGAGCTGCTGCCTGATTACTCAAACAACAGCTTTCTCAATTCATTTCAAAAACCATAAAAAATATGGCGCCGACTGCTGCCGGCACCACGTCAAGAAGGTAAAGGGATTTAAAAATGAATGTATGTGAGGAAGTTCTTTTTTCCTCAGTTTAAATTTTACCACAGAAAAAACGAACAAAACGAACAACTTTCATTTTTTTAATCAACTATAAAATTATAAGCACACTCTAACTGATTTTTATTAATCATTGATAAACTTATCTCATCAAATTTTTTAGAATACATATCTGTTTCCTTGTCATATTTGTATACCTGTCTCTTATACACATCTGACGCTGCCGACGATCTT
>ENA-OYYN01000473-OYYN01000473.1-human-gut-metagenome-genome-assembly--contig:-NODE-473-length-21386-cov-5.171347_pt1 | contig 21386 bp, 17 predicted proteins | sample MGYA00243249_ERZ653449 | MGnify/ENA primary metagenome ERZ653449 (study PRJEB26926, sample SAMN06165159) | human gut metagenome | biome: ENVO:00009003; feature: ENVO:2100002; material: ENVO:00002003... | reverse complement strand
ACGAGATCTAGTACGGTCTCGTGGGCTCGGAGATGTGTATAAGAGACAGGCATCTTTTACCGCCGTCAGAATCGCCTGTTTTACTCCCTCGATCCCGTCTGCCGGCTTCAGCATGAAAATCCGGCTCATATTTTCACTTCCAAATCCCTTTGGCGCTACGGTAATCTCTACCTGTTCCCCGGGGACAATTGCATAATGAATGACTGCCGGCGTATTATCTTTCGTATTTTCCCTGATCAGAGGATCCTTCACCACAGATTTTCTCAAAAATCCTTCCACATACCCCTGGCGGACACCTTCATTGACAGCCTCCTCCACAGAGCCGCCTTCAAAATGAACTTCCTGGCCAACCTTCAGAAAAATAACTGCCATTCCTGTATCCTGACAGATGGGGATCATATCCTCCCCCGCAATCTTCAGATTTTCCTGAAGCTGATCCAGAATTTGTTTGCCTAAATCAGAATTTTCCATCTCTGCCGCTTCTTTCAGGCAGCCCCTCATATCTTCTGTGAGAAAATGATTAGCCTCTATACACATTTCCTTTATGTTTTCTGTCAGTTTATCCACATGAATACTGCGAATCATCCACATCTCCTCCTAAAAATTCGCTTTTACAATGATTCTTTTCCTGAAATTCCCGGCTCTGTCATAGCATAGGGATTCAGGATCTGATCCAGTTCTTCCTCAGAGAGCAGTTTATCCCTCAGAATCAAATCCCGGATATTTGCCCCCGTGCGGATTGCCTCCTTTGCCACCTCAGCAGCTCTTTCATATCCCACGTACGGGCAGATTGCCGTGATAATCCCCACACTTCTGTCTACCAGCTGACGGCAGCGCTCTTCATTTGCCGTAATTCCCTTAATACAGTTATCTACAAGAGTGCGCACTGCAAAGGTAAGCGTCTCGATCGACTGGAACATATTGTAGAAAATAATAGGCTCAAAAGCATTCAGTTCCAGCTGTCCTGCCTCCGCTGCCATTGCGATCGTCATATCATTTCCGATAATATTAAACGCTACCTGATTCACCACCTCGGGAATGACCGGATTCACCTTTCCGGGCATAATCGAAGAACCGTTCTGCTTTGCCGGAAGATTAATTTCTCCAAATCCGGTACGCGGACCGGACGACATAAGCCGAAGGTCATTAGACATTTTGGAAAGATTCACCGCACAGGTTTTTACCATCCCTGAGACGGCCACATAACCGTCCAGATTCTGGGTTGCATCAATCAGATCATACGACTGGATCAGATCCAACCCTGAGATCTCCGCAATTGTCCGCACCACTCTCTGCAGATAATGAACATCTGCATTCAATCCTGTTCCAATCGCTGTTCCGCCCAGATTAAGCCGGCTCATCTCTTCCTTGGCATTTTCAAAACGGTTAATATCTCTGCGGATTGCCGCTGAATATGCCTTAAACTCCTGTCCCAGACGGATCGGCACCGCATCCTGCAGCTGTGTCCGCCCCATCTTAATTACATGGTCAAATTCTTTGGCCTTTTCACCCAGCGCATCATACAGCCTCTTTAACTGTTTCTGCGCACCGTGAAGCAGCTTCAGCGCGGTTATTCTGCCGCAGGAAGGAAAAACATCATTGGTGGACTGGCCATAATTGACATGATCGTTGGGATTTACAATGCTGTAATCCCCCTTTTCTCCTCCCAGAATCTCAATTGCCCGATTTGCAATCACTTCATTGGCATTCATGTTCAGAGACGTTCCGGCTCCCCCCTGGATGGGATCCACAATAAACTGATCGTGAAATTTACCTTCCAAAATCTCATCGCAGGCCTTCACAATAGCATCTGCCCTCTTTTTGTCCAGACGCCCCACTTCATAGTTGGTTATAGCCGCCGCCTTCTTAATCTGGGCAACGCTGTTGATCAGTTCCGGATGCATGGTAAGACCGGTAATATAAAAGTTTTCTGCTGCCCGCAAAGTCTGAACGCCATAATAAGCTTCTGCCGGTACTTCCTTCTGTCCGATGGAATCATGCTCTATTCTAAATTTTTTTGTTTCTGCTGACATAAAACAGGACCTCCTTATAAAACACAAAACTTATCTTTGTGTTTATTATAGTTCCGTCCTGTTTTATAATCCAATACATATATTTTTATAGGTATTATAAATAAAAAGTTATTCTCTTACCTTGGCAATGCTGGCCACTGTAATATTTTCATCCAGATTCATCAGCTTCACACCAGAAGTAATTCTTCTCAGGATAGAAATATCTTCACAGCAGATCCGGATAATAATCCCCTCTGTGGTGATCATCATTACTTCATTCTCTTCATTGACAGCCTTGACGCCCACTACATTTCCGGTCTTTTCCATAATCTTGTAGCATTTAACACCCTTGCCGCCTCTCAGCTGAAGAACAAACTCACTAACAGAAGTCCTCTTTCCATAGCCTTTCTCAGAGACGATCAGAAGATAATCCCCCTGAGTATTTAACTGCATACCGATAACCTGATCATGATCCAGAAGGTTAATGCCCCGCACACCCATGGAAACACGGCCTGTGCTGCGCACATCACTTTCTTTAAACCGGATGCACTGCCCGAATTTTGTTACCAGAATTACATCCTTTTTCCCGTCTGTCAGCTTCACTTCGATCAGTTCATCATCATCCCGGAGCGCAATAGCCGCCAGACCTATCTTTCTCACATTTGCATAATCCATGATCGGAGTCTTCTTCACCAGACCATTCTTGGTCGCCATAAAGAGATAATTTCCCTCTTTATACTCCCGGATCGGAATCACCGCCGTAATCACCTCTCCCGGCTGAAGCTGCAGAAGATTGATAATCGCCGTTCCCCGGGCCGTTCTCGATGCTTCCGGAATCTCATAGGCCTTCATCCGGTATACCCGTCCCATATTGGTAAAGAACATCAGATAATGGTGCGTCGTTGTCATCAGCAGCTCATCAATATAATCATCCTCTATGGTCTGCATTCCCTTGATGCCCTTGCCGCCTCTGTTCTGGCTGCGGAAATTATCAACCGTCATCCGCTTGATATAACCCATCTTCGTCATCGTGATCACAGTATTTTCTTTTGGAATCAGATCTTCCATGGAAATATCATACTCATCAAATCCGATGGATGTTCTCCTGTCATCTCCATATTTCTCAGAAATGAGAAGAATCTCTTCCCTGATCACCCGAAGCAGAAGTTTTCGGTCAGCCAGGATTGCCTGGAAATAGCGGATCTTCTCCATCAGTTCTTTATATTCCGCCTCCAGTTTTTCTCTTTCCAGACCTGTCAGCGTGCGCAGACGCATATCTACGATTGCCTGCGCCTGTGCATCGCTTAACTGAAATCTCTCCATCAGCCTCTGCTTCGCTTCCTGAGTATTCCTGGAACCGCGGATAATGCGGATCACCTCATCAATATTGTCAAGAGCTTTCAGAAGCCCTTCCAAAATGTGCGCCCGCTCTGTCGCTTTGTTTAAGTCATACTGCGTCCTTCTTGTAACAACCTCTTCCTGATGTTTTAAGTAGTACTGCAAAAGCTCCAGAATATTTAAAACCTTAGGCTGATTGTTCTCCACCAGCGCCAGCATGATCACACCGAACGTATCCTGCAGCTGGGTATGTTTATAGAGCTGATTTAAGATTACATTGGCATTGGCATCCCGGCGCAGTTCAATACAGATTCTCATTCCCTCCCGGCTGGAATGATCCGCAATGTTAGTAATGCCGTCAATTTTCTTGTCCCTTACCAGGTCTGCCATCTTCTCAATCAGTCTGGCCTTATTAACCAGATACGGAAGTTCTGTCACAATAATCTGGCTTTTTCCATTAGGCAGCGTCTCAATATTGGTCACAGCGCGCACACGGACCTTTCCCCGTCCGGTCCGATAAGCTTCTTCAATCCCTCTTGTTCCCAGGATGGTTGCTCCGGTGGGAAAATCCGGCCCCTTGATAATATCCAGGACTTCCTCTATGGTGGTCTCTCTGTCTTCCTCTACCTGATTGTCAATCAGCTTTACCACAGCGTCGATCACTTCCCGCAGATTATGCGGCGGCATATTGGTCGCCATTCCAACGGCAATTCCTGTTGTTCCATTGACCAGAAGATTTGGGTAACGGGAGGGAAGCACCACCGGTTCCTTCTCCGTCTCATCAAAGTTTGGAGCAAAATCTACGGTATTCTTGTTAATGTCCGCAAGCATTTCCATGGAAATTTTGCTCAGACGCGCCTCTGTGTAACGCATAGCTGCTGCGCCGTCGCCATCCACAGAACCAAAGTTTCCATGACCATCCACAAGCGGGTAGCGGGTGGACCATTCCTGCGCCATATTAACCAGCGCGCCGTAAATGGAACTGTCTCCGTGCGGGTGATACTTACCCATGGTATCTCCCACGATACGGGCGCATTTTCTGTGCGGCTTGTCAGGACCATTATTCAGCTCGATCATGGAATAGAGGATTCGCCTCTGTACCGGTTTTAATCCGTCCCGCACATCGGGAAGAGCCCGGGAAGCAATGACACTCATGGCATAATCAATATAAGAATCCTCCATGGTCTTGATCAGATCCACGTCCTGGACTTTGTCAAAAATATTATCTTCCATTTTTCTCTCCTTCTGCAGTACAAATTAAATGTCAAGGTTGCGCACACGGTCTGCATTTTCCTCAATAAACTCTCTTCTGGGCTCTACTTTGTCCCCCATCAGAGTCGTAAAAGTCAGATCAATCTCAGAGGAAGCTTCCTCATCCATGGTGACACGCAGAAGTACACGTCTCTCCGGATCCATGGTAGTCTCCCACAGCTGCTCCGCATCCATCTCGCCCAGACCTTTATAACGCTGGATCTTATTATTTCCGTCACGGCCGATCTCCGTAAGGATCTTATCCAGTTCCGCATCCGAATAGGCATACCAGATTTTTTTATTTTTCTCTACTTTGTAAAGCGGCGGCTGCGCCAGATACACATATCCCTGCCGGATAAGCTCCGGCATAAAGCGATATAAGAAAGTCAGCATCAAAGTAGCAATATGAGCGCCGTCCACGTCTGCATCCGTCATAATAATAATCTTGTGATACCGCAGCTTGGTAATATCAAAATCCTCATGAATTCCCGTTCCGAAGGCGGTTATCATCGCCTTGATCTCCGCATTTCCGTAGATCCGGTCCAGTCTTGCCTTCTCCACATTCAGGATTTTTCCCCGAAGGGGAAGAATCGCCTGCGTTGCCCGGCTTCTGGCTGTTTTGGCTGAACCTCCGGCAGAGTCTCCCTCTACAATATAAATTTCACATTTAGACGGATCCTTATCGGTACAGTCTGCCAGCTTTCCAGGCAGAGACATCCCGTCAAGCGCTGATTTTCTCCTTGTCAGATCCCTGGCTTTTCTGGCTGCGTCCCTGGCTCTCTGAGCCATCAGAGACTTCTCCACCACCAGCTTGGCTACCGATGGATTCTGCTCCAGATAAATTTCCAGCTTGCCGGATACAACGCTGGCTACCGCTCCTCTCGCCTCGCTGTTTCCCAGCTTCTGTTTGGTCTGTCCTTCAAACTGAGGATCCTCTATCTTTACACTGATGATAGCCGTCATACCTTCCCGGATATCTTCACCGGAAAGATTCTGTTCGCTTTCTTTGAGCAGCTTATTCTTTCTGGCATAGTCATTAAAAGTCTTCGTCAGTGCACTCCGGAACCCCTCCACATGGGTTCCTCCCTCTGGCGTGGTAATATTATTTACGAAACTGTAACTGTTCTCTGTATAGGCGTCGTTATGCTGCATGGCAACCTCCACCATAACGCCGTCTTTTTCTCCCTCGCAGTAGATAATATCCGGATACAGCTCCGTATTTGAACGGTTAAGATAGGTGACGAACTCCTTAATTCCGCCCTCATAGCAGAAAGAGTTCTCCTTCTTCTCCTCCCCTCTTTCATCTGTCAGAACGATATGAAGTCCTTTGGTGAGAAATGCCATTTCACGGAATCGTCTCTTCAGCGTATCATAATCAAAAATCGTATCATCAAAAATCTCATCATCCGGCAAGAAGCTTACCATAGTTCCGGTTTTCTCCGGTTCACACTCCCCGATCACCTTCAGCTTATAGATTACATTTCCTCTCTCATATCTCTGACGGTAAATCTTTCCCTCGCTGTAGATCGTAACCTCCAGCCAGCGGGACAGCGCATTTACTACAGATGCTCCCACACCGTGCAGCCCTCCGGACACCTTATATCCTCCGCCGCCGAATTTTCCGCCGGCATGAAGAATGGTAAATACCACTTCTACTGCAGGGATTCCCGCCTTGTGATTGATGCCCACAGGAATTCCCCGTCCATTATCTGTAACGGTGATGGAATTATCCTGATGGATCGTCACCTGGATCGTATCACAGTATCCGGCCAGCGCTTCATCCACCGCATTATCTACAATCTCATAAACCAGATGATGAAGGCCCCTGGTGGACGTACTTCCAATATACATACCTGGACGCTTTCTGACCGCCTCCAGTCCTTCCAATATCTGAATCTGATCTGCTCCGTATTCTGTACTCATGCTGCTCCTCCTAATTATTCTGAAACACCCTGCCGTCAAAGACTCGAAAAACACGGTTGATACGGAACTGATGATTGACAAAATCATCCAGTCCTGTACAGGTAATAAGTGTCTGTATTTCTTTAATACTTTTCAACAGATAATTTTGACGGCTGCTGTCCAGTTCAGAAAGCACATCGTCAAGCAATAATACCGGCGTATCATGGATCATCCGCTTCACCAGATAAATTTCCGACAGTTTCAGGGACAGTGCCGCCGTTCTCTGCTGTCCCTGAGATCCAAACTTCCGGATATCGATCCCGTTTACCTTTACGCAGAGATCATCTCTGTGGGGTCCCACGGAAGACATCTTAAAGCGGATATCCTTTTCCCGGTTCTTCCGAAGCACAGCCGCAAAGTCTTCTCTTCTTACATTCGGCTCATAAATAAGCTCCAGCTTCTCTCTTTCCCCTGTAAGATTCCTGTGAATCTCTTTGATAATCTCATTCAGCTGGGCAACAAACTCCTCCCGGGCAGTTATGATCTCACTCCCATAGGATAAAAGCTGCTCATCCCACACCTCCAGAGTCGGCATAAGTTCCGGTGAAAATGCCAGATCCCTGAGAAGCTTGTTCCGCTGATTTAATATTTTGTTATAATTTGTCAGCTGTACAAGATACACTTTTCCCAGCTGGCAAAGTTCCAGATCAAGAAAACGCCTTCTCTCCCCCGGACCATCCTTTATAATCTGCAGATCTTCCGGAGAAAAAAATACCATGTTTACCACTCCAAAAAGTTCCGAAGCCTTTCTGATCGGTACTCCGTTAATGGCAATCCCCTTGCTCTTGTTCTTTTTCAGATGCATATCGATCCTGTGAGAAACAGATTCCCTGCGCACGATCATGCGGATATGCGCCTCTTCCTCCCCAAAACGGATCATTTCCCTGTCCTTGCTACCTCTGTGAGACTTTGTCGTCCCTCCCAGGTAGACAGCTTCCAGGATATTGGTTTTTCCCTGGGCATTATCTCCAAATAAAATATTGGTTCCCCGGTCAAATCCAAGAGAAAGGGTCTCATAATTTCTAAAATTCTGAAGTTCCAGTGATTCGATAAACATAACTTATTCTGTATCTGGGGCACAGATTTTTATGCTCTCTCCCCGGAACACAACCTCATCCCCGGCGAAGAGCTTTCTGCCCCGGCGGGTTTCTACTTCTCCATTTACCGTAACCAGACCATCCTGAATAACAAATTTTGCATCCACACCGTTTTCTACCAGATTAACGGCCTTAAGCGCCTGCCCCAGCTTGATAAATTCTTCCCTTAAATATAATTTTTCCATCGGTTCTCCTTATCTTATGGCATTAAAGTTGACCGGCAGGATCAGATAAATATAACTTTCCTTCTCATCCCGGATAAAGCAGGGGGCCTTCGGGTTCACCAGATAAAGAAATACTTCCTCATCGTCGATCACCTTCAGGGCATCAATCAGAAATCTGGGATTGAAACCGATCAGAATATCCTTTCCCTCTTTTTCAATATCAATATCCTCTTTCATGGAACCCAGCTGAGAATCAATCTTCAGTTCCAGAGAACCGTCTTCAATGTGGATAATGATCGGACGCTTATCTCCTTCTTTTACAAAGAGCGTCGCCCTGTCTATACAGTCCAGAAGTTCCTTCTTGTTCACTTTTACCTTCGTCTCGTAGTCACTGGAAATCATCTGGTCTGTCTTAAAATATTCTCCTTCGATGAGACGGGAAACAACTACGGTCTGATCAAACTCAAAAACGATATGATTGTCTGTGAAAAAAATATCAACCATACTGTCCATTTCACCGGCCAGAATCTTACTGATTTCTCCCAGTGTCTTTCCTGGAACGACAACCTTTTTGTCCTCATAACTGTCTTTCAGTTCAATCTTCCGGATTGCAATTCTATGTCCGTCAAGGGATACAACTTTCAGAATATTTCCCTTGATCTCAAACAATTCACCTGTCATTAATTTGTTGTTTTCGTTGGGTGCAATTGAAAAAATTGTCTGACGAATTAATTCTTTTAATGAGAATTGAGAAATAGTTACCGGGGTATTTCTCTCTATATAAGGTAAATAGGAGAAATCTTCTCCAGATCTGCCCGGAATTGTAAACTTTGCTTTCTCACAGGTAATGGTTGTATTCAGACTTTCATCTGTACTTATGGTAATATCGTTGTCCGGCAGTTTCCGTACAATCTCAGAGAAAATTTTAGCATCCAGAGCAACAATGCCTTTTTCCACAATCTCGCCTTCTACTCTGGTTTCGATGCCTAATTCCATATCATTCGATGTAAATTTTATTTCACCTGCAGAAGCGTCAATCAAAATACATTCTAAAATAGGCATTGTTGTTTTAGAAGGCACTGCTTTCATAACAATGCTGACGCTTTTTACAAGATTTGCCTTGGAACAGATTAGTTTCATAATGTGTATAACTCCCTTCTTGGAAAAATGCCGTGCATATATATAAATCTATAAGAAATCCGTAGTATTCGCCGTAGGGGATGTGAAAATGTGTAAAACCCCTGGAAACCGCGAAACTATCAACATTAACTTAAAGGATAAGTGTGTGAAAAAGGTCAGGATAAAATGTGTACACTGTGTGTAAAGAAACTGAGGCAAAAGTTATCCACAGGTTTTACACAAAGTATCCACGTATATAATGTGGAGATCTTATCCACCGGATCAAGGAGAAGGGTTGATCTTCTTCTTTAAGATAGAAACAGTGTTCTGAAGGCTGTCTGAAGTCTGCAGTTCTTTTTCTATTTTTTCAATTCCGTGCATAATGGTGGTGTGATCCCGGTTTCCCAGATATTTACCGATTCCTTTTAAGGGAACATTGGTCATTTCGCGGCAGAGGAACATGGCAATCTGACGGGGAAGCACTACTTTGCTGCTCCGTTTGCTGCCGGTGATCTCTTCTGAAGTAAGATCAAAATGTTCCGCTACGGTGGTGATGATAAATTCAGGCGTAACGATTCTCTGCTGATTGGGAGAAATAATGTCTTTTAAGACTTTCTCTGCCAGTTCCATATTGATTTCCCGTTTTTCCAAGTTTGCATAGGCAATAATTTTGTTGAGAGACCCTTCCAGTTCACGAATATTGGATTTTACGTTTGTTGCAATGTATTCAATAATTTTGTCATCGATATTATAGCCGTCCAGTTCCTCTTTTTTCCGGAGAATTGCCATACGGGTTTCATAATCCGGCGGCTGGATATCGGCCAGAAGTCCCCATTCAAACCGGGAACGGATTCTGTCTTCCAGGATTTCCATATCTTTTGGCGGCCGGTCGCTGGATAAGATGATCTGCTTATTAGAAGCCTGCAGGGTATTGAAGGTGTGGAAAAATTCTTCCTGAGTAGACTCTTTTCCTATAATAAACTGCACGTCATCGATAAGAAGAACATCAATATTCCGGTATTTTTCCCGGAATTTGCTCATAGCAGTATTGTTTCCGTTACGGATAGCGTCAATCAGTTCGTTGGTAAATTCTTCACTGGTTGCATAGCGGATCCTGGCGGAAGGATTTTTCTGCAGAATAAAATGAGCGATCGAATGCATCAGATGGGTTTTTCCCAGTCCCACGCCTCCGTATAAAAACAGAGGATTGTAGATTTCTCCCGGAGATTCTGCTACAGCGAGAGAGGCTGCGTGGGCGAAGGTATTATTTTTTCCCACGACAAAGGTATCAAACGTATACTTGGGGTTTAAGTTTGCACGCTCACAGATCTGATCAAACTCTGTGGTTTCTTTTGGAACTTCGGCGCTGACCATATCCCCGGGCAGCGTAAAATCAATATCATATTCATGTCCGGTCAGTTCTGCAATCACTACCTTAATCTGAAGTGCGTATTTTTTGCTGATAATATTAAGTCCTACCGGTCCTGACTCGGAAGGAACCAGAATGTGGACCATATTACCTTCCACACTGTGTACTTTCAGCGGCAGAAGCCAGGTTTTAAAGGAAATATCAGAAACTTCATATTCTGTTTTTACCTGCTCCAGGATTTCCTGCCATTTTTCCATCACAATATCCATAAGTAGACTCCAATTCTATATTGAAATAAGATACACAGAATATCTCTACTATATCTTATAATAAATTTTACAAATAAGCAATGATAAATTCAAACTTATCCACATTCTGGAGAGGGGTGTGGATAAGGGTGGATTGTGTGGAAAAGGAGAATTCGACAAAAAATGCCAAAAAATTTATGTGGATAAACTGGAAAATGAATTCACATTATCCAAATAGGGGAGAAATACCGGAAAAACAAGGGATTTTTAAATATGCATGAAATGATTATCCATAGTAAAAAATAAGTTATCCACAAGTTATCCACAAAATGTGGATAATATTACGTAAACTGAGGGAAGGGAGATAAGAGTGTGGATAACCCGGAAACCGCTGAAAAATTAGAAAAAAACAGCATTTTTACTTGACGAAACCGGGCTTTCTGTATATACTTGAAATGATGTTTTCAAGCATACAGTGGATAAAGTTTCCCCTTAACGGGGCAGTAAATATGACGAAGGAGGTGCCTTACCTATGAAGATGACATTTCAGCCGAAAAAGCGCTCCAGAGCAAAAGTTCATGGATTCCGCGCAAGAATGAGCACAAAGGGCGGCAGAAAAGTATTAGCTGCCAGAAGATTAAAAGGAAGAAAGTGTTTATCAGCATAAGACCGCAGTTATGTGGTCTTTTCTTCTCTGTATAAAAAGTTCGTACAGTCACTAGGGAGACTTGAATGAAAAATTCAGAAAGTCTGAAAAAAAGTAGAGATTTTCAGGTGGTTTATAAACAGGGAACATCAATCGCAAACAAATATCTGGTCATGTATGTAAAAGAAAACTGCCTGGGAAAAAATCGTATCGGTATATCTGTAAGCAAGAAGGTGGGAAACAGCGTGGTGAGACATCGACTAACCAGGTTAGTCAGAGAAGCCTACCGTCTGCACGAAGACATGTTTTGTATGGGAATGGATATTGTGGTTGTCTTAAGGGTCAGTGCAAAGGACTGCGCCTATGATTCGATTCGCAGCGCACTGCTTCACCTGGGACGGAAGCACCGCATTATGAAAAAGAAGGAACAAGATGAAGTATCTGATGATTAAAATGATTCGATGGTATCAGAAATACCTTTCTCCTATGAAGAATACCCGATGTCCTTATATACCGACCTGTTCTCAGTATGGATTGGAAGCAATAGAAAAATACGGGGCTTTCAAGGGAGGACTTCTGGCCTTCTGGCGGATACTGAGATGCAATCCGTTTTCAAAAGGCGGGTATGATCCCGTGCCTTAAGGAGGAACAAAAGTGAACGTTATTCTGACAAAATCCACAACGCCGATCATCAGCTGGATCTGCGATCTGTTTGGATTTATTATCAACGGTATTTATACAGGCCTGGAAGCAATCGGAATTCCGAATATCGGTCTGGCAATTATTTTCTATACCATTCTGGTATGGATGCTGCTGACTCCGCTTCAGATCAAGCAGCAGAAATTTTCAAAGATGACTGCGGTTATGCAGCCTGAGATTCAGAAAATCCAGAAAAAGTATAAAGGGAAAAAGGATCAGCTCTCCGCACAGAAAATGAATGAGGAGACGATGGCGGTATATGAGAAGTACGGCGTATCCCCGACGGGAAGCTGTGGCCAGCTCCTGATCCAGTTTCCGCTGATTATTGCATTATATCAGATTATTTACCGGATTCCCGCCTATATCACCAGTGTGCGCCAGATTTTTGACGGACTGGTAGAGAAGATTATGGGTGTGAACGGGTTTATGGAGACGGTAAATGATTTTATCATCTCAAATAAAGTGGCGGTGACGCAGCTGTCAGAGAAGGCACCCAGCATCAGCAATCAGCTGGTTGATTTCCTGTATAAGCTGAATCCGGCTCAGTGGGGAGAACTGGCAGAAGTAGATAAGTTTTCTTCTTTCTCTGATGTGATCACCACAACAGCGGCAAATTCCGCACATGTAAATCAGTTCCTGGGTATGGATATTTCCAATACACCCTGGAATATTATGAAAGAAAGCTTTGTAAGCCACAGCTGGCTGCTTCTTTTTGCGGCTGTCATGATTCCGGTTCTGGCCTGGTTCACCCAGTGGCTGAATACCAGAATGATGCAGAGAGCTACTTCCGCAGGTGCAGAAGAAAACCCCATGATGAACTCCATGAAGACCATGAATATGATCATGCCTCTGATGTCTGCAGTATTCTGTCTGACTCTGAATGTAGGTATTGGTATTTACTGGATTGCCGGTGCGGTGGTCCGGTGTTTCCAGCAGATCATTATAAACAAGCATATGGCGAAGGTCGATCTGGATGACCTGATCAGGAAAAATCAGGAAAAAGCGGCGAAAAAGCGGGAAAAGAAAGGGCTTCCTCCCCAGAAAATCTCGCAGCAGGCCAAACAGAATGTCCGCAATATTGAAGAACCCAGATATCAGCGAAAAGTGGATGATGCAGCTGTGGAAAAGGCAAACGAGCATTATAAGACTGCTGAATTGAGAGAGGGAAGCATTGCGGCCAGAGCAAATATGGTTCGCAAGTTTGATGAAACACACTCTAAGAAGAAGTAAAGGGGGTTGACGGAGCATGGAATTTATAGAAATTTCAGCAAAGACAGTAGATGAAGCGATTACGAAAGCCTGTATCAGTCTGGAGACATCCAGTGATAATCTGGAAATTCAGGTAGTAACTGAAGGCAGTTCCGGTTTTCTTGGATTTGGAAGCAAACCGGCAGTGATCCGTGTAAAGAGAAAAACTCCGGAAGCGTCCTTTGAGAGTATTCTGAACGAGGAGGAAAAGCCGGCTCCGAAAAAAGAGGAGAAGAAATCAGAGAAGACTGAGCACTTTGAAAAGAATCAGGATCCTTCTGTCAGAGCGGCAAGACCTCAGAAAAAAGAAAATTTCAGAGAAAAAAGAACAGAACGTCAGGAAAGACCGGCGGAGAGAAATGCAGAGAAGCCGGTTCCCCGGGAGAGAAAAGTTGTAATCCGCTCTGAGGAAGAAATCCTGAGAATCCAGCAGGAAGCCAGAACATTCCTGGAAGGTGTGTTCAAAGCGATGGAACTGGAAGTTGCCATTGAGATGAAGTATGATAAGGAGAATGACAACCTGGATGTGGACTTCTCCGGTGAGGATATGGGAATTCTGATCGGAAAAAGAGGACAGACTCTGGATTCTCTGCAGTATCTCACAAGTCTGGTGGTAAACAAGGAGGAAGGCGGCTATATCCGGGTGAAACTGGATACGGAAAATTACAGAAGCCGCCGTAAGGATACGCTGGAAAATCTTGCAAAGAATATCGCCTTCAAGGTGAGAAAGACAAGAAAGCCGGTATCCCTGGAGCCGATGAATCCTTATGAGAGAAGAATTATCCATTCAGCTCTTCAGGGAAATAAATATGTGGAAACCTACAGCGAGGGCAATGAGCCTTATCGTCATGTAGTGATTGCTTTAAAGAAATAAGAGTCCGATGAAATGGGGACGGGGGAACAAAAATAGTCCCCCGTCCCTCTTGTGTCAGAAAGGAAAAATAAGGATGGAAGATACCATTGCGGCGATTGCCACGGCCATGAGCCCTTCGGGGATTGGGATCGTGCGGGTCAGCGGACCGGAAGTAGTCAGGATTGTGAGCAGTATTTATCGCTCAAAAAACAGAAAAAAGAGCCTGGAGCAGGTGAAGAGCCATACGATCCACTATGGATATGTGATGGACGGGGATCAGGAAGTGGATGAAGTGCTGGTGATGGTGATGCGGGCTCCTCACAGTTATACCGGTGAAGATACCGTGGAAATAGACTGTCATGGCGGAGTTCTGGCGGTGAAAAGGGTGCTGGAGCAGGTAATATATGCAGGAGCCCGTTTGGCAGAACCGGGAGAATTTACAAAGCGGGCATTTTTAAATGGAAAGATGGATCTGTCCCAGGCAGAAGCAGTGATGGATATGATTCAGGCAAAGAATGAATATGCACTGAAAAGTTCCATGAGTCAGCTGAGAGGATCGGTTCACCGGGCTATTGAGGAAATCCGGGAAAAAATATTATATGAAATCGCTTTTATCGAATCAGCGCTGGACGATCCGGAACATATCTCAATTGACGGGTATGGGGAAAAATTGAATGTGATTGTGGATGAAGTACTGGAAAAAACAGAGCGGTTGTTGAAAACTTCCGGAGACGGGAAGATGATCCAGGAAGGGATCCGCACAGTTATCGTAGGAAAGCCAAATGCAGGAAAGTCCTCTCTTTTGAATCTTCTGCTGGGAGAAGAGAGAGCGATTGTCACGGATATAGCCGGCACAACAAGAGATACGCTGGAGGAGACGGTGATGCTTCAGGGAATTTCTCTGCGCATGGTGGACACAGCGGGAATCAGAGATACCAGCGATCTGGTGGAGAAGATAGGGGTGGATAAGGCGAGAGCTTCTGTGGCAGAGGCAGACCTGGTTCTCTATGTGGTAGACAGTTCGGTTCCTCTGGATGAAAATGATGATGAAATTACAGAACTTTTAAAGAAGAAGAAAGCAATCGTCCTGCTGAATAAAACAGATCTTTGTCCGGCTGTGACAGAAAAGATGATGGAAGAACGGATGAGGCAGAGCGGGATGGATCACAGAGTTTTGTCTATTTCTGCCAGGGAAGAGAGGGGACTGGACCGCCTGGAGAAAATGATCCGGGATTTGTTTTTTGAAGGAGATCTTACCTTTAACGATCAGGTTTATATTACAAATGTACGTCATAAAAAGGAGCTGGAGGAGGCGAGGAGGAGCCTCTGTCTGGTGAAGCAAAGTATAGAAATGGACATGCCGGAGGATTTTTTCTCTATTGATCTTATGAATGCCTATGAAGCTCTGGGCAGAATTATCGGAGCTTCCGGAGGCGAAGATCTGGTTAATGAGATTTTCAGTAAGTTCTGTACCGGAAAGTAGAAGAACAGCAGAGTGGAGAAGACAAGATGAAAACAGTGGTGGAAAATTATGATGTGGCAGTTGTAGGAGCCGGCCACGCGGGCTGCGAGGCTGCGCTGGCAGCTGCGAGACTGGGCATGGAAACGATACTTTTTACTGTGAGCGTAGACAGTATTGCACTTATGCCCTGTAATCCCAATATTGGAGGAACATCCAAAGGGCATCTGGTGCGCGAGATTGATGCATTAGGCGGTGAGATGGGGAAAAATATAGATAAGACCTTTATCCAGTCAAAAATGCTGAATAAATCCAAAGGACCGGCTGTCCATTCTCTGCGGGCCCAGGCTGATAAGCAAAGTTATAGCAGAGAGATGAGAAAAGTGCTGGAAAATACTGACCATCTGACAATCCGGCAGGCGGAAGTGACAGAAATTCTGGAAAAAGAGGGGGCGGCAGCAGGAGTAAAAACCAGCTCAGGGGCGGTTTATCATGCAAAAGCGGTGATCCTCTGTACAGGTACTTATCTGAGAGCCAGATGCATTTACGGTGATGTGAGCACCTATACCGGGCCGAACGGTCTGCAGGCGGCAAACAGTCTTACGGATTCTCTGAAAAAGCTGGGAATAGAGATGTACCGGTTTAAGACGGGGACACCGGCCAGGATAGACAGGAGAAGCATAGATTTTTCAAAGATGGAAGAACAGTTTGGCGACGAGAGAGTGATTCCCTTTTCTTTTTCTACGGATCCGGAGAGTGTACAGATTCCTCAGGTCTCCTGCTGGCTGACTTACACTAACGAGAAGACACATGAAATTATACGGGAAAATCTGGATCGTTCGCCGCTCTATTCCGGCATGATCGAAGGGACAGGACCCAGGTACTGTCCGTCTATTGAAGACAAGGTCGTTCGATTTGCGGATAAAAACAGACATCAGGTATTTTTAGAGCCGGAAGGTCTGGATACTAATGAGATGTATGTGGGAGGGATGTCCAGTTCTCTGCCGGAGGATGTCCAGTATGAGATGTATCGTTCTGTTGCAGGACTGGAACAGGCCAAAATTGTGAGAAATGCCTATGCAATTGAATATGACTGTATCAATCCCAGGCAGTTAAATGCAACTCTGGAATTTAAAAATATAAAGAATTTATTTAGCAGCGGGCAGTTTAACGGAAGCTCCGGTTATGAAGAAGCTGCTGCTCAGGGATTAATTGCAGGCATCAATGCGGCGCTTAAGATCCAGGGGCGGGAGATGATGGTTCTGGATCGTTCGGAAGCCTATATAGGAGTGCTGATTGATGATCTGGTGACAAAGGAAAATCATGAACCGTATCGGATGATGACGAGCAGGGCAGAATATCGTTTGCTGCTTCGTCAGGATAATGCAGATTTGAGACTTCGCAAAAAAGGATATGAAGCCGGATTGATCTCTGAGAAACAGTACCAGGATCTTCTTCGTAAAGAAGAACAGATAAGAATGGAAGCTGAACGTGTGGAAAAGACAAATATAGGTGGAACACCGGCAGTTCAGGAACTTCTGAAGAAATGTAAAAGTACGCCGCTTTCGTCGGGAAGTACCATAGGGGAACTGATCCGGCGGCCGGAATTATCTTATGAGCTGTTGGCTCCGATCGATCCGGAACGGCCTGATCTTCCTGAAGATGTACAGGAGCAGGTGAATATTAACATAAAATATGACGGTTATATTCAGCGGCAGAAAAAGCAGGTAGAGCAGTTTAAAAAACTGGAGATTAAAAAAATACCGGAAGATATTGATTATGATCAGGTTCAGAGTCTTCGACTGGAAGCGGTTCAGAAACTAAAACTGTACAAGCCCATGAATATCGGTCAGGCATCCAGAATTTCCGGTGTTTCGCCGGCGGATGTTTCGGTTCTTCTGGTCTATCTGGAACAGAGGGGGAGAATGGAAAAGAATGAACTATAATACAGAAAAATTTGAAATTGGACTTCGGGAACTGGGAATTTCACTGGAAGAAAAGCAGATTCAGCAGTTTTTGCGGTATTATGAGCTTTTGACAGAATGGAATAAGGTGATGAATCTGACGGGAATTACTGAATTTGAAGATGTGGTTGCCAAACATTTTGTGGACAGTCTGAGTCTGGTAAAAGCAGTAGATTTAAATCAGGTAAGCAGGGTTCTGGATGTGGGAACAGGAGCCGGATTTCCGGGAATTCCCCTGAAAATTGCTTTTCCCCATCTGGAGGTGACGCTTCTGGATTCTTTAAATAAGAGGTTAAAGTTTTTAAACTGTGTGATTGAAGAACTTGCCCTGGAAGAAATCGTTACTGTTCATGGAAGAGCGGAAGACTTTGCCCGTCAGAAAGACTACAGGGAGAATTTTGATCTGGTTGTTTCGAGAGCTGTGGCAAATCTGAGTACCCTGGCTGAGTATTGTCTTCCCTACGCGAACATAAATGGCAAATTTGTTTCTTACAAATCAGGAAAAGTAGAATCAGAACTGGAACAGGCGAAGAAGGCAGTGAAGATTTTAGGTGGAAGCATGGAACAGGATGTTCGTTTTGAGTTAATGGATACGGAAGCAGAGCGATCTCTTCTGGTCATTCAAAAGGTAAAAAGTACACCGAAACAATATCCAAGAAAAGCGGGGATCCCGGCAAAAGAACCGTTATAAAAAGCAGAAAAAGGATACAGGCGGAAATGAAGTTTGCATTTATTTCCACCTGTATCCTTTTTTCTACTATATTGCGTACTTTTTAAAAGAAAATGTCTGCCAGAGCAGAAATTCTTTCCGGACATTCCAGCTGAGGAAGATGCTTTGCCTGATCCAGAATTTCTGTCTCTATCGAAGGATTAAGGGAACGATAGAGGGCAAGGGAAGCGTCGATACCGGGTTCCTTTCTTCCGCCTACGATAAAGATACTGTTATTTATTTTCTTAAGTCCGTGGGCAATATTATTGTAAATATATTTTCCGGCAATGCTGGCCTGAAGATATTTTCCCTGACCTTTGTTCAGATGAGAAGATTCATAATAAGAATCCAGCACAGTTCCATTTACATGGAAAGGGTTATAATAGGCCTTTTCGGTAAAAAATAATTCTATAGACGATTTACTGTTCAGAATATTATAGAGCAGAGTTCCAATCAGCGGAAGTTCAAGCAGAAACTTAGCTGCTTTGGATTTTCGATCGGGAATCTGGTTGAGAACAGATAAATCAGAAGGATTGATCAGCATAAGTTTTCCAAAAATACTCTCGTCATTTACGCAGCTCATAATAGCAAAGGAGGAAGACAGACCTGTTGCAATAACGTCTGTTCTCTCTTTGATGACATTTTTCGTGAAATCAGTCAAAAGCTGTACATACAGGTAATTGGTGTATGTGATAGCAGGTTTTTGTGAACGTCCACAGCCGAGAAGGTCGAGACAGTAAACGGTATGTTTCTGGGCGAGTTGAGTTTTTAAGGATTGCCATTCTTCGCTGCTGGAAGAAGCGGTCAAATCATGAATCAGAAGAAGCGGACTTCCCTCGCCTTGCTTTGTATAGTAAATATCTCCGAATTTCCAGGAATACAAATTAGATTCGGGGGTATTGCAGTTTAACAGATTTTTTAGAACCGCTGAAGAAGTAATATATTTATTTACAACATGAATGGCGGCTGCGGTAGAACCGGCCAGAACTGTTAGCTTGAGTAATCTATGCTTTTGATTTTTCATAACTGCCTCCCTGTCTTTTCTTTTCATTATAATAGAAATTTGATGGCCAGTCAAGGAGAGGCAATCATAAGTTTTATGTATAGAAAAGCAGATGTTTCACGTGAAACATTAGAAGAATCGACAAAAATGTTTCACGTGAAACATTTTTTATGGCAATAGAAAATGAAAGATGGTATAATGATTCCAGAAGTACAATGCAGAGGGAAATTATCCTCTGGCTCCACAAAGGGGAGAATTACACAGGAGAGGAGATGATGATTTTGGGAAGAGCAATAGCTATTGCCAACCAGAAAGGCGGTGTTGGAAAGTCAACAACGGCAATTAATCTGGCGGCTTGTCTCGGAAAAATGGGACAGAGAGTACTGGTAATTGATATGGATCCCCAGGGAAATACAACAAGCGGTCTGGGAGTGGATAAAGAACAGGAAAACACAGTGTATGAATTGCTCCTTCAGGAATGTACACTGGAAGATTGTGTTCAGAAACTGGAATTTGAAAATCTTTCTATGATTCCGTCCAATGTTAATCTGGCAGCAGCAGAAATTGAATTGATTGGAACAGAGAGAAAAGAGTACATTTTAAAAACAAATATTGACCAGGTGAGGGGGGATTATGATTTTATTATCATCGACTGTCCTCCGTCTTTGAATATGCTGACAATCAATGCCATGACTACAGCAGATACAGTGCTTGTTCCTATTCAGTGTGAATATTATGCGCTGGAAGGCTTGTCTCAGCTGATGCATACGATAGAACTGGTGCAGGAAAGATTAAATCCGGATCTGGAGATCGAAGGTGTTGTATTTACGATGTATGATGCAAGAACAAATCTGTCGCTTCAGGTGGTGGAAAATGTAAAGAATAATTTGAACCAGTCAATCTACAAGACGATTATTCCAAGAAATGTTCGCCTGGCGGAGGCGCCCAGTTACGGAATGCCGATTATTTATTATGATGCAAAATCTGTGGGAGCGGAGAGCTATAATCTGCTGGCGGAAGAAGTAATACATAAGGGGGATGAAGAATGGCAGTGAAAAAGGGAGGACTGGGGAAAGGTCTGGACACATTGATCCCTTCCTCGTCGCCAAAAAAGCAGGCAAAGGAAAAAGTATCTGAAAAACCGGAAATAAAAGAAAAAATTGTTGAAAAAGTAGTGGAAAAGGTAATAAAAGTACCGGAAGACACTAAAATTAAGATTACGGAGATTGAGCCGAACCGGGAACAGCCCAGAAAGGCATTTGATGAGGATGCGCTCCTGGAACTGGCAGAATCAATCAAACAGTTCGGGGTTCTTCAGCCGCTTCTTGTGCAAAAAAAAGAGGACTATTATGAAATTATAGCGGGAGAGAGACGCTGGAGAGCGGCAAAGCTGGCTGGATTAAAAGAAGTTCCGGTGATCATTAAAGATTTCTCTGAGCAGGAAGTTCTGGAAATTTCACTGATTGAGAATATCCAGAGAGAAAATCTGAATCCGATAGAGGAAGCGGCGGCATATAAACGCTTGATGGAAGAATTTCATCTGAAGCAGGATGAAATAGCTGAGAGAGTATCAAAAAGCAGAACAGCGGTAACAAATTCCATGCGGCTTCTGAAACTGGATGAACGAGTACAGCAGATGATTGTAGATGAAATGATTTCTACAGGACATGCAAGGGCACTGCTGGCTTTGGAAAGTGGAGATCATCAATATACAGTAGCGATGAAGATTTTTGATGAAAAGCTGAGTGTTCGCGAGACAGAAAAATTGGTGAAGGAGCTTCTTAATCCGAAAAAGAAAAGAGAAGAAAAATTTTCCCAGGGAGCATTACTTGCATATCAGAGTCTGGAGGAAAAAATGAAGAGCATTATTGGAACTAAGGTGCAAATTCATCCGAAAGATAATAAAAAGGGGAAAATAGAGATAGAGTATTACTCTGAGAGTGAGTTGGAGCGTATTGTAGAATTATTTGAATCATTGAGATAAGGGGAAAGAATATGAGCAGCATTTTAGAACAGGCCGGGATTGATCCTGGAATACTTGTCATCTGCCTGCTGGTCGTGGTAATTGTCCTGATTGGAATCACGCTCAGCCTCTATCTGAATGTACACCGACTGAACAGAACTTACAGTACATTTATGAAAGGGAGAGACGGGCAGTCTCTGGAAAAACAGTTTTCTCAGAAATTTGGCTATATCGATCGGCTGAAAGAACTAAACGATAACAATGCCTTTGATATTCAGGAAC
>ENA-OYYN01000418-OYYN01000418.1-human-gut-metagenome-genome-assembly--contig:-NODE-418-length-23432-cov-9.655858_pt1 | contig 23432 bp, 16 predicted proteins | sample MGYA00243249_ERZ653449 | MGnify/ENA primary metagenome ERZ653449 (study PRJEB26926, sample SAMN06165159) | human gut metagenome | biome: ENVO:00009003; feature: ENVO:2100002; material: ENVO:00002003... | reverse complement strand
GTATTAAGAGACCAGGAGAGGAAAGCACTTCTTCTAAAATTACCATTAAGGAATCCGATTTAAAGTTGTTCCAGGAATTGCAGGAATTGATTAATTAAAAAAGAGTAATGGTATATTAGCACCGCCAAGGTAGCCTCCTACATATCGTAAGGAGATACCCTGGCGGTGCTTTTCGTTCATAGGTTTATCTTTCTGGGAAAGAAGTGTTTAATTGTGATTCTTTTTCCGTTGTGCTCTTATAACCAATAGGAATATAGCAGTAGCAGATACAAAGAGAACCGTATAAAGGAAAATTTGGCTTTCGTCTCCGGTTTTTGGTATCTGTCGTCCATCAATTCGTTCAAAAGATACGGAGATGGTCTGGTTTGCTTTCACATTGGAAATCGTATATTTGTTATTTTTGATAGTCACTTGTTTTCCGTTTACGAATACTTTGGAAACTTTATAGTCTTTGTTTGGAGTAAAAGTAAATTCTGTGCTGCTGCCTTCTTTTACCTCAATAGTTCCAGAAGGACTAATTTTGCCATATTTATCAGAAGATGCTTGTATGGTGTAAAACGGAACTACAGCTTTAAAGGAAACACTGGAGGTTTTGGTAAGGCCAGTGCCTTTCCAAGAACCAGAAGTGTGCTCCTCTAATTCGTACCCTACTGTGAGACAATAATCTCCTACTTTATCCAGAACAAAAGTTACATCATAAGGGGCAGATTTCCAACTACTGTAATTTTTTCCATCCCAAGTCCAGGTTTTAGGAACCCAGCGGGAATCCCAGTTACCAGGGGAAGTCTGATTCATTCTAGTACCCACAGCAGTTGCAGTTAGTTTTGTGTCACGGTAATAGGTGCCATTCGCTTTGATGCCTTCAATAGTACCCTGGAAAGCCATGTAGGTTTTATAGGTGATAGCAGGACTTTCTTTACTTGGCATAGCTTTATCAGAGTCAAAGGCTTTTCGGGCAATAAATTGATAAGAAGTATTTTCTTTTAAGCCGCTGAAAACATTGCCACTTTGCCATTTCCAAGTAGTTCCATCCGTGGAAATAGCATATTCTAGAGACTTCTGAGCCTGGAGGGTAATGGAAGTTTCACTGCGACCAGACAGTTTTGGTGCTTCTGGCGCTTGGGCTGCTATGGATTTTGTGGTTATAATCAAAGGCTTGCTGATTTCACTTGGCATGGCATCTTCATCATTGAAGATGATTCTAGTAACAATTTGGTACTCTGTTTCCGGTGATAAGTTTTCAAAATTACCACTTGTGTTCCAGCTAATCGGTTTACCATCTTTTAATAAGGAGTACTCCTGGCCTGTCACAGAATGAATCTGGATTCGAGTATCTGTTTTTTCCGAAAGCTCAGGAGTAGCAGGAGCCTTGGCGGCAGATGATTTTGTGATCACTTTTAATGGTTTACTATTCTCGCTGATTTCAGTATCTGTTTTGATTCTGGTAACAAAGCTGTAATCGGTAGATGGTTTTAAGTCTTTAAAAATACCTGAAGCTTGCCATACCAAATCTTTTTCATCCTGAATCATAGCATATTCTTGTTTTTCCTCTGTATTTAAAATGATTTCAGTATCAGTAACAGAGGCAGCGGTGGGTGCATCAGGGGCATTTACTGGTTTCGGAGTGGTATCTTTTGGAGGTTGAATATCCATTGGTGGTGTATTGATTCCTTCCGGTTTCTCATCTGTAGGAGAATCTACATGGGAATCAGAGGGAGGAGTTGCCATCTGGAGTTTATTCGTGTTATTTGTAGAAGGAGGAGTTTCCCCTTGAGGCTTTGTATTATCAGGAGCGGTGTTATCTTCCTGAGGTTTTGTCTTGTCAGGAGTAGTGTTATTTTCCTGAGGTTTTGTATTATCAGGAGTAGTAATGTTTTCCTGCTCTTTTTGAACATCTGTGCGAATGGTAAAGACAGGGAGTTCTGTTTCCTCCTGGCTATTTTTTTCGCGGTAGGTAAATTTGTAATCTGTGTCTGCTTTTAAATCCTGGAATATAACAGTTTGTTTTTCAAGGTTGTATTGAGCGTCTGTAGCCCATTTCCAGATAAGAGTATCTGTTTTTTCATCTTTTACCTGCAGGGCGTATTCCAGATTTTCCTGGGTTTGTAAGGTAATACTAGTATCTGTTTTAGAAACAACTTGTGGTTCTTTTGCTTCTTTGTTATTTTCTGCTGCTGAAACATGTAAAGTTGAGAAAACACCAGAAGTTCCAATGAGTACCAGAGCCAGCAAAAAAGCCAGTGTTTTTTTCATTGCTTTCATCATACGGGGTCACCTCGCTTTTGTATGAGATAGAAATAAATTGACGTGTTTTGTTATCCTTATTATACCAGATATTTACAGTAAATAATAGTAAAAATAGAAAATTATTAGAAAATTAATGGGTTCTTAAAGAGTTATAATAATCTTGAAAAGATATTAAGGATATGTTACATTTAGTGTGGCAAAACAAGCTTTGCCACAAATAAAGAGAACAGAGGATAAGGTTGAAAATGAAAATATGGAATAGAAGAAAATGGGTGAGACTGGTCTGTGGACTTAGTATTCTCGGAATCTGTAGCTTTGCAGCGCCAGTTTTTGCAGCAGATGTATCTGGAGAAAGGCAGGAAGAGAGTGTCACTTCTATGGATGAAGATGGGAATATGAAGAAAGTGGAGAGTGGTCCCAAATTAATTGAAAATCCAGTAGGTCCCAATAAATCCAGGACGGGAGAACCTCAGGTGGTGAATTTCCGCACGAAAAACAATGCAGTAACCGAATTTATTGAACAGGAAACAGCTAAACCAGGATATACTAACGGAGCTTATGGTGCAGACGCTGTATATCTGGGTTATGCAAATGGAAAATACAAGTTTATGCTTTCTGGGGTAGTAGGCTGGGTAAAAGAGAGTGAAGTGCAGGTAGTGAATCTTTCACAGGCAAAGGCAGTGAGCTGCTATGAAGTAAAAGATGGAAAACTATTACATCACATTGTGCAGGACATGACAACACCAGGATATGCTACCAGTTTGAATAATGGTCCGGCCCCATCCTATCTTGAGCCAGGAAGCACTTATTATAGTTATGATGGGCATTATTTTTACCGAGACTATGGTGTGATGGTGTCAGATTATCGGAAGGATGAGAGAGGCCAATCCGTAAATCCAGAAGAACCTTATTATAATTATTTCCAGTATCTTCCTATGCGGAGTCAGTCATCTTATACAGGCGAAGAAATCGACACCATGTTCAATGGAATGCTCAAAAAAGATTCTAAAATGAAAGATACCGGAGAAGTTTTTGTGAGTAATCAGGATACATATGGTGTGAATGCACTTCTTATGACCGGTATCGCAGCCAATGAAAGCAACTGGGGGAAAAGCAGTATCAGTCAGAAAAAGAATAATCTGTTTGGATTAAATGCTACAGATGCTTCACCTGGAATGAATGCGAATCAGTATAGCAGTGTTGCAGCCTGTATTAAAGATTTTGCGAATGGCTGGATGTCCAGAGGATATCTTTATCCAAAAGATTATCGCTATAATGGTGGCTTTCTTGGTAATAAAGCAAGTGGGCTGAATGTAAAATACGCTTCAGATCCTTACTGGGGAGAGAAGGCAGCAAATATTGTATGGAGATTAGACCATACAATGGGAGAAAAGGATACAGGGAAATATACCCTGGCAGTCAAAGAAATCGTGCCAAAAGATCATATTTCTGTAAATGTACGAAAAGAGCCCTCAGCCTCTTCTACACTTTTGTATAAAACAGGAAAAGCAGCCAATTATGTAGTGCTGATGCGAAAGTCAGAACCAATAGACGGATTTTATGAAATTCAAAGTGATGGTGTGCTGGATAAAGAAAGAAGCAAAGTAGTAAAAGAAAACGGAACTTATAATTTTGAACAGATGTATGGTTATATGTCTTCGGATTATCTTCGGGTTATAAGTATAGCAAAAAGTGGAGGGGCACAAGAACAGGAACCCGTTGTACCAGAAGAAAAACGGTTAGATGCTATCCAAATTACCGTGCCGCCTGCAAAAACAGCTTATATAGAAGGGGAAACGTTTGATAAAACAGGAATGCAGGTTTTGGCATTATGGAGTGATGGAAAGAAAACAGATGTAACAGCAGAAATCCAGTACGTAAAGGAACCTTTAAAACAGACAGATACAGAAATTAAGATTCAGTATACTTATGGAGATGTGATAAAAGAAGCAATACAAGCTATTACTGTAGCGGCAAAAGAACCACAACAGGAACCCAAGCCAGAGCAAAATCAGGAATTGGAGGAGATTACCCTGTTTGTAACGCCAGAAGCAGTAGAAGTTTCCAAGGGTGGAACTCAGCAGTTTGGTGTAACCGTAAAAAGTGAGACAGGAAAAGTGCCTCAGTTGGTTTGGACTGTGGTTGGAAATCAAAGTGAGAAGACAATCATAGATGGACATGGGAAGTTGACAGTAGGAGATGATGAAACCGCAGATAAAATTATTGTCAGGGCAGCGTTGGCAGTAGATAACAGCAGAGGAGCCGATGCAGTGGCTGTCATTGCAAAAGAACAGGAAGAGCCTGAGAAACAGGAGAATGAAGCTGTAACACCAGAAGAACCAGAAAAGCAGCCGGTAGAGGACAGCAGAACGCAAGAGATAGAGCAGAATCTTTCGGGGCAAGAAGTCAGCCAGGAATTGTCAAAATCAGAAGAGAAGCAACCACAGGAGAAGCAGCAAAAGAAAAAAGAAAGTGCAAAAACAGGAGATGAAACACAGATTTTATTCTTTGTTTTAACAGGAGGTTTAGCAGTGTTGGTGTTGTTGCATCTGACAGTAAAAAGAAAGAAACAAGATATGTGATTAAAAAAAGCGGTGGGAAGGACAGTCTTTTATAGACATATCCTTCCTGCCGCTTTTGGGTTAAATTTTGTGAATTTCCATATCTTTTGGCAGAAGTAAATCCAGAAGAATGGATACAACAAAGACTACTGCCACGCAGTTTCCACCAAAGACATCCTGAATAATCTGTGGAAATACATGCCAGATACCTGCCTCTGTAGCAGATGTTGCGCCAATACCTACAGACAAGGAGAGAGCTGCAATCGTGGTATTTCTCTGATTAAATCCAGCTCTTGCCAGCATTTGTACACCGCTGACCATAATGGAACCAAACATCATAATCGTGCATCCGCCTAAAACAGCATCTGGCAAGGATGCAAAAAAGGCACCAATAGGGGGAAACAGTCCTGCCAGAATCATACACACAGCACCGGTCATAATAGCAAAACGGTTTACAACTTTTGTCATGGTAATGAGTCCAATGTTTTGGCTAAAAGAAGTAACTGGCGGACAGCCAAAGAGTCCGGACAAGGTACTGGCAAAACCGTCACAAGCCAGAGAACCGGAGATTTCCTTTTCATTTACTTCCCGTTCCAGACCAGTAGCACAAAGAGCTGAGGTGTCACCAATGGTTTCCGCTGCAGATACCAGGAAGATAATAGCCACAGAAACAATAGCGCCTACATGAAATTCCGGCATAATGGGCAGAAGAGAAGGAAGTGCAAGAAATCCTCTTTCCAGGATACCGGAGAAATCTACCATGCCCATAACAGAAGCCAAGATGTAGCCAACAATCAATCCAAAAAGCACAGATAACTGTTTCCAGAAGGACTTTGCAAAAATATTAAAGAGCAGGCATGCAACCAGAGTGACAGTGCCAAGAATCAGATTCTTTGGAGAACCAAAATCTTCCGTATAACCACCGCCAAAAGAACGAATGCCAACAGTAAGAAGAGAATAACCAATAGTAGTAACCACTGCTGCAGCCACAACCGGAGTAATAATCCTGCGCCAGTATTTTGCCAGAAGTCCTAAGGTTCCTTCCATTACGCCGCCTATGAGTACAGCGCCGACAACAGTTCCATAGCCATAAGAACTTCCAACATAAGTAAGAATTGTTACAAAAGTAAAACTCACACCCATGACAATGGGAAGGCCGGAGCCAATGCGCCAGAGGGGATAGAGCTGAATTAAAGTGGCAATTCCTGCAATAAACATAGCGTTTTGTAATAAGAGTGCGGTTTTTGCTTGGTCCAGTCCTGAAGCCGTTCCAATAAGAATAATGGGGGTCAGGTTAGACACAAACATAGCCAGAATATGCTGAATACCAAAAGGAATGGCTTTTCCAAGAGGTACCTGGCCGTCCAGCTTGTAAATGTTGCTGATACTTGCATTGCTAGATGGTTTCGTTTTCATAATTTCCTCCATAATCTTTTGTATATCGGTTCTTAGTATATCTGTTCAAGAAGGCAGAAGCAAGAAAAATCTTTGAGGTTTTCCATTGTAATTAGAAGTAGGATGGGATAGAATGAAAGGATAGAAGGCGAGGAATAAAAAAATGGAAAATACAGAAATTTTAGCCATTTACGGCACGAATTATAAAGAAATGACAAAAAAACTTTTGGAAGAAGGAAATATGGCAGAGAGAATCCCAGACAAGGAATGCAGAATCGGCATTAAGCCGAACCTGGTATCTCCTTCAGAACCCTCCTGGGGAGCCACTACACATCCGGAAATTGTGGCAGGAATTATTGAATATCTACAGGAACAAGGTTTTCGGAATCTAGTGATGCTGGAAGGCTCCTGGGTGGGAGATAAGACAGCAGAGGCAGCAGAATTATGCGGATATTATCACCTGTCTAAAAAATATCAGGTGGAATTTCTGGATATGCAGAAAGATTCTTATGAAGCTTATGATTGTGAAGGTATGGATTTAAGAATCTGTGATGAAGCGGTGAAGTTGGATTTCCTTATTAATGTGCCGGTGATGAAGGGGCATTGTCAGACAAAGATGACGTGCGCTCTGAAGAATATGAAAGGTTTGATTCCTAACGTAGAGAAACGCCACTTTCACGCAATGGGACTTCATAAGCCGATTGCTCATTTATCATCCAGGCTGCGCCAGGATTTTATTGTGGTAGATAATATCTGTGGAGATTGGGATTTTGAAGATGGAGGAAATCCAGTGGTGATGAACCGGATTATGGTGGCAGCGGACCCTGTGCTTTGTGATGCATTTGTGTGTCATCTCATGGGATATGAGGTAGAAGAAGTTCCTTATATTAGAATGGCAGAGGAACTGGGTGTGGGACTTGGAGATTGGGAATTGGCAAAATATCAAGAATTAAATCAGCCAGAAAAAGGAATTTGCACACCAAAAGAGCGAAAAGTAGTGGAGCTGGCCGATGCAGTGGAAGAAGTAGAATCCTGCAGCGCTTGCTATGGATACTTGCTGCCTGCATTGCAAAGATTAAAAGAAGAAGGTCTGTTTGAAAAACTTCAGGACAAAATCTGTATTGGACAGGGTTATAGAGGAAAAACAGGGAAGCTGGGAATTGGTCAGTGTACCAGAAAATTCGAATATCATCTGGAAGGATGTCCGCCAACAGAAGGGGCGATTTATGAGTTTTTGAAGGAGTATTTGGAGGAAAATTAAAAAATTTTGAAATGAAAAATGTCGGTTTTACCTTGAAAGCAATAGGATATAGTAGTAATATATAAATATTTGTGAACATATAAAGTAAAGGAAGGATAAAGAATATGATAGGACAGAAAAAAAAGCAGGAGAGCTTGCTGGATTTGCAATGGGTCAGAAGGGCGTTGCTTTTAGCTCTGTTTGATATTGCAATTATAATTGCTTCATCACTGCTTGCTTTATTCGCACGTTTTGATTTTTCATATGCTCAAATAGAGGTACCATATTTATCAAATTTGTACCATTATTTACCAATCAGTATTATAGTGAATTTGCTTATTTTTTATTTTTGTAGAATGTACCATAGCCTTTGGAAGTTTGTAGGGGTTCATGAGTTTGGATATATGCTCCTTGCAAATGGGATTTCTTTTTTCGTACAGATTACAGGCATGTATTTGATGCAGTATTCCATGCCGAGAAGTTATTTCTTCTTTCAGATTATTTTGCAGACAGCGATGGTTTGTGGGGTAAGATTTTCTTACCGATTTATACGCCATCTGAAAGAGGTGAAGGAACAGAAATTTTCCAGGAAGAATAAACGGAAACGTGTTATGGTCATTGGAGCTGGAGAAGCCGGAAAAGCAATTATAAAAGAAATTATGGATAGCAAATATTTGTCTATGAGAATTTGCTGTGTAGTAGATGATGACCGTAATAAAGAAGGACGTTATCTAGATGGGGTTCCTATTGTTGGAAACAGATCTACCATTCTGAAAAACGTAGAAAAATATAAAATAAACAGTATTATTTTGGCAATTCCATCTGCACCTTTGGAAGAAAAGAAAGATATTTTAGACATTTGTAAAATGTCTGGTTGTGAATTGAAAACGTTACCTGGCATATATCAGCTGATTGATGGAGAAGTGAATGTAAGTAAACTTCGTGATGTGGAAATCACGGATTTATTGGGGAGAGAACCAATCCAGGTAAATCTTGATGAAATTATGGGATATGTGAAGGGCAAAGTGGTTATGGTGACAGGCGGAGGAGGCTCTATTGGAAGTGAGCTATGCCGTCAGATTGCGGCTTACCAGCCGAAACAATTGATTATTTTTGATATTTATGAAAATAATGCTTATGAAATTCAGCAAGAATTGCAGTGTCATTATCCAGAGTTGAATCTGGTGACATTGATTGGTTCTGTGCGGAATACACACCGTATGAACAGTATTTTTGAAATCTATCACCCAGATATTGTTTATCATGCGGCAGCTCATAAACATGTGCCTTTAATGGAAGATAGCCCCAATGAAGCAATTAAAAATAATGTGTTTGGAACGTATAAAACAGCAAAAGCTGCCAGTGAAAATGGAGTTAAACGTTTTGTGTTGATTTCTACAGACAAGGCAGTAAATCCTACTAACATCATGGGAGCTTCCAAGCGTTTGTGCGAAATGATTGTTCAGAGCTTCAATAAAATATCTGATACAGAGTTTGTTGCAGTGCGTTTTGGAAATGTACTGGGAAGTAATGGAAGTGTCATTCCATTATTTAAAAAGCAGATAGAAGAAGGTGGTCCGGTAACAGTTACGGACAAGAATGTCATTCGTTATTTCATGACCATTCCAGAAGCGGTTTCCCTGGTTCTTCAGGCAGGAGCTTATGCAAAGGGGGGAGAAATTTTTGTCCTAGAAATGGGAGAACCAGTAAAAATTGATGATATGGCAAAGAATTTGATTCGATTGTCTGGTTATACTCCGGATGTGGATATTAAGATCGAATATACAGGACTCCGTCCAGGAGAAAAACTGTATGAAGAACTTCTGATGGCAGAGGAAGGTATGAAAGAGACGGCCAATAAGTTAATCCATATCGGAAAGCCTATTGAAATGAACGAGGATGAATTCTTTCTGCAATTGGCAGATTTAAAAGAAGCCTGCTATCAGGATGATGCACACATCAAAGAAAAGGTCGCGGAGATGGTACCGACTTACCATATTAAAAATGAGGATATAAAAATGGCAGTTCAGTAACTTGCTTTTATAGAGAAACAAGGTATAATAAAAATAAGAATTAAGAAAATTGGGAGATTATAGAATTATGAAAGTACCATTTTCACCACCAGACATTACAGAAGAAGAAATTGCTGAAGTAGCAGATACCTTGCGAAGTGGCTGGATTACTACAGGACCAAAAACAAAAAGATTTGAAAATGAAATTGCGGCGTATTGTCATACTGCAAAAGCAGCGTGTCTTAATTCAGCGACAGCATGCCTGGAATTAAGCCTTCGGATTCTGGGTATTGGAGCGGGCGATGAGGTTATTACCAGTGCCTATACTTATACTGCATCATGTAGTGTTATTTGTCATGTAGGTGCGACTCCTGTTCTGGTAGATACAGTTCCAGGGATGTATGATATGGATCCAGAAAAAGTTAGTCAGGCAGTAACTGAAAAAACGAAGGCAATCATTGCTGTAGATTTGGCAGGAATTATTTATCCATATTATGGAGAATTACTTCAAATTGCAGAGGAAAAAAAGAATCTTTTTCGACCCAAAAATGAAATACAGGAAACGATGGGAAGAATAGCTATACTTGCAGACGCTGCTCATGCTTTTGGGGCTTGTAGAGACGGAAAGATGGCGGGAGAAATTGCAGATTTTACCAGTTTTTCCTTTCATGCTGTGAAGAATCTGACAACTGCAGAAGGTGGTGCTGCTGTATGGAAAACCATTTTGGGTATAAAAGATGAGGAGATTTATCAGCAATATATGTTATTTTCCCTTCACGGTCAAAACAAAGACGCATTAGCAAAAACTCAGCTTGGGAACTGGGAATATGACATTGCCGGACCGTACTACAAATGTAATATGACGGATATTATGGCGTCTATAGGGCTTGTACAATTAAGAAGATATCCTGGCATTTTAAAGAGAAGACGAGAGATTATTGAGAAGTATAATAAAGCATTTAAAGGATTAGATATTGAAGTTCTGGAGCATTATGGTGAAAATCATACATCCAGCGGTCATTTATATCTGACGCGTTTAATAGGGAAAAGCAGAGAAGTGTGCAACGAAGTTATTGTCAAAATGGCAGAGGCAGAGATTGCAACAAATGTGCATTACAAACCACTTCCTATGATGACTGCATATAGGAATCTGGGATTTGATATTAAAAATTATCCAAATGCCTATGAAATGTTTCAGAATGAAATTACTTTGCCCCTTAACACTTGTCTGACAGATGAACAGGTGGAATTTATTATTGAAACCTATAGAAAAATAGTAAAGGAACTGTAAGCATGTTAAAGCGTTGGGATGCACTTCCGCAGGAAATGAAACAGGAAGAAGTTAAAAAATATTATAAATACTTGTCTAAAAAGCGTGGGACACTTGTTGTCAAACGTTTTTTGGACGTGGTTTTGGCATTTATTTTAACCGTTCTTTTGTCACTAGTGATGCTTATACTGGCAGTATGCATTAAACTGGACAGCAAAGGGCCGGTTTTTTATCGTCAGGAGAGAGTAACTCAGTATGGAAAAAAATACCGTATTTTTAAGTTCCGGACTATGGTAACAGACGCTGATAAAAAGGGTCCGTTAGTGACAACCGGACAGGATTCCAGAATTACCAGAATGGGGAACAAATTGCGCAAATGCCGTCTGGATGAACTTCCGCAGTTATTTAATGTGCTTACAGGAGATATGAGTTTTGTAGGGACAAGACCGGAAGTGCAGAAATATGTAGACAGCTATTCTCCAGAGATGATGGCAACCCTTTTACTTCCAGCTGGAATCACTTCCAGAACAAGTATTGTTTATAAAGATGAAGATGAAATTTTAGACAAATATAGTCAGACAACAGATAAAAGTACAGATGAAATTTATGTAGAATATGTTTTACCAGAGAAAATGAAATATAATTTAGAGTATTTGAAACAGTTCAGTATATGGGGTGATTTTAAGATTATGATTGATACAGCCCTGGCAGTGCTGAGATAAACAGGAGATGAATATGAAAAAAATAGCAGTGATTTCCATGGGTGTGAAACTCGACAATGAAAAGGGATACAGCCGTTTTCGGTATATTGGAGATTTTCTTTCTGATGCAGGATATCAGGTAGATTTAATCACTACAACCTTTCAGCATTGGGAGAAAGCCCAGAGAAATCTTGATGAAATAAAAAAAGAAAACTATAAATTTAATTTAAAATTCATTTATGAGCCAGGATATAAGAAAAATATAGATTTGCACAGAATCAGAAGTCATCGTATTGCTGCAAAAAATTTGAGGCGGCTTTTGGAAAAAGAAGGGGATTATGATTTGATTTATTGCGAAATTCCTCCCAATGATGTAGCCCTTGCGGCAGCAGAGTATGCAAAATCAAAGGACATTCCTTTTGTTCCTGATGTCAATGATTTATGGCCGGAAGCTATGTATATGGTATTGGATATACCGGTTATTAGTGATATTCTCTTTTACCCTCTTTTAAGAGATGCGGAGAAAGTTTACTCTTTAGTATCGGGTATTATTGGGACTTCAGACGAATACAGGGATAGACCATTGAAGAAGCAAAAACTGAATGTGCCGAAGAAGACCGTGTATGTGGGAAATGAAATTTCGGAATTTGATGCAGGTGTAGAAGAATATGGACCACAGATAAATAAAAATGAGGGAGAGTTCTGGGTTTCTTATGCAGGAACCATTGGAACCAGTTATGATATCAAAACCATGGTGCTGGCGGGAAAAGAACTCTTAAATCGTGGTAAGAACCAGATAAAGATTAAAATTCTGGGAGGAGGACCTTTAAAAGAGGAATTAGAAACTCTGGCAAAGGAACAGAATTGTACCAATGTAGAATTTGTAGGGTATGCACCTTATCCCAAGATGGCGGCATATCTGGCAAAGTCCGATATACTGGTAAATTCTTTTGTAAAGAAAGCTCCTCAGAGCATCGTAACAAAAATCGGGGATTATCTGGCAGCAGGAAAACCTATGATCAATACCTGTATGAGTCCAGAGTTTAGAAATAAGGTGGAACATGATGGATTTGGTATTAATATTATGCCGGAAGATGTGAACGTTCTGGCAGATGCCATTGAAAAACTCTACGAAGATGAAGCAGGAAGAACTGAAATGGGAAAAAGAGCAAGAAACATTGCAGAAGAGCAGTTCGACAGACCTCAGTCTTACAAGAAGATTATTGAATTGATAGAGGAGTTGACAGGAAATGAGTAAACCATTTTTTACTGTTGTGATGCCCGCCTATGGAGTAGAAAAATACCTGGAAAAAGCAGTCAAAAGCATTACGGCACAGACATTTTCGGATTGGGAACTGTTGATTGTTGAAGACGGTTCTCCGGATAAAACCGGAGAAATTGCAGAAAAACTGGCAGAAAACGATGCGAGGATTCAGGTGTTTCATCATGAGAAAAACCGTGGTTTAAGCCCTGCCAGAAATACGGGAATGAGCCATGCGAAAGGGCAGTATATCTGGTTCATGGATCCAGATGATTATGTGGAAAATCATGTATTGCATGAAGTGTATCAGGCATTACAGGAAAATCCAGCGGAATTAACCATTATTGGACATAAAGAAGAATATTATGACTATGACGGAAAATTAAGCTATACCCATGAAATCTGTCCTAAGAGACAATATTTCTCTAATAAACAGAAAATGAGGGAACATGTGATATATCTGGAACAGGAAACCATATATGGATATGCCTGGAATAAGTTTTATAGTTTAGAGCATATCAAAAAAGAACATTTGCAATATGAAACAGTGCGCCTGATTGAAGATATTGTTTTCAATATACAGTTTTGCCAAAATATCCAGGCAATGAATATTCTGGATATTGCACCCTATCATTACGCAAAACGAATGGAAGGCAGTTTGACCACAAAATTTGTACCGGATTATTATCCTTTGCATAGAAGGAGAATTGCCATGTTATATGAACAGCAGTGCTTCTGGAAAACAGATACAGAAGAAACCTGTGCGATTCTGGGCAGTCTGTACGGAAGGTATATTCTGTCTGCATTGGAGAGAAATTGTGATAAACGGGCAGGCATGAGTCACAAAGATAGGGTTGATTTTTGCAGGAAGATTTTTACAGATGAGCTGTTTGAAAAGTTAGTTTTAAGAGCAAAAGCAAGAGACAGTAAAGCTTTAAAAATTGCATTGTTTTGTATGAAAAGGAAATCAGTGTTTCTATGTACTGCCCTGGCAAGAATGGTGCACATCATACGGAGCGGGCTTCCTATGGTATATTCCAAAGTGAAGTCCAGACGGTAATAGAAAATAGGAAAGAGGAGGAAATCCTGTGAAGAAATATGATTATGTATTAGTTGGAAGCGGTTTGTTTTCAGGTGTATTTGCCTATCACGCAAGAAAGGCAGGGAAAACATGCCTGGCAGTGGAAAAACGTGATACCATTGGTGGAAATCTTTATTGTGAGGATATGGAAGATATCCATGTCCATAAATACGGTGCACATATTTTCCATACCAGCAATAAAAAAGTATGGCAGTTTGTGAATTCTCTGGTAGAGTTCAATCGCTATACCAATTCTCCGGTAGCGAATTTCCATGGAGAAATGTATAATATGCCATTTAACATGAATACATTTAGCAAAATGTGGAATATCAGCACTCCTGATGAGGCGAAAGCAATTATAGAGAAACAGAAAGCAAGTGTAAAGGGCGAGCCGAGAAACCTGGAAGAGCAGGCCATTAGTTTGGTTGGAGAGGATATTTATAAAAAACTCATCAAGGGCTATACCGAAAAACAGTGGGGAAGAGATTGTAAAGATTTACCGTCTTTTATTATCAAGAGACTTCCTGTAAGATATACGTATGACAACAATTATTTTAATGATTTATACCAGGGAATACCTATTGGCGGTTATAATGTGCTGATTGACAAGCTGTTTGCAGGATGTGATATGGAAACAGGCGTAGATTATAATGAAAACAGAGAAAAATATAATGCTCTGGGAGAAAAAGTTTTATATACAGGAACCATTGATTCTTATTATGATTACTGCTTCGGAAAACTGGAATACAGAAGCCTGAAATTTGAAACAGAAGTTGTGGATAAGGAGAATTACCAGGGAGTGGCTGTAGTCAACTACACAGATAGGGAGACGCCTTACACAAGAATCATCGAGCATAAACATTTTGAATTTGGCACACAGCCTAAGACCGTCATTACCAGAGAATATCCGGCAGACTGGCAGGAAGGGATGGAGCCTTATTATCCCATCAATGATGAGCGAAACCAGAGCCTGTATCAGCAATACAAAGAACTGGCAGATAAGGAAACCAGAGTTCTGTTCGGTGGAAGGCTGGCAGAGTATAAATACTATGATATGGACAAGGTAATTGAATCAGCGTTTAATTTAGTAGAAAAAGAATTGTAAGAGTTCAGAAATAAGGGGATTGTTGATGAAAATCATAAAAAAGGAGTATGTAAAGTACCTGGAGTGGGCTTTTAAGCTTTCCTATTTGTTATTAGGAATTGCTACGTTTAATTCTTTCTTATACGATTCACCGGTGCAGCCAATGCTGGTGAAGCTCTGCCTGATACTGGGAATTTTAGCAGTATTAGGAAGAGTAGTATATTTTAAGGATTATATAAAAACACCATATCTTCTACTGTTGATTCTGTTCTGTATTAGCTTTTGTATTTCCATTGCAGTGAACTGGAAATATGGAACAGCAGTGGCAGATCTGAAATGGGTAGTCTGGACAGGATTTCTGTTTTTTCTGCTATATGCTTGCGATACTACAAGAGATAGAATGGAGTACAAAAAAGAGTTTACCATATTTGCCAATATTATTGTAGTAATAAGTGTATTGAATGCAGCCGCAAGTTTATATTTGATGACAAATCTATATCATAATTTGTGGCATACTGCAAGTGGGGAAGCCTTGATTGCAGGATTTCAGTGGGGAAGACTCTGGGGCGTTTACACAGACCCCAATTATGGGGCGGTATTTAGTACCATAGCAGTGCTTTTAAGTGCATATTTTGTGAAGACTGGGAAAGGAATGTGGAAATTATTATATCTGGCTGCGATTGTGGTGGATTATATCTATATTCTTTTTAGCGATTCCAGAACAGCAGAAGTTTGCATGTGTGTAGGAACGGGTATTTTTCTTTTGTTCCTGTTCTTTCAGAAACAGGCTAACTGGAAAGGCATTTTGGCTGGAATACTTGCAGCAGTTGTGTTTGCAGGGGTATTTGTGGGAGTTACCTCAGCTGCTAAAGCAGAATATAATACGAAGATTGAAGCAGAGATTAAGAAGGCAGATGCACAGAAAGCAAGCCAGGAAAAGAAAAATGAGCAGAAAAAAACACAAGAAAGTACTACTACGGCACAGAAAACAGAGCAGAAAGTGGGAAGAAGCCAGGATCTCCAGTCTGATATCAGCAATGGAAGATTTGAACTGTGGGCAAGTGGCTTAGAGGTATGGAAAACAAAACCAATTACAGGTACAGGATATAATTCCTTTCTCCCTTATGTGAGGGAAGCAATTCCAGACACGTATGTGGTGAATAACGATCAGGGAGAATACGTAAGCCTTCACAATGGTTATATTAATATTTTGGTATATCAGGGGCTATTAGGTGCGGTTCTTTTTGCTGTATTTATGGTCTGTGTGATGGTGAAATGGTGTAAAGGTGTGAAAATAGTCTGCGAGGATCATATGGACGATATCGCTGTATTGACAGCCTGTGTTAGTGTTGTTGCAGTATCCATGGTATTTCTTTTGGAAGGTGTATATACCAATTCACCAGGAGCCTTTGTCCTGTGGACATTTTTAGGATATTTGATGCATTACTTTGTGAAAAAAGAGGAACATAACGTATGAAGAAAAAAATACTCATTGGGTTTATCATGGATGGAAAGTCAGGAGGTATTGATAAGTACCTTTTAAATCTTCTGGAGAATATCTGGACAGAAGACCTACAAATTGATTTTCTAAGCAATGAAGTAAATGCAGAATTAGAAACATATTTAAAAAAATACCATTCTACCATTTATCCAATAGCAAATCTAAGGCATCCTTTCTCTCAATACCGTCAGGTGAAAAAATTGATAGAAAACGAAGGATACGAGATTGTTTATCTAAATGTTTCGACTGCTATAGATTGTATAGCAGCTATGGCTGCAAAAAAGTGCAGGGTACCAAGAATCCTTCTTCACAGTCATTCCAGTGGGAATGACTGTGAAACTATATGGAAAAGAAAAATTCTGGATGGAATCCATAAGTTTTGCAGATTATTTTTTTACCGTTTTGGAACAGAGTATTATGGATGCTCAATAAAAGCAGGGGAATGGATGTTTCCCAAGAAGCTAGTGAACAGCAATCAGTTTTCCACTATTTTTAATGCAGTAGACAGTACAAAATTTGTATTTCAAGAGAAGATACGCCATGAGGTCAGGGCAGAATTTAGACTAGAAGAAAAATTCGTAATTGGCCATGTAGGGAATTTTTGCTATCAGAAAAATCATTATTTTCTGGTGGATGTTTTTGAAGAATTACATAAGCGGTGTCCAGAGGCGGTTTTAATGCTTGCGGGACAGGGAGTAAGATTTGAACAGGTGCAGCAAAAAGTCAGAGAGAAGAATCTGGAAGATGCAGTGATTTTCACAGGATTTAGGAATGATGCCTACAGATTGTTCCAGGGAATGGATTTTTTCCTTCTTCCATCGAATTTTGAGGGGCTGCCAACAGTAGGAGTAGAAGCACAATGCAGTGGCCTTCCTTGTGTGATGAGCGATGTGATTACCAGAGAAGCAAAAATTACTTCTAATTGCTGGTTTCTGTCCCTGAAAGAAAAACCAGAAAAATGGGCGGAATTTATTTTGGCGCATCGAAATGAAAAAAGAACAGATGCTCAGTGGGTTGGAAATCCTAAAAATTATAGCCTGGAGCATTTGAAACAGCAGCAGAGAGAATTGCTTTTATAACGAGCAATGCGAAAGAAAAAGAAAGGGATTTCCCATGGAGTTAGTAAGTGTAATTGTACCAATTTATAATGTAGAAGCATATTTAGACCGTTGTGTTGAGAGTATTCTGCAGCAAACTTATGAACATATAGAAATCATATTGGTGGATGATGGTTCTCCAGACCGTTGTGGCAGTATGTGTGAGGAATATGCCAAAAAAGATAACCGGATCAAAGTCCTGCATAAGAAAAATGGAGGGCTCAGTGATGCCAGAAATGCAGGGCTGGAACTTGCAAAAGGAAAATATGTTTTATTTGTAGATAGTGACGATGCAATAAAATCAAAATTAATAGAAAAATGTGTAGAGGCAGCGGAAGAACACGAAAGCGATATGGTCATCTTTGACTTTACCAGAGTAGAAGACACCATGGAAGAAATCTGTACCATGGAAATCGAAAACAGTGGCACCTATACTTTGAAGGATGAACCAAGAATGCTGTTCGGTTCACCATCAGCTGTGAATAAGCTGTTTCGGAGAGATTTATTCCTAAAGACGGGAATCCGTTTTCCTGTAGGCAAATATTATGAGGATTTGGGAACAATACCGAAATTATTGCTCTTAGCAGATAAAATAGACTATATTAAGGAATCCTATTACGACTATATGATTCGTTCCGGTTCTATTATGACAGCAGCAAAGTTTGAGAAGAATTATGCTGACAGGACAGAAATGATCAATGGAATATTGGAATTTTATAAAGAAAATAATGCATATGAAGAGTTTTATAGTGAATTAGAATATTTGACTGTAATGAATGGGTATTTTCTTCCTTCCAGAGAAATTATTCTGCAGGACAGGAAGAGCCCTGTGATTAAACGATTTAAAACTTATATATATTCTATGTTTCCTAAGTTTATAGAGAATGCATATTTGAATCAATATCTGTCAAAGAAAGATAAATTGCATCTAAAAACAATAGAATCCGAGCAATATTGGTTTATGGTATGTTTATCAAGGGCAAGAAGTACAGTGAGTAATATCCTGCACAGAGAGAAAGGAAATTAAAAATGGAAAAATTATTGACGGTTGTAATTCCTTCTTATAATGTAGAGCAATATTTAAATCAGACATTGGAATCTTTTGTTATAGATAGCCAGTGGCTTGAAAAATTAGAAATTTTAATCGTGGATGATGGCTCAAAAGATCATACAGCGGATATCGGAAAAGAATACGAACATAGATATCCAGGAATTTTCCATGTGATTTCAAAAGAAAATGGCGGTCACGGCTCTACGATTAATAGAGGAATTCAAGAAGCAAAAGGAAAATATTTCAAAGTTGTAGACGGTGATGACTGGGTGGACAGCAGTGGATTCCAGAATCTTATCAAGATGCTGGAAAGGTGTGATACAGATTTTGTTATTGCAAATTATTATGAAGTCAATGACCAGTCAAAAGAAAAAACAGAAAAAACATTTCCACAGCTTGAAGAAGACAAAAAAATGAATTTGAAAGAGGTTATTACAAAAATCCAAATTCCGATGCACGCCCTGACAATTAAAACAGATATTTTAAAAACAAATAAAATAAAGTTAGATGAGCATTGCTTTTATGTTGATGTGGAGTATGTGTTATATCCTATTCCGTATGTAAAAGATGTAACCTATATAAATGAGTTTGTATATATGTACCGCCTTGCAGTAGCAACACAAAGTGTAAGCATGGCTGGATATCAGAAACATATGCAGAATCATATTGATGTGGTACTGCACCTGGCAAAATATCTGTCCTTATATATGAAAAAACAAGAAAACCAGACGGAAAATGCAGAACGTATTGCATATATGCGTACCAGAATTGCCCAGATGGCCAGAGATCAGGTGAATATTTTTATGAGTTTTCCAGTGGACGAAAAAGGAATCAAAGAGAAATTTATAGAATTTGACAGGGAATTAAAGAAAATAAATCCCAGTGTATATGAGGAAACCGGCTCTTACAGCGGAATGCTGAGAATGCTAAGAAAATTAAATTTTAAAGCTTACCGGTTCGTCATGTCTATTAGTAAAAAAAGAAACCAGACATCAGAAGAATAAATGAGGTGTCAGAAATGAGAATTCGTTCTATAAAATTTAACTTTATAATGAATTTTATATTGACTGCATCTTCCATTATCTTCCCATTGATTACAGCCCCTTATATTTTCCGGACTTTGGGGCCGGTGGGAAGTGGAAGAGTAGACTCTGCGGCGGCCATTATTACTTATTTCATGATGTTTGCTTCTCTTGGTATTCCTACCTATGGTATCCGTACCTGTGCCAAGGTTCGGGATAACAAAGAAAAATTATCAAAGACCGTACAGGAGTTGATGATTATCAATGGAGTGAGCATGCTTCTGTCTTTTACAGTATTTCTGATTATGCTGGCTGTTGTTCCGGAATTTTCTCAGGAGCGTACTCTTTTGCTGATTAACAGTATCAGTATGGTACTGAATGTCATAGGTGTTACCTGGTTTTATAATGCCATAGAGCAGTATGCATACATTACAACATGTTCCATTGTATTTAAAATCATATCCATTCTTATGATGTTTCTGTGGGTAAAAAATCCTGAGGACTACATCAAATATGGGGCAATCACCGTGTTCGCAGGGAGTGCTTCCTATCTTTTGAATTTTTGGAATCTGAGGAAGTATATCAGTTTCAAAAAAACAGAACCTTATGATTTCATGCAGCATATGAAGCCAATCATGATTTTTTTTGCTACCACAGCAGCAATCAGTGTGTACACAAACCTGGACATTGTCATGATAAGGTTCATGAAAGGAAATGCTGAAGTTGGTTATTATACAGCAGCTATTAAAGTAAAAACCTTGCTGGTCAGCCTGATTACCTCCCTGGGAACGGTTCTTCTTCCGAGACTTTCTTATTATATAGAGAAAGGGGAAAAAGAAGAGTTTCACAGAATGGTAGTAAAAGCATTTAATTTTGTTATGCTGGTGGGTCTTTCCGTTACCATGTATTTTATTTTTATGGCAAGAGAATCCATTCTTCTTCTTGCAGGAGACCAGTTTGCAGCATCTATACTGCCCATGCAGATTCTGATGCCTGCTGTATGGCTGATTGGCCTGTCTAATATTACAGGAATCCAGATATTGACACCCCTTGGATATGAAAGCAAAGTGGTATATTCTATTGTTTATGGAGCTGCTTTAGATTTTGTACTAAATCTTGTGCTGATTGGAAAGTATGGGGCAGCAGGTGCTGCTTTTGCAACACTGATGGCAGAGCTGGTTGTATTTGTAGTACAGTGTGTGTGTCTGCGGGAAATGCTTGGAAAACTGGTGAAGAAAATCAGTATCAGGGAAAACGTTCTTGCAGCTATCGTTTCAAGTGCAGTTCTTTTTCTGACGAAACAGATATTAACACATGGAACATCTGTAATGCAGGTATTTGTGAATCTGGTGATTACAGCAGTGGTGTTTTTCGGAGTGTATGGAGTGGTGCTGCTAGTGCAGAAAGAAAAGTTTGCAGTGGAAATGATGGAGATGGGGATTGGAATTTTACGAAGAAAAAAGTAAGGAGATAAGAGCTGTGTTAAATCAGAACAATAATAATGATAGAAAAATGCAGACGGCAGGATATTTGATATTATCTTTTTTTATTTGTTTTGTCCCAAGAATTCTTTTCTTAAAAGATGTATATCCATTAAGTGTTACTGGGGATGAAACATTTATGTTTATGCCTGCAGCTACATGGGCAGGATTAGATTGGTCAGGAAATGTCAGAGACTATCGCTATTATGGCTATGGTTTCGTGGCTTTACTGACACCTCTTTTTAAATACATAGAAAGTCCGGTTGTTTTATATAGAATCATTGTGGGCTTCATGATCTTGTTTCAGGCTTTGGTAGGACCAATCAGCTATCATATTATGAAAAAATATTTTTCTATGAAAAATAATCTGCTTACCGTTGCTGTTTCAGTAGTATGTTCGTATCTTGTCTTTTTGAGAGCCGTTTATGCTTATAACGAATTTATTTATGATTTATTTGTATGGCTGATTTTTTGGTGTTTGTTAGAATTATTACAAAATCAAAAAAGCAAAGTAAAAAAAGCAGTATTAACTGGTGTCCTGATGGTGCTTTTAGTTTATGAAATGACTATTCACTCCAGAGCAGTTGCTTTGTGGATTGCATTGGCTGTAACGGTTCTTTTTTACTTATGGGTTTACAGAAGATGCATTCTTTCTATTCCGGTAACATTTCTTTTGGGAGGCATTGGATACTTTTTTAGTCAAAAAGGTATTGACTATATTGTTAATATGTTTACTAATGCTGTTTCTAGTAGTGAAATAGGAAACACCAGTGTTTCTTTTTCAATTTCATCTATCTTTACTTCTGCAAAAGCGGGGATTGGATGGATTTATATTGTTTTGGGACAGATAAATTCGATGCTTTTAGTGACCGGTGGGGTAGCTATCATAGGTGCTACGCTTGGCTGTCATATGTTATGGAAAAGCCTGTTTAGAAAAAAAGAAATAGTAGAGGGCGCTTACCTGACAAGAAACTATTTTCTGGTGTTTACCTTTGGACTAGCTGCGTCAGCAATTACGATTTTGGGACAGGCGTTTTCCTGGCTGCCGGGTGTTATTCAGACGATAGAAAGTGGTCAGGCAACAGATGGTATGCGTGCGGTCACTTATTTGAGATATTATGGTATCTATTTTGTGCCTGTTTTTATGCTGGGAATCGTTTGGTGCGTGCAGAATAAAAACAAACTAAGGGCATATCTGATACCGATAGGACTAATTACATTGGTTTTAGAAGGGTTTTGGACTGTTTTTATCGTTCCGTACATTTCAGATTTTAATGGAACCAGCTGGGATTCAAATGTATTTTCTCTTACGAAAGGATGGGAAGATACCATACGCATTCGCAGTTATCTTCCGGCAATTGCAATTACTGTGATTTTTTTAGCAGTGTTTTGTGTGCTGATTTTGAAAAGGAAATATACGTTGAGCATAGTGTTGTTATGTGTTTTGCTGGTATATTCATATGGTTTCAATTGTATTTATCACGAAGGAGAAAGAGGTCAGATTAATTATTCTTATGTAGATAAGTCATATGAAATTTTTCAAAAATTAAAAGAGCAAGTTGTTCCAGAAGAATTGTATGTGGATAACACATCTTTTCCTGAGACCGGACAGTCTTTGGTAAGTCAGTGCCAGTTTATGCTAAAAGACGAGAAGATTATAGCAGGAATCCCATGGAACGCAGAAAAAACAACTATTTTTATAACATGCGATCCAAGAGAGAATACGCATTTGCTAAAAAATGGCTTTTTATGTGCTCGGTTGGACAAAAATGAGTATTGGTATGTAAAAGGAGAAAAAGTTCAGGATGCTCTGAAAAGTATGGGGATTGAATTAACTACATACTTAAAAAATAAGTCAGAAATTCCACTTACCAGGGTGGCAAGTGATGTAAAAGTTAGAGGGAACGGATTTGCTTATATGGATTCTAATGGCGAAGAAGGAAACTTTGTATATGGATATTCCATGCCGTTTTCAGGAGGAGTATTAGAGGTTGAAATAGATATGGAAGCTTTTTCCTGGGAAAATGAGGTTCTTGGAAGCCTTCAGATATGGAGAAATGATTCTTTGTTTCAAGAAGAAATGATTCGTGCAGATGAGATAGACGAAAACGGCTGTCTTAAAATTCAGATGGAGATTGAAACATGTGAAGCAGAAAGCATAGAACCAAGAATTTATCTAAATTACGGCAGTAATGTTAGATTGTACGAAATCGCTTTTGAGAGAAAAACTAATTAATATACTCTTGGGAAGGATTTAGTGAAACCATTTTTAAAAGCTATAACAAATTCATAAAAAGCTCTCCCAATAGGATATATATGTTTTAGCACCATCAGCTGTCAAAAATTCCATTTTAGGTGTTGTGAAAAAAAGAACAGGGCAACCGCATAAAAAATAATTAGTACCCAAATCATCACTTTTCCATTATAA
>ENA-OYYN01000399-OYYN01000399.1-human-gut-metagenome-genome-assembly--contig:-NODE-399-length-24168-cov-6.408576_pt1 | contig 24168 bp, 25 predicted proteins | sample MGYA00243249_ERZ653449 | MGnify/ENA primary metagenome ERZ653449 (study PRJEB26926, sample SAMN06165159) | human gut metagenome | biome: ENVO:00009003; feature: ENVO:2100002; material: ENVO:00002003... | reverse complement strand
CACAAACCAATAGTCGTAAAGCTGCTTCGCCATCGCCTCTAAATTATCATTTATCAGCATCGTTTCTTTCTTCCTTTATATTATATAGAGACCAATATAAATTATACGGTATGAAAGAAACAGTTATACAAGCCGTTTTAGATGGTATGCGAACAGTTCTAACTGATTATCAGTTGGAATTGCTTACAGATGTGACCAGAAAGGCACTATCAGAGTGTGAGATTACTCCAAAGTTGGCAGAGGAAGAACAGCGCAATAAGGAAAACGCTAAACTTCTTGGGACTTTTATATCCTCAAAGAAAGTGGAGGGCTGTTCTGACAAGACAATCCACTATTATAAGTCTTCCATTGAGAAGCTGATAGCGACAGTGGAGAAGAATGTGTGCGATATTTCCACTAATGACCTTCGTTGCTATCTCGCTGAGCAACAGGAACAACGAGGACTTAGCAAGGTTACGATTGACAACTTGCGCCGTATCTACTCCAGTTTCTTCTCTTGGCTTGAAGATGAGGATTATATCACCAAAAGCCCTGTCCGCAGAATCCATAAGGTGCGCACGGATGCTTTGGTGAAAGAGGTGCTGACAGATGAGAATATAGAAGTGTTGCGTGACAGTTGCCAAGAATTGCGCGACATTGCTATGATAGATTTGTTGCTTAGTACTGGTATGCGTGTAGGGGAGTTGGTGAAAATCAATCGTGAAGACATAGACTTTCAAGAACGCCAGTGTGTAGTGTTTGGCAAGGGCAACAAAGAACGTGAGGTTTATTTCAACGCAAGGACTAAAATCCACCTCAAAAAGTATTTGGAGCAACGCACAGACACTAATCCTGCATTGTTTGTGAGTCTGCATGAACCTCACACACGGCTGACCATTAGTGGCGTGGAAGTACGTTTGCGTCAGCTTGGAAAGCGTGTAAACCTCAACAAGGTTCATCCTCACAAATTCCGTAGGACATTAGCAACAATGGCTATTGATAAGGGAATGCCAATTGAGCAAGTGCAGAAGATGTTGGGACACGTAAAAATTGACACTACACTGCATTATGCTATGGTAAATCAGACAAATGTCAAGATAGCACACCGCAAATTCCTTAATTGAGGTTTACAAATTAGTTATTCTGCTTGATTTTAAGTACCTTTGCATCGCAAAATGTAAACAAGCAGAGCATGAAACTAAATGATATAGCAGAATTTGTCACAGACAAAATTAGCAGTAGTAGCATTTCTTTAGACAGATATGTCACTACGGATTCTTTATTACAAAACAGAAGAGGTAGAGAAACAGCTCAAAATCTACCTCCAATGCCGTGTGCCCTTACTCATTATAGGCAAGGTGATGTATTGGTAGCCAACATTCGACCTTATCTAAAAAAGGTCTGGTATGCTGATTCTGAAGGTGGTTGTTCTTTGGATGTTCTGGCTTTCAGAGCTAAGAATGGACATTGTCCGTCATTTCTTTATACAGCTCTAATGCAAGATGCTTTCTTTGATTACGCAATGTCTGGAGCAAAAGGAAGTAAAATGCCACGTGGTGACAAAGACCAAATCATGCGATATGAATTGCCGACATTCACTCCTACGGAAGAAGAGAATATCGGCAATATGATGGTTGATATTATGTCAAAAATCAATGTCAATCGTCAGATAAATGATAATTTACGAACAAGCCGAGCGCAGAACCAAACGCAGTTTGAGCTTTGCCGAGGCGCAGACGTAAATGCGGACGTTAGTCCGAATTTACCGTTGCTTGACCGTTCATCAGAAGAGGTAAAAGTTCATTTCGCTGCTTTGTTAAAGCCATAATCTCTTGGTTATTTTTGACTATTTCGTCAAAAATTGGACAGAGCTTTTCTTCTAACTTGTTAGCAATATCTACATTTGGTGGAAGGGCAATTGTGCTTTGCCTTAAATGGTCTTGCGTTATATGTCCCATTGTTGTCTTTCTTGCCTCTGCCATTTGCTTGAATACACCTACATAATGAATTAACTGGTAGAAATAGAAAGAGCGTGGATAACCATTCTTTGATGTAACCTTGAATATATGTTGGTTCAATCCTCCATTGCCATAAGCCCACAGCATTACTTCCAAAGACGCAGACCATGAGAACAACACGTCACCATCAAACACCTTTACATCATCTGGAATATCAGCCTTTACCCATTCCGTGTCAGCAGATAAGCCGTCGTGCATTTCTTTAATTTTTATAACAGGCAATTTGTTATAATCTGTTGGGCGGTATTTCTGACACGCCAAGCCGTTTGCGTATTCTGCTATATCCAACAACGTACCACAATGCCATCCTTGTGGTATCTCACGCTTCAGCTTCTCATTCCACACCATAGCCCCACCACTTGATTTATACGGCTTACCCTCCTCATTCGGGAAGTCAAACTGCACAAACCAATAGTCATAGAGTTGCTTTGCCATCGCCTCTAAATTATCATTTAACTGATAATTTGGTTTTTGAATGCAATCATCATCACTATAGGTTGTATTCTTGTTATTTGAATCTTCTTTTTTCGTTTGTATCACCAACCAGATGGATCTACCGAACGCAACCCGATGCTTGCGGAAGTAGAGGCATTGAATGGTTTTAGCAGCTGGCTCACAGTTGTTGTCCGCCACTTCCGACTTATCGTATTTCATGCGATGCCGGAAGTGACGACCTTTCTGGGAAAGATGTGCCATTCGGTTTGCTCCGTGTCGATGACACCAAGCAAAGCTCGGCTGATAGGCTTTTGCTACAAATGGAAGATTCAGTCCATTGCCACAGAGAGAAGCAGCAGGGTTTCACTTCGTTCGACTCAGCTGTTTCTCACAGTGTCAATGAGGTCGGAAAACACATCTACAAATGATGACTTGCTCGATGGCTCTATCGAACGCAGGCTTACGCTTGCAGAAGTAGAGCCATCGAATGGTTTTGGAGGCTGGCTCACAGATGTTGGCCGCCACTTCCGACTTATCGTATTTCATGCGATGCCGGAAGTGACGCCCCTTTGGGGAGGATGTGCCATCCGGTTTGCTCCATGTCTGCGACACCAAGCAAAGCTCAGCTGATTGGTTTTGGCTACGAGTGGAAACTCCATTCCATTGCCACAGAGAGAAGCAGCAGGGTTTCACTTCGCTCCACTCAGCTGTTTCTCACAGTGTCAATGAGGTTGGAAAACACATCTACAAATGATGACTTGCTCGATGGCTCTATCGAACGCAGGCTTACGCTTGCAGAAGTAGAGCCATCGAATGGTTTTGGAGGCTGGCTCACAGATGTTGGCCGCCACTTCCGACTTATCGTATTTCATGCGATGCCGGAAGTGACGACCTTTTTGGGAGGATATGCCATCCGGTTTCCTCCGTGTCTGCGACACCAAGCAAAGCTCGGCTGATAGGCTTTTGCAACAAGCGGAGGAATCCAGTCCGTTGCCATTGTGAGAACCTGCAAGGCTCCACTTCGCTTCACTTTGCAGGTTCTCACAATGGCAACGATTTTTGGGAGGACGTTAGGTCGCTCAGGCTTGTTCGTACTAACGTACACCCACTAGACATTAGTACGTGAAGGCTTGAACGAAGCAACGTGTTGGACGGCTCGTACTAAGGTACTTTTCCCTTGGAGTTAGGCAGATTGAAATGCCTGGTAAATCCTTGGAGCTTCCCGGTCTTTTTACGTTTTGTCGTGCAAAGGTACTGCGGACGGGAGAAACATCAAGTGCCGCTTACGCTTTCGGACGGAGTACTTTCCGGCAGCCTTCCACAATTTGTGCCAAATTGGGTATTCCGTAAAGTCCTCTGACCTCACACTTGCCTTATTCTCCCTGGTGTCCGCAGTGAGGGGCTGCACGTAAAACGGTTTTCCCGACCAAGAAGCTCTAAAGGGCTTCACAAGAGGGAAAAGAATCGGATTCGCAACCATCTAAATTGTTTTGACTATGGATTATCCCGAATTATCCGGAGCTACCATCTCCGAACGTGACAAGGCTTTTGCCCAAGAGTTCGCCAACTTTGTAAATGGCAGTATGTGTTCACCTGACCAGACTGGCAGGGAACTGACCAAAGCTCACCGCTACCTGCAACAGCAGATGTTCAAGGTGTTCCTCGGCTTCATGAAGCAGCTGGCATACAATTATCAGCAGGGAAGATACGATGACCGCAATGAGTGGGCATCACGGCTTTCTGCAGAAGCCTACCAACGGCTCATCGAGTGTGACTTGATTTTTGACCCCGAATTTCCAACCTCTAAATAATACAGCTATGTGCAGACTTATGACAACACAGTTGGAGGAAGCCTTGAAAGGCTTTCCTCTCTATTCCCAGGACGGCAAGGGAAAGGAAGCGATTTGCCGTGCCATTTTTGCGCTCGGTGGTGTGCGGTGGTTCATTCTTGAAGGCGAAAAGGAAGGCAACGATACCATTCTGTTCGGCATCGTCATCGGACTGATGGAGGACGAATACGGCTACATTTCCTTGAACGAACTTTCGGACATTGAGTTGGATTTGACCAGACAAGGCTTCGGTAAACTGCAAGTACGGCAGCAGGAGAACTTTCATCCGGTGCCACTGAAGAAGTTGCGAGACAGCCGTTTGCAGGAGTTCCTTGCAAGAATGGGAGAATGAGTGTGAGAACGAAGTGAAAAGTAACAACAAAATGACCTGCCTTATCCGTCACGGACCGGGCAGGTCTCAAATAGTAGGTTTCGTCTGAGTTATGATGAATGGAAATGTATTCAGTATCGCAGCCCAACTCGGTTGGACTGCTTCCGCTCAGTACAAGGAAGGCAGGCTCTTCTTTGACTTCCACCGGAAGACCTTGAGCGGTGTGCCGTTTACCTTCACGGCAGAAATGAAGGACGGCAAGGTGAGTAATCTGGTGAAGGAGATTGAGTCCTTCGTGGAAGCCATCGAGCCGGAGACCTGTGCTTCGGAGTGGATGGTTCAGTCGGGTGCCGTGGCGCCATCCCGTTTCCGGCAAGCTGTGAGCGACATGGATGCCATCCGCACCGATGCGTGGCTCTTGGCTTGCCAGCTTGCCGAAGCGGACGGCCAATCCGTCTTGGCAGGTCTGCCCTGGAGCCAGTGGAACTGAGTTCCGCGACCAAGCAAGTCCAAAGGTAGCCTTCTATTCGCGAGGGCTGTCCTTGAACTTGCGTCCTCTTCTCGGGAGACCCGCTTCCTTGTAGGCAATGAGGTCGCTTCCCCGGAAGAGGATGCCCCTTTTATCGGTATGAATCCGGATAAAAGGCAATGGTCGCTCGTGATGGTGGATGTAGTCGTAGATGGTGCATCGGTGAATCCCGAGGAAAAGGCAGGCTTCCTTGATGGTGTAGTTCCGGTCAGGAGCTACTGCTATCGGTGTGTTCTTCAAGTAGGTCATAATCAGTTGTTTTATGCGGTAAAGTTACGAAGAAAGGCACAGCACGGCAATAGCTCATCTGGTCGGCAAAGTGGGATTTTGGGTGACTTTGTGGGATTTTGTGATACCCCTTGCTAAAGGTCAGACAAACATTCATCCATCATTCATTCAAGAAAAGGCAGAGAGGGAGTGTACCACAAAAAAACACCCTATGCAGTTTCCGGCGGTATAGTTGGGGTGGTGACAAGCAAGACAGGGTGACACCGCTCTGGAAGCCCTGCAGCCGCTTTCAAATCCTCCTGTATATCAATATCTTTCTTTTCTTTAGAAAAAAGAGAATAGATAGTAATAGGCGGAAGCTGTCAACCGATGGCTATATTTTTTCTGTTGATGGATTTCCTGTCAACGCTTGTCAACGTTTGTCAACGCTAATGGATTTATCGAAGTATATGACATTCAACGAACTAAGGTGTGGCTATCTTGTCAAGGCGGAAATGCCCACATCTTATAAATAAAGGTATCCATTTGCGAGGATTTACGCAGGTGAAAATGCAGGTGTAGAAGAGGGAGTATAGGATGTCTGCAAGGTGTTGCAGAAGCACATTGCAGTAGTGAAACAAGGAATATCCGGCTCTGTGAAGTATGAAGGCAATGACCGCTCACCGTTTTCTCATCTTGCCTACGATGATATTTTTTTGCAAAGGTAGGCTTGTCCCCACCAAACGTCAAATCCCTTGCAGAAAATCTTCCTCAAACAAGTTGAGCGTATTTTCTGCCCTGAATTTGCCTAATTGGTGGCTGCCAGCACTCTGAGAAAAGCAAAAAACATCCCTTCGGACAAGCTGCAAAACAGCAAAACAAGAGGGAAAAAAATCAGAGCGTATGGCACACATGGACAATCACCTCAAGAAGCAGTTGGAAAAACCTCAGACATGGTTCTGCAAGTATTTCCCCAAGCGCATCCGCAACGTCGGCGAAAAGGAAGTATCTGACAGACAGATGGTATATGACTTCAAGGACGGAAGAAACTTTGAGGCAGTGGCACAAATGACCGCAGCAAGCCTAAAGGAGCAGTATGGCGATGGCTGCAAGGACATCACCTTTGTTCCGGTTCCGGCATCCACCTCCGAGAAGAACGAACTCCGCTACAAGGCATTTTGCGAGAGAGTCTGCGAACTGACCGGAGCTATCAACGGCTACGACCATGTAAAGGTAATCGGTGGTCGCCTTGCCATTCACGAGAACCGCAAGCTGGAGAAGGAAATCCGCAAAGTGAGCATCATCGAGTTTGATGAAATTTGGTTCAATGGCAAGAATATTGTTACCTTTGACGATGTAATCACTCGCGGCATCACTTGGGCTACCTATTCCGACCAATTGGAGAACTTGGGCGCACACGTTCTCAGTGGCATCTTCTTGGCAAAGACCCATTATAAAGTAACAACGAACTGACAATGACAGACAATAGAACAATGAAAACAAAGGCAACGGCAAAGGCGGTTGCCTTTACCGGACATAGAGAAATATCCCACATCCAACAAGAACAAGTAAGGGAACGGCTGAAGGAAGCCGTTCTGCAAGCCATCCGTCAAGGAGCGAGCAAGTTCTACTGTGGCATGGCGCTCGGTTTCGACATGATGGCAGCGGAGGAAGTCCTTTCCCTCAAGTTGAGCATCCCCATGCTGAAACTGATAGCGGTCGTGCCCTTCAAGGGACAGAGCGCTTCCTGGTCCATGGTGGAGCAGCAGCGCTATGCCTATATCCTTTCCAAGGCGGACGATGTGGTGCATCTGAGTGAAGGCTACTTCAACGGATGCTATTTCAAGCGGAACGACTACATGCTGTCGCATTCCGGCAGTGTGATAGCCTACTTTGACGGCAAGCCGAAGGGTGGCACAGCCTACACCTGTCGCAAGGCAAGGGAGAAGCGGATGCCTGTCGTCAATGTGTATTAGGCAAGCGGTGTTATACGCTTTTCATATATTTTCTGAAAAGCGTATAACACTATTCGGAAAACTGATTATCTTTGTGCTGAAATAGTGTTTAGACCATGGATAATCAGGAAAAACAAGTGATAAATCAAGCGGAAAACCAGCCCAAGAAACCCGGCAGAGGAGGTAAAAGACCAGGTGCAGGTCGCCCTAAGGGAGATGGCACCAGTAAACTCTATGCTTTCCGGGCCGATAAGGAAGTGGCTGCCTATCTGGACAGCCAGGAGAACAAGACGGACTTCATCAAGGAATGTATCATCCGGCAGATGGAGGTAGCTAAAAGCAGACAGGAAGACGAAGCCTTGATGCAGTTGGGGGAAGTGATGCCTACCAGCCGTATCAAGCCGATGTCGCTTCCTTTCTTTGATGTGAAGGTAGTGGCCGGTTTTCCCATTCCTTTGAACAACGATGAACTGGCGCAGGACATCGAGGTGTTGAAGATGCTGTGCCCACACCCGGATTCTTCATACTTGATCCGTGTGCAGGGCCGTTCGATGATTGAAGCCGGAGTGAATGATGGCGACATCATCATTGTAGATAAGAGTGAACGGAACCCTACGGAAAAGCAGATTGCGGTCTGTGAGCTGAATGGAGAATACACGCTGAAACGGGTTTGCAGGAAGGGAGGAACCCTTTGGCTGGTTCCGGCCAATCCCGAGTACCCCGAGATTGAAATCACTGAGGGCGATGATTTCAGTGTGTGGGGAGTCGTGACGTATATCATCCATAAACCTATCTTTTGATAATTCTTTATGATAGCATTGGTTGATTGTAACAGCTTCTTCTGTTCTGTGGAGAAGGTTTTCCATCCCGGACTGAACGGCAAGCCCGTCTGTGTGCTTTCCTGCAACGATGGCTGCATTGTGGCCTTGACTCCGGAAGCCAAGGCACTGGGACTGCGCCGTGGAGACCCAATCTTCAAGAAGAAGGAGATAGTGCAGCACTATGGGGTGAAGTTGTTCTCTACGAACATGATGCTTTACGCGGCCATGTCGAAAAGGGTGAACAACATCCTTCGTTCGGCTGTCCCTCATTCGGAAACCTATTCGATTGATGAATCCTTCCTCTATCTGGATGGTCTGGAGAAGTATCATGACTTGGAGGACTACATGCGTGGAGTGGTGGAGAAAGTCCGGCTCTATACGGACATCCCGGTTAGTGTAGGAATTGCACCGACCAAGACATTGGCGAAAATTGGCAGCAAGTTTGCCAAGCAGTACAAAGGCTATCGCTCGGTGTGCCTGATTGATTCAGAGGAGAAAAGACGAAAGGCATTGGCGCTTTTCGATTTGTCGGATGTGTGGGGCATCGGCAAGCAGACCTTGGCAAAACTTCAATATTTAGGGATTCAGACTCCGCTGGATTTTGCCGACAAAAAGGAAAGTTGGGTTCGCAGCCACTTCACTAAGCCGGGACTGCAGACGTGGAAGGAACTGAACGGCATTCCGTGCATTGATACTTCGGAAGTAGCGCAGCGGCAAACCATCTGTACCAGCCGGAGTTTCGGAAATCTGGTAACGGATTATGACGAGTTGCAGGCATCGGTCGCTAGCTTTGCCGCCAGTTGTGCCAACAAGTTACGGGGACAACACTCATTAACTTCTGCCGTGACGGTCTTCGTATCGAGCAACCGCTTCCGGGAGGACCTTCCTCAGTATTCCAATGGGCAGACAAGGATCCTGCTCCTACCGACTTCGGACACGATAGAGATTACACAGGCGGCGCTGGCTGTGCTGAAGGATATTTACCGGGAAGGAATCAGCTACAAGAAGACGGGAGTCATTCTGGGAGACATCACCGATGCTTCCTATATCCAACAGAACCTCTTCGATGAAGTGAAGAATCGACCGGAACGGATGCAGCTTATGAAAAGCATTGATGCACTGAATCACCGCTTCGGCTTGCGAAAGATACATCTGGCCGTGGAGGGCGAAGAGAAGCAGGCCTGGCATGCCAAGAGCGAGTTCCGGAGCGGTAACTATCTGTCAGACTTGAAGGAAATTCTGACGATTCAGATATAAATGCAGATATTTTAAAAATGGAGATTGTCTATGTCTCATTCCTGTAGATAATTTAGTTAAACTGGTAATTAGTTTGCGAATAATCATTATCTTTGCAATTAGGTATATCTGGTATTGTCAGGAAGGAGATATTATGATACAATAGCTCATTTCTTAAATTAACAACGATACTTATTAAAATGATATATATTGCATCAAAGAGAGGTAAAATAGAAAGCGTTCAGAAAAAATATCCGAATGCTATCATATGTGATGTTACAAGCACCTCAAATAATTCGTTAATCAAATTAAGTCCATTTTATCCGCATGGCGATATTCCTGTTCCTTTTTCCGAAGGGGTTTATGGAGAGTCTGTTGAAGGTATATGGCAGGCTTTAAAAGTTTTTGAGAATGAAGATGTTGATTTGTCTTTTTTATCAAAAACATCCATGAAAGGGCTTAAAAGAACCTGTAGAACTCATGGCAGAGTTATTGGCCATAGAAAGGGTATTAATGGATTGACTTTATTGAATTATCAAGCGGCAAAGTTTTCTATTTATATCCCGATTTATAAATGGGTTCTAGAAAATAAAGTCAAAGCTATTATTGATAAAATGCGCACAGCTATGATTACTCAAGATTTAGTCCTTTTAGATTACAATATATCTGAGAATGTATTGGATAAAACAAAACCACTATCTCATGCTTACCTTATCAAAGCTTATTTATTGGGATTATATCCTTTTGGAGTAGAATCAAAAGAAATAATACAATTTAATTATGAAGATATCTGATTGGATGGGCATCGATTCTTTACTTTCAAAGCATAAAATTGATTGTTTATATCATTTTACAGATAGAAGCAACCTTAATTCTATTATTGCAAATAGAGGTTTGATGTCATGGGCTGATTGCAAGGAGAAAAACATCAGTATTTCTAGACCAGGAGGGGATTTTTTGTCTCGTCAATGTGACGAGCGGGACAATCTACATCATTATGTAAGGTTAAGTTTTACAAATCAACATCCAATGATGTTTGTTGCCTGCAAAGAAGGCAGAATTCCCAATCCTATAATACTTGAAGTTGATAAAAGTGTACTATTTGAGGATACAACTTTATTTTCGAATATGAACGCTGTCAAAAAGGAAGCGTTAGTCGGTAGAGGTTGGGAATATTTTAAAGAAATACATTTCACTTCCTTATTTTCTCGGAGCTATTTTGACTTGCCATCGGAAGAAAAAAAATATTTCCAAGCCGAAGTTCTTGTTAGAAACTACATCCCATTGGAAAAGATTCATAACATAGGTGAGTTTAATTTACCATTACCGGAAGATGTTGTTCTTAAGAATACACTAGGTCATGACAAATACATTTATGACCGAGAAGCTATTGAAATGTTGTCATTGTGTTTCTGGGAATTGTCTCACACAGACTATATTCGGGCGGTATGTCTCTCTACGATGGTATTTGAAATGTATGATTCAAATAATACTCTTCAGATTTTTATCCGTGGAATTCTTGATTCCACAGGCTTATTTCATTTAGTTGTTTCTAAAAGAAGAGCATTTGGAATATGTTCTATTACATTAGAGCACTTTGTCAATCTTTTAGTTTCATATAATATGTTTGATGATGGCATGAAACGTAAATTATCAATTCTAATTAATCAATAATATGGATATTAAAGGTTTATCAAAAATCCGTTCAACGGTATTAAATCAAGTACTACCATTAGGAGAACCTCCTATTGATGTAGTTTTCGTTATGATGAATGGTAATATCTCCATGGCCCAATTGGATTTTGTAGGTGACTATCCTTCATCTCTAAAGTATAAAGCAAGAAAGGATTTACTTAGAAGATTCCTTGCTAAATCTATTCCTCAAACAGCCCAAGCATCTGAATTGGTTTACTTCTCGTTTGATCCAATTCTTAATGTTGATTATTGTTTTGAAATTTGTTCCAAGACTAAGAGTGCAAACTTATTTATCTTTTCCACGTTAGGAAAGGAGATTTGTAAGTTTGCACCATTTGATCCAAACGTGGATGAGCGTGTGGAAATTGAAAGGCTCTTAAAATCATGGACCGAACATCCAAGTGCTTTCTCCACCCTCAAAGAAAAGTTTTCAAAGCTTTTAGGTATAGATAAAGCTGACCCCGTGCAGTCAATGGCTTCAATGGGAACCATTGATATAAATTTAGGAGAATCTATAAATCAGTCTAAAACCATAGAATCTGCAAAAGCTCCTATGCATGAACAAAATGCAACTTCTTTTGTTCATGATGTCTTATCAAAACTGGATAATCCAAATTTTAGAGCCATGAGGACTTCTGGGGTGGGTTGTACTGCAATATCAAAGATCTTATCTATGTTTACAGATCAAATGTCATCAAATTACCCTGAGTGGAATGGCCTTTTTGATTTCGATACAGATAATGGTAAGGTCTTAGTTATATGCAAAAAAGGATTTGAAGATAGTATAACTCAAATGGCTATACCCTATCTTTGGAATAGGAGATCTTTCATAGAAAACTGCATTCTATTTGGAGTAGAAACGATCGTTTTCTTGGATCCTATAAATAAAACTTTTGACGAACTAGATGTTTTGGCTGTAGATCCTAATTCGTTTAAGGGGTAGCAATGGGGCTTGATTATAGTAATAGAAAAGATTTTTGACTTTATTATTGTTGTAATTTAGACTTCTATGTTGTTTTGTTGATGATTGTCAATATTGTCCTAAACGTTTTTCGATAAAAACAAAAAAAGGAAGTAAAGCTAAGGTAGAATGAACTACCTTAGCAAAGAGAACCACCTCTTTTACTTCCTATGGCAAATATAACACTTTTCGCACAAGCAATCGGTAGACTTCCGAAAGAATGCATAAGGAAAATTATTCGTAAAAAAAACGGACAAGCACCGCAAGGGCTACGACACATGGAGCCAGTTCATAAGCATGATGTTCTGCCAGTTCTCTGGATGCGATTCTGTACGTGATATCTCCAATGGACTGAATTCAGCCAATGGCAATTTGAACCACCTCGGAATCTGTCGCGCTCCCTCTAAATCAACAGTCGCTTATCAGAATGCCAAAAGGGACAGTGGCGTGTTCCGGCGGATATTCTATGCACTGCTTGCTCATTTTGGACAGCAGGCGGTATGGCAACGCACCAGGTTCCGTTTCAAGATGCCAATCAAATTGCTGGATTCATCTCTACCATCACGCTGACTATGTCGCTCTACGAATGGGCACATTACACAACAAGGAAAGGGGCGGTGAAGATGCATACATTGCTTGATTATGACAGCCTTCTTCCTGAATTCGTAAACATTACTGATGGTAAATGCGGTGACAACAGGGGTGCTTTGGATATCCCCGTTCCACCTCATTCTGTAGTCGTTGCCGATCGTGGCTATTGCGATTTCTCCCTTCTTGACTATTGGGACAGCAGGAATGTGTTTTTTGTTGTCAGGCACAGGGATAACCTGCTTTACTCACAAATTGAAGAACGTTTATTGCCAGAAACGAGGGCGCAAAATGTACTCTTCGACGAGATTATTGAGCTGACAGGTGAGCAGACAAAGAAAAAATACACCAAACCGCTCAGACGCATAGCTGTCTGGAATGATGAACATGGCTATGTGGTACAGTTGCTCACCAACAACTTCAAGCTGGCTGCTTCCACAATAGCGCAACTCTACAAGGCAAGGTGGATGATTGAAATATTCTTCAGAAACATCAAGCAGCTGTTGAAAATAAAGAGTTTCATTGGTACATCACGCAATGCTGTTGAGACGCAGATATGGACTGCTTTGTCAACGATGCTGCTACTCTGCTGGCTAAAGCACATTGCAAAGTATAAATGGGGGCTCGCCAATCTTGTCGTATCACTTAGATTGAACACATTCACGAAAATTGAACTCGAAAAGTGGTTGAACGAACCATTTACACCTCCGCCAGAGCCAGCAGGAGTGGAATAAATAGGGTCAAAAAAGCTTTGAAGGGGTTGTTGTCCATAACAACCTCATATTCATCGTATCTATAAAACGTTTAGGACAACATTGGATGATTGTATATACTGAAAGGGGATGGAATTAAACAGGTTGCTCTAATCCCATCCCCTTTATTAACTATTCATCCACTTCAGAACCCTCTGCTATCACTTCCGTTTCCAGATCCAGTCCGAACATCTCCTTGAGTTGCAGGTAATCGAAGCATAGCGCTTTGGGGCGGTTCACCTTCGGACTCTGGATAACCTTACCGTCTTTCACAATCGTCACGCAATCCGGGTTACCACTGGGCAGCAGGATGTAGAAGCGGTCCTGCTTGGTGCCCAGAAAAGCCGGATGGGATTTGAGGTACGACAGAATGGTGGACCAGGACGAGCGGTTGGCCGTGATGTTCTGGGTGGAGTTCCGACTGCTGAACAGCGAAGAGATCGCTGCCATGTTCAGGTACAGAATCGGATGCCCCTCCTTGAACTCAATATCCTCCTTGAGATTTATCGGACGGAATTTGGTAAGGTAACGGATGTTGAAATGCACCTTTTCCATGCACTTGCCAACGGATTGCCAGCCCTGTAGCATGTTCCAGAAGTCCGCCACCTCGGAACTTTCCTGCGCCAGTTCGTTCTGGTGCCGGATGCCCTTGATGGTGGTTTCCAGCATCTGGCTGTAACTGAAAGGGAAATCAATGACCGATTCCAGCGTGCGGAATGTGGCCAGCGGGATAATCCAGTTGCCGAAAATACGGTCGTGGATGGTTTCGCTTTCCATTCGGGTGGCCAGTTCGCCCTTGGTGATGGTGAACATGTGAGGAAAGTTCTTTTCGAACAGTTCCCGGTGCTGCAGAATCTCCAGCGTCAGGTGGGTCAGTCCCAAGCTGCACATGGCCTGCAGCTCTTCATAGCGTTGCTTCTCCTGATAGCTGAAGGAGGTCTTGGTATAGGAGAGGAAGAGTACGCGGGTATAGAGTGCCATATCCTGCGTTGGCTTTTCCTGGCCGCAGATGACCACTCCGGTGGTGACAATGGTCTGGGATGCCATGCCATCGGTCAGCGTGTTCTTCTTCGTCTGGCCGCCACCTCCCCACAATCCCTTGAGAAAGGCAATCTTCCGGATGTCGAGGTCGTTCTTGTACTCATCGAACACCACCAGCGTATTGACCGCCTGGGACACCCGGTCGTTCATGGCCGGAACGGAAGCCACTCCCATGTTGGGCGGTTCCACATCGTGCAGGAAGAAAGCCTCTAGACTGGTGGCCAGTGTGGTTTTACCCGTACCTTTCTCTCCGAACAGGTTCAGGATGGGAAAGTGACGGGTACGCTTGTAGACCACATCCCGGAAAAGGGTGGCTACGAGGTAACAGAAAGCAATCCGGGCATTCTCTCCAAAGACTTCGGTCAGCTTTTCGATAAAGGAGCGGAGCAGCACCCCGTTGTTCTTTCGGTGAATCATCAGCCGCTCGAACTGGTAGATTTCTGGATTGTTCTCGTAAATCTTGGAAGTGGCCGGAATGTAGTATGCCTTGCGGTTGTCCCCACGGATGATGCCCATTTCGTCCACTTCATGAAAGGCCTGGTGCTGGTAAATGCCGTTTCCGAAGGCAAAGAACTGCTCGCTGTCGTTCCAGCCCAGTTTGCGAATGCGCTCCGCCGTATCGGTTCTGGCGTACAGGAACTCCTTCACGCGGTTCAGCTTGTCAATCTTGCCCAGCCACACATAGTTGCCCAGTGAGCCGACCTTCTGCTGGAAGTTCGTCAGGGAACACAATTCCGATTCCTTCAGTTCGATGATGCCCGACTGGCGGTAGGAGTTGGTCAGGCGGAACAGGCGAATCCCGTTGTTCTCATCGTGGATATGGAACAGCGGTGTCAGGATGAAATTGGAGATGCGGGTAGGGTCCTCCTCGTTGTCACCGAGTGCATAGTAGCAGTTGTTCCGCACAAACAGCCCCAGCTGACGGAGAGCGTCTGCTTCCTCCAGCTGTTTGTCCATGGTGGACTGCCGGCTGTTCCGTCGGGCCTGGTTGCGGGCCTGCGTCACGGCATCCTTCCAGAGTCGGGCTTTTCCGTACACCTGTCCCAGCTGTTCGATGCACTGGTCATACACCATCTGGTCCTTTACATACCGGAGCAGGTCTGCAGTCTGGGCAACCACCTTCTGCTGTCCGGCCAGCGAATCCGCCGCCTGAAACAGCTTTTCGGCATTCCATACGATGAAATGCTTTTCCCTCAGGTTCCGGTAGGTGGCTTCATCCAGAATATAGCAGTCTGCATCATTCTTCATGGGGACTTCCCGAAGTGCTTCCGGTGGAACAGCCTGTCCCTCATACATCTTTTGCAATTCTTCCTCAGTCAGTTCCCGGCTGCCAAGGGGAAGTTCCCTCACGGTGACGTGAAACCCTTTTCTGATAGCTAACGCTCCGTTTTCCATTGCCGCCTTGAATCCGGCACCCGGCAGGCCGTCTTCCGAAACATCGGAGTCCGGTATGAAGCAGAGTGAGTCCGTGTGCCGTTTCAGCAACTCCAGCTGATTCTCGTTCCAGGCAGTCCCCAGGCTGGCCACGGTGTTTTCCAGTCCAATGGATTGCATCCGCAATACATCCGGTGCCCCTTCCACGATGATAATGTTCTCGGGATTCCGCAACCGGAAAGCGCGGTCGATACCGAACAGCGTTTCCCCCTTGGTGTAAATGAGACTGGTGGCTGAATTGATGTACTTGGGGGCTTTGGGGTTGGTGCCGATATACCGGGCCGTATAGGCAATGATGCGTCCCCATCGGTTGCGGACCGGAATCATGATACGTTCCCGGAACATGGGGTAAACATCGTTATCCTCGGCACGTTTGAACATTCCCAGCTCAAACAACAAGTCTTCCTGTATTCCTTTTTGGCGGCAAAAATCCATAAAGGCTTTGCCGTCTTTCGGTGCATAGCCGATACCGGCTTCCGAACAGAACTCTTCCGACCAGCGGCCATAGGCATATTCCTGTGCATGACGGGTTTCGTCACTGCCAGCCAGCCGGAGGTTGTTCACAAAGAAATTCTGGAGGATGTCCAAAGCGACCAGCAGAGACTCTTTGCGCTTCTGTTCCGTTTTCTCTTCTTCTGTGGTTTCTCCGTCCTTCGTATATTCGATGGTTATATTGTGCTGTTTGGCTATAAACCGGACCGCATCCAGAAAGTTCAGGTTTTCCTTCTCCATGATAAAGGTGATGCCGTCACCGCCCCGGTTGCAGCCGAAGCAGTGATACAGGTTCTTCGAAAGGTTGACCGCAAAGGAAGGTGTTCTTTCCGAATGAAAAGGACAGAGCCCTTTGAGCGTATGGCCACCTTCTCGCTTGAACTTCACATATGGCTCCAATATGCGCTGAATGGGCAAATCCCTGACTTTGGCAAGCGTGTTTTCACTGATCATAACATGCGGAGTTTAAGCCAGCAGTCCAGAATGGACTGGCCGGAGTATTTCAGACGATGGTGATTGTTCGGATTGATGGGCTGTATGTAGCCGTTCATCCGGTATTTACGCAATGTCTTGTAACAGATTCCCAGTTCTGCACAAGTTCTTTTTACTGTATAGACACCCAATGGGTCTACTGTTGGTCTTGATTCGTTCATAAAACCAATATTCGTTTACGATTCCCACAAACATGTGTTTTTAGTCTTTCCTCCTTGTGAAAAGGCAAAAAGCATCATTTGCTACGGAAGTCAATGAAACCTACTATTTCTATAGCTCTGCTTTCTTCTGTTTTCTGACAGCAAGCGGCATACAATGTCACAGAAAAAAATGTAGCTGCCGGTATGTTGTAGTTTAATGTTCTATTCTCGTTTTTGTCCGATGATGTCGTTACCTACATCCTCCATAACTTTCTTGATTTCCTTGGGTGCCACCTTCAGATAGTCTTGAGGACACCTTTGCAGGAACCGCAGGTCGGCTGTTTTGTATTCGAGTTTGCCCGGCCTTTTATAGGCATGAACCAAACCTAGCCGTTTCCACCTCTCCACATTTGCTCGTCCAAACAACTCAAAGGCCTTCCGCTGGGAAATGAACTCAGGGTCGTTTGAATCTTCCTTTAGCAGTCTGACAATCTGTGATGCCAGGTCCTTGATGAACATCTCGTAAGGTACAAGATGATCCGAGAATCGTAGCGTATTCATATCTTCATACGGCTAATGACTACTTGGTTCGCTTCACTGTAATGGTCCGGGCTTCCCTGTCCGTTTTGGTTGTATACTGACGGTTGTGAATGGCACCCAGTTCAGAGGCTTGCGTACGCACACTCTTCATCCGTGAGATGGGATAGATAACAGCCTCTCCAATTTGGAGAGCTTCCAGTACCGGACGGATTTTATCAAAATAATCAGCCATAATATTGTTTGTTTAATGATTAATATTTAACTTTGCAGTGGTATTTACTTATATAATCTGTTGCAAAGGAACAAATAAATGTTTTATAAGCAACAAAATGGGTAATATTATTTTGTTTAACGGCTATTTTTTAACATTTGACATGGCTTTTGAAATAAAACACATCAATGTAGGCAGCGCGATTGAAGATCGTCGCAAGCAATTGGATATAACTAAAACGGAACTCGGACGTCGGATCAATGTACCCCAACAGCATGTGAATCGTATATTGGAGCGAGAAACCATGGAGACCAACAAGTTGGTACAGGTATCAGAGGCTTTGGAGTTCAATTTCTTTGAGCTGTTCTGTCCGAACAAGGATGAGCGGGTTTCCGCCAAGAACGCGGCGGTGGCCTATAACGGCAATGTGACCAATACGCAGGTGGGTGATAGAGTGGTGGATGGTTCACTGGCTGTAGCCAATATACAGATTGCCTCTCTCCAGAATGAACTTGACACATTGAAAAAGTCAAATGCTACTCTTCATAACAACTTGGAGGACAAGGAGCGTATCATCGCCATGAAACAGGAGAAAATCGATGTGATGCAGAAGGTGATGGACTTGATGCAGGAAAAGATTGATGCCTTGGAAGGCAGATAGGCTCAAGTCTGGTATATAGCAAACGATGAAAGTTCTGCGACTTGACAGAGCTTTCATCGTTTGGAGCCTTATGCCGTTTCAGCGGATGTTGGCATTGTGGAAGAACCTTATGGGTTTTATGAAAAAATCTTAGGTGAACGATATGCTGATGTTTTATACCAATTAGCATCATGCTTATATCTGGAAATAGCAATAGATGAGCTGATACCATATCGTTCAGCCTCTTCTGCTATAGTCTTTACAATCTTGTGGGGTGAAAGGCTGTTACAACCCACTTTCAAGATGGCATTCCATATATTTTCAGGAATTAGCGCATTCCTGGCAAATTCATTCGCTTCTTTTTCTCTTGGGTCAGAAGAATATTCTACTCCCTCAATAGCAATAAATGCTTTTTGACTGTCAGAAAGATGCCGGTCAATGTGGCAGAGTTCATGTAGAATATCAAAAGCCAGCTTATCCATATCATTGTAGCGATAAGTTACGGTGATGACCGGATGGCCATTTGTCAGGGTCGAATAAGCGTCAATTGGTGCTTTCTCTAATTTTTTAACCTCTGCCAAAGAAATGCCGTAGCTATGGAGACACTCTTTGATGCTTTCTACAGTCATTCTTCTTTGATTAGCCATGGAAGCTATTTCTTCTGCAGCTTTCAAAGCGTTTCCTTGTTTATAATTATCAGGAGCTGTTATCTGAGAAATGGATAACCAATTGATAACAAGCCAGGTGAGCATATTCTTTTCGTCAATTTGCACCTTTTCACTGTGCTTGTAAAGTCCGGCAACCTGCATCTTCTGCTCTTGTATATTCAGCAGGTCAAAAGGGAGCAAGTCCTTTATCCATTTTACTCTATCAACAACCTTTGTGTAAGGGCAAAGCAGATGTTTGTATAAATGTTTTAGGTTTAGCATCTTGGAACATTCTTCCTCAAAACTTAGGGCTTCTTGCTCTTCTATGCTTCGCTGTTCTATAGCCTTACAATCATAGGTATAGCTGTTTTGGAGATTCATCCAGAACTTGTAAGGTATTCCCAGATGCTTCTCCAGTTTCATAGCCAAATCATCATTAAGGTTGCGCTTTCCCTTAATGAAAGCATTTAAGTGCGTGGGTTGCACACCTATTTGCTGGGCAAATTCTTTTTGTTTAAGGCCACGTTCCTGCAATTCTTCCCGTAGGATTTCTCCGGGGTGTATTGCCCTGGCAGGAACGGGATTGTTACTTCTTGTTGCCATAATGTGTGCTGTCTATTTCTATGAGTTCTACTTCGATTCCGTCGTCGGTTTCTGTAAACAACAGGCGTTCTACCATACCATTGACAATTCGAACGGAGCTTCTTGGCTCTACTTGGTACTTCAACTTCTCATAATGCAGAAAACTAAAGAGTTTTAGGTCAGCCGTAGAGTCTACATCGTGCATTGTTTTTACTACACGGATATATCCATCTATGAACTTTTTGTTTTTGCAAAAGCTTTTGTACCTCTTGTCTTTGGTTTTACCTGTTTCATACAATTCCAACAAAACTTCATCCTTGAATGTCACTTTCATGCGGTGAATGCTGTTTGTTGCTGCAAAGATACGCAGAAATTACCATATTTGGTAATTTATCCAAGGATTTTTTCAAATTCAGGGAGAAATACAACCAATACCCATTATAGGATAGGTATTTTGCAACAGTCCATTTAGCTGAATCATGATCCAGTAACTTTAAGCGTTCTCTGCTACGAGCCATTGCTGCCACAGGGAACTTTTGGGACTTTCGACGCAATTTTCTGACGTTAGTCCATTGAAAATGGCAAGAAAGTTAAAAGCATTATGGATTCTAATAAAACATATCCGTAATTATTTTACGGAAAGATTTAAAAACGTATCTTTGTAAGCAAAACAATTACTAACAGTAAATGCTATGTTGAAGAAATTTGCCGTGACCAACTATAGAGGGTTCAAGAATCGTATGGAATGGGATTTGTCGCATCCCAGCAACTATACCTTTAACAATGATGCCATCCGGAATGGCGTGGTTAAAAATGGTATTATCTACGGGCCGAACGGAGCAGGTAAATCCAACTTCGGATTGGCGCTGTTCGACATAGCCAATCATCTTTCACACAAATGGAAGAAACCTGACTATTACCTGAACTATGCCTGCGCAGCTCATTACGATGAACCGGTTGACTTTGACTACACGTTTGCTCTTGATGGGCACGATGTGGTATATACCTATAGCAAGGTGGCTGCCGAACTAAAAGGGGAAATCATTCGGGAACAGTTGCTTATTGACGGCAAGGAGGTGCTGATGAAGGATAACGAGCGGTTGAACATTTCCGAAGAATTTGGTCTGACGGAAGTGGCCATTGAAAATCTGAAGGAGAGCGCCAACAACATTTCCTTGGTCAACTATCTCCTTGGCGCCGTACCGCTCCCTAAAGGACATGCCTTGCTGCAGCTTCGCGACTTTGTAGAGAATATGCTGTTTTTCAGAAGTCTGGACAACCGTGAGTTTATTGGTCTGAAGGAAGGTGGCAGTAACATCGAGGAGTACATCATCAAGAACGGCCTTGCTGATGATTTTGCTGACTACCTGCACGAAGTGAGTGGGCAGGTCTTTCAGTTCGCCCCCGGCATTCCTGGAGAAAATGTGCTGTATTGTCTGATGGACGGTCGGAAAATTCCCTTCCAATGGGTTGCTTCTACAGGCACAAAGAACTTGGAACTGCAATACTACTGGTTGAAGGAAATGGGCAATGCTTCGTTCGTATTCATTGATGAGTTTGATGCTTTCTATCATCACGAACTGTCTTACCAGATTTCAAAACGTCTGTTCGAGGGCCCAAACCAGGTGTTTGTCACCACGCATGATACTTTCCTGCTGAGTAATGACTTGTTGCGTCCGGATTGTTTCTTCATTCTGAGAAACAATGAAATCAAGGCCATCTGCGACCTCACTGACAAGGAACTCCGCTTTGGCCACAATCTGGAGAAACTTTATAGAGGCGGTACTTTTGGCTTATGATTCTATTTGTATTTGAAGGCAATGAACGAGAACCGCGCCTATACCGGACACTGGAGCGGCTCTATTTCCCGAGGGAGAACGATAATATCATCTGCTCTTTCGGGAACAATATCTATGACCTTTACAACGAACTGCTGGCCTATGGAGAGGGCGGTGACATTGTTTCCCTGATGCGCGAACGGTTGGCAGAAGCAGGTGATGCCACACTGGATGGCATTCGCAGTTCGGATATTTCGGAAATCTTTCTTTTCTTCGATTATGACTTTCAGAACTCGCAGCTTTCGCTGGAAGAGATTAACCGAAGGGTAAGGGAGATGCTCACATGGTTTGATGACGAAACGGGCAACGGCAAACTTTACATCAACTATCCGATGATTGAATCCATTCGTTATACCCGGGAGTTGCCGGATGCGGATTATATCAACTATGTGGTAAGCCGGGAGGAGTGCAAGGACTTTAAACACATGGCACGCGATTTCTCTGCCTATAACAGTTTGGATCATCTCTTGTTTAAGGATGGCGAGGTTCCTACCAAAGAGAAATACATCAAAGTGAAGGATAACTGGTCGTACTTGAAGCAGATGAACGTCGCTAAGGCTCATTGGCTGATAACGGGTGAAAACTCCTTGCCTGTAAACAAATCAATGGTCAATCAACTTTCCATATTCGATGGTCAGGTGTCGCATTTCGTTACTCCAAAGAGTACGGTGGCTATCTTGAACTCTTTCCCCATCTTTATTTATGAGTATATGAAGTAAGTTCTCTGAAAGATAAACGGTCTGTATAACTGCAGACCGTTTATCTTTTAGAGGAGGTTTCTAATTAAATCTTTTCATGACTCTTTCGTTTGGCTAAATGAAACGTAGGTATCTCCTAAATGCGGAATACCGCCCAATCGTCCTGCCCGGTAGGCATTGTATCTTGCAGGCAATATACAGATATTGTCGTTTTATCGGATATTTACAAGGGGCTAGCTGTATTTTTGCCAGCTTACTAAAATTCTTGATTATCGCTTACTAAAGTCCTCTTTCTATACCTTATTATATAATACTTCGAAAGAAAACCCTAATGAATGAGCTGCTTTCCAAAATGAAGCGTTAAATAAAGACTGTTCCTATCAGATTGTTCCCATAATGATTGTTTGTTTGATGTTTAATGATTAATTTTGCAATGGTTGTTAGATACTGATACACAAGGTTTCGAGCAACCGAATTATCGTACCCGTTACAGATAATTCTTTGATATCTTTCGTGGGTTTTGCTCTCGTGAGAGCTTACAAAACACTTGCGAAAACATTGTTCCTTATTGATAGTCAATAGCATTTGGCTGTTTTACCCGCAGTTATATGTATGTTATTGAATATCAGGCATGCAAAAGTTGAGAATAGGCCGAAAACTTACAAAAGAATTACAAAAGGCTCGTTCTCCGTTGAAAATCAGATACGCATAGCTGTGGCTCAAGCAGCGATAGAAGGATAGTCAAATACGCTGGTTAGGTACTTAACTATCTGATAAATAGGCTGTAAATACTTGTGAAAGTATTTGCAGCCTATTTTATTTTAGATTATCATTGATTTTTAGTTGGGATGAATAGTATTTCTCTATTCCGCCAAATCCTCTGATTTTTTTATTTTCTTTCGTTTTATTGATAAAGTTGTTTAATCGCTTTTCAAATTCTTCAGGTCGTTTTCTGGCTGCTTCAATGTATGCAATTCGGATACGTTTATATGCGTCGGAAAAATGGAGATAATTTTCCCATATTGTCTTATCTTCCTTCAATCTTTCAATTATATCATTGGGGAAAATGAAAGGATCAGATAATACATTTCGTATTTTATCCTCAAATTTGGGGTGTATCATTTTATTTTCCAATAGCCACTTAAGTCTTTCTTTGTTAGCTTGCGAATAGGTACTTTTAGGGTTTCTGGGTGTGAAATGCTGAATTTTATGTTCTTTGTCGAGCGATTTTATTGTACTGTCAATCCACTCGAAACAAAGAGCTTCTTCAACAGCGTCGTTGTATGTGATACTTTTTTCGCCTGAAGACTTGCTGGGAAATACAAACCAAACTTCATTGGCAATCTCAAAGTTGTCATTCAACCACTTTCGCCAATCTTTTCTGTTCTCGAAATACTTTATTTCTATTGACATACCCAATCGTTTAAACTAACTGTTTTATTGCCTTTACTTTCATAATAACGAAGCATTTTACACTATACAATGTCAGTCAAACGCGTCTGTGTCTGATGGCTGAAAGGCTTACCACCCGTCAAAGATACTAAATCTTAAAGAAACAGTCCTCATTACTTCTTAAATCCTTTGGCTTATTATGGTATGACAACACTCACTACATGCAATATATTTGAATAAGAATCGATAGCAAGAATTTTGTGTTGCTATATAATATGATGTACAGAGTCTCCGTTAAACATTTATTTGGTGTTTATTATAAAAAACTAACTAAATGTTTGTTTGTTCATAAAAACTGCTTTACATTTGCACCCAGAAATCAATCGACCGAATTGGGGTCTAACGTTTAATTAAAAAAACAAAGAAAATGAAAAAGGGTTTATTATTGGTAGTTGTGATGTTAGCAACTATCGCTGTAAAAGCACAAGACATTTACGTAGGCGGATCTTTGAACGTTTGGCGTAACAGCACAGGCAACACTACTTCTTTTAAAATTGCTCCGGAAATCGGATACAACTTTAATGAAACATGGGCGCTGGGTGCTGAATTAGACTATTCACATAATTATGATGGAGGCTGTCTCTTATACACATCTGACGCTGCCGACGATCTTACGCGTGTAGAT
>ENA-OYYN01000339-OYYN01000339.1-human-gut-metagenome-genome-assembly--contig:-NODE-339-length-27019-cov-5.411623_pt1 | contig 27019 bp, 24 predicted proteins | sample MGYA00243249_ERZ653449 | MGnify/ENA primary metagenome ERZ653449 (study PRJEB26926, sample SAMN06165159) | human gut metagenome | biome: ENVO:00009003; feature: ENVO:2100002; material: ENVO:00002003... | reverse complement strand
CGAGATCTAGTACGGTCTCGTGGGCTCGGAGATGTGTATAAGAGACAGGACCCATGAAGTGACGGGAAGTTGTTATTACCTGGAAGGCGGAGGAAGCAAGTTCCTTGTGGACTGTGGAATGGAGCAGGGACCTAATTTTTTTGAGAACAAAGAGATTCCGGTGCCGCCATCGGATCTGGATTTTGTTCTGCTGACACATGCCCATATCGATCATTCGGGAAATTTGCCCAAACTTTATGCGGAAGGATTCCGGGGAGCAGTATATGCTACTTCGGGAACGGCAGATCTCTGTGATATTATGCTCCGGGACAGTGCACATATCCAGATGTTTGAGGCAGAGTGGCGGAACAGGAAGGGAAAACGGGCAGGAAAAGAAGAGTATGTGCCTGCTTATACGATGGAGGATGCGATCGGACTTTTGAGACAGCTGATTCCCTGTCCGTACGAGAAGATTATTTCTGTGAGTGAGGGAGTTAAGGTCCGTTTTGTGGATGCAGGGCATCTGCTGGGCTCTTCCAGTATTGAGATCTGGATTACAGAGGAGGGACAGGAGAAAAAGCTGGTCTTTTCCGGAGATATTGGCAATACGGATCAGCCCATTATCAAGGATCCAACTTATTTAAGCGAGGCGGACTATCTTATTATGGAATCCACGTACGGGAATCGGACGCATGAGAAGGTAACCGATTATGTGTCGGCTCTCGCAGGGGTAATTCAGAAGACTTTTGACCGGGGCGGAAATGTAGTGATTCCTTCTTTTGCTGTTGGCCGTACGCAGGAGATGCTTTATTTTATCCGGCAGATCAAGGAGCAGCAGCTGGTTCATGGGCATGAGAATTTTCAGGTGTATGTAGACAGTCCCCTGGCGGTGGAAGCGACTACGATTTTTCAGAAACATTACGGGGACTGTTATGACGAGGAGGCTTCTGCCATTCTTGCCAGCGGGAAGAATCCCATCGCTTTTCCGGGACTGAAGCTCTCTGTGACCAGTGATGACTCTAAGGCTATCAATGAGGCTGAGGAGAGCAAAGTTATTATTTCAGCCAGCGGTATGTGCGATGCGGGGCGGATCAAGCATCACTTGAAGCATAACCTGTGGAGAAAAGAAAGCACCATACTTTTTGTGGGATATCAGGCAGTTGGAACGCTGGGACGTGCGCTTGTGGAGGGAGCCCGTGAGGTTAAGCTTTTTGGAGAGGAGATTGCAGTACAGGCTGAGATTCTTGTCCTTCCGGGGGTCAGCGGTCATGCGGATGATATTGGACTGATGAGATGGGCGGGAGCATTCCGGGAGAAGCCGCCGACACAGGTTTTTGTTACTCATGGTGATGATCAGGTATGTGAGTTTTTTGCGAAACGCCTGGAGAAAGAACTGGGTTATCGGGCAATGGCGCCTTACAGCGGTACGGTATATGATCTGAAAGCTGGGGAATTTCTGGAGATTGCGGAGGGGATTCCTGTGGAGAAGGCAGTGCCTGTACCTAAGAAGAAGGCAGTCAGCGTTTACGAGCGCCTGCTGGCGGCAGGCCAGAGGCTGTTGAGTGTGATTCGCCATAATGAAGGAGGGACGAATAAGGATCTGGCCAGATTTGCGGATCAGATTAATAATCTCTGTGAGAAATGGGACAGATAGAAGAAAAACAGGGGGGAGGCAGATTTTGAAGTCTGCCTCCCTCCTGCTGTTACTGAAGGGCTTCCCGGAGTGCTTTGGCCAGCTGATCCGGACATGAGGTGGAGCGGAATCCACACTGGATGCCTTCCAGTTTGGAGATAGCTTCCCGGGCGTCCATTCCTTCGACCAGGGCGGCAATGCCTTTCAGATTTCCGTTGCATCCTCCGGTAAATACCACATCGTAAATCTTTCCGTCTTCCAGACGAAAATCAATTTTCTGGGAACAGGTTCCTTTGGTTTTGTATGTCATAACAGATTCCTCCTTTTGTAATAGTGAAAGCTAAAAACCATTATAGCAGAATAAGAAGATATTTGCTATAATCATTAACAGGAAATAAGAGTACTTGGGAGGAAAAGACATGAATAGAATAGGAATCATAGGAGCTATGGAGGAAGAGGTGAGCCAGCTGAAAAGTGCCATGGCTGATGTAAAGGTAAAGAAGAAAGCCTCCATGGAGTTCTGTGAAGGAACACTCCACGGAAAACAGGTGGTTGTAGTGCGGTCAGGAATTGGGAAGGTCAATGCGGCGGTCTGCACACAGATTCTGGCAGATGATTTTCAGGTAGAAGCTGTGATTAATACAGGAATTGCAGGATCTCTGAAAGCGGAGATTAATATAGGGGATATTGTGCTGGCCACAGATACGCTGCAGCATGATATGGATGCTACGGAATTTGGTTATCCCAAAGGACAGGTGCCCAGGATGGAAACTCTGTCTTTTCCGGCGGATGAAAGGATGTATCAGCTGGCGGCGGAAGTATGCCGGGAGGTGAATCCGGACATCCAGGTTTTTACAGGCAGGATTGTCAGCGGGGATCAGTTTGTGGCCAGCCGGAAAGTAAAGGAAGCGATCGCAGCGGAATTCCAGGGGTTCTGTACAGAAATGGAAGGCGCAGCTGTGGGACAGACTGCCTGGCTGAATCAGATTCCGTTTCTTATTGTGCGCGCCATATCAGACAAGGCAGATGACAGTGCTCAGATGGATTATCCCACATTTGAGAAACAGGCCATTGCCCATGAGGTAAGACTTACGGAAAACCTGGTGAAACGCCTGTAAACGGCGGTTTTACCGGGAATTTGTCGAACGATTTTTGGTTACTTTTCTGAATTTGCGGTATATAATTACCTCAGACGCAGCCAGTTCAATCCGGAGGGACCGGCGGTGTAAAAAATCATCAAGGGGGTAATTTTGTTATGCTGCAAAATTGGATAAGTCAAAATATGTTTTTGTATGGAATGGCAGCGGCTGGTGTGCTGGGGCTTCTGTGTACTCTGGCAGCAAACCATTTTTATAATCGGGTGATCGGAGACTTAAAAAGGCCGGATCAGCCAAAAACAAAGTGGATGGGACAGACTCTCAGTCTTTACCGGGAGAAGAGCCGGGGGAAAATGCTTCCCAATCCGGATGTATTTGTGAGAAATCAATTAAACGAGGGAAGAGTTCTGGGGATTTCCCTTTCCCGCTGGAGACGGGGTGTCGGCTACCTGGGACTCGTGTGTTTTGCAGGAACGTGTGCGGCAGTTTACGGCTGTTACCAGTATCATCTGCCGGAGATTGTCCGGTATCAGCATGCGGTTCTGGGGATGGGGATTTTTCTGGGGCTTGCCATGCTGAGTCAGTCTTTCGGCTTTGCCGGAAAAGAAAGGCAGATCCGGGACGGGCTGCTGGATTATATGGAAAACCGTGTCAGTGCTGTGCAGTCTCAGCAGGAACCGGCACAGGCGGAAGAGAAAGAAAAGGGTATTCTGATTGATCAGGTGATGCAGGGAGTGAAGCAGACGGCAGCGGCTGGAACGAAATTTTCCGGTCTCCTCTCCCGGGAAGAAGAGCAGGTGATGCGGGAAGTTATCCGGGAATACCTGACGTGACAGGGAAGAAAGCGGAGGTATGGCTGATGACTGCTTTACAAACAGAGGTGGATTTGCTAAACTAAGACCAGGTCAGAGAATCTGACAAGGTGAGATTTTAACAAAGGAGAGAATAACATGGCAAAGGTTACATTGGATTATTCAAAAACCGAAAAATTTATCCGTCAGGATGAAGTAAAAGCTTTCGCCAGAATTGCGGAGGCAGCAAAGGAAGTGCTTGTCAGCAGAACAGGAGAGGGAAATGATTTCCTGGGCTGGATCGACCTGCCGACAGATTATGATAAAGAAGAGTTTGCCCGGATCAAAAAAGCGGCAGAGAAGATTCAGAGTGATTCAGAAGTGCTTCTGGTAATCGGAATTGGAGGCTCTTATCTGGGAGCCAGAGCAGCCATTGAGTTCTTAAGACACGGATTTTATAATAATGTTCCCAGAGAGATCCGCAAGACGCCGGAAATCTATTTTGTGGGAAATAATATCAGCAGCGCATATGTGCAGGGACTGATGGATGTGATCGGAGACCGTGATTTCTCCATCAATATCATTTCCAAATCCGGTACAACCACTGAGCCGGCGATCGCTTTCCGTATCTTTAAGGAAATGGCAGAGAAGAAGTATGGAAAAGAGGAAGCCGCAAAACGTATCTATGCCACAACAGACAAGGCAAGAGGAGCTTTGAAGAAACTGGCGACAGAAGAGGGGTATGAGACCTTCGTTGTTCCCGACGATGTGGGAGGCCGTTTCTCTGTTCTGACTGCTGTGGGTCTGCTGCCCATCGCCGTTTCCGGAGCGGACATAGACAAGCTGATGGAAGGAGCTGCTTCCGGCCGGGAGCTGGCACTGAATCAGCCTTTTGAGGAAAATGACGCGATGCTGTATGCGGCAGTTCGCAATATCCTGCTGCGCAAGGGCAAAAATGTGGAGGTTCTGGCCAATTATGAGCCCAGTCTTCATTACGTAGCTGAGTGGTGGAAACAGCTGTACGGCGAGAGTGAAGGAAAGGATCAGAGAGGAATTTTCCCCGCATCTGTTGATCTGACCGCAGATCTGCATTCCATGGGTCAGTTTATTCAGGATGGTTCCAGAATTCTCTTTGAAACTGTATTGAGCGTAGAAAAATCCAGAGCAGAGGTTGTGATCAAAGAAGAGCCGACAGATCTGGACGGACTGAACTACCTGGCAGGAAAGAATATGGACTTTGTAAATAAGAGTGCGATGAACGGAACTGTTCTGGCTCATACAGACGGAGACGTTCCCAACTTAATCGTCCGGATTCCGGAGCAGAATGAGTTCTATCTTGGCCAGCTGTTCTATCTGTTCGAGTTTGCCTGTGGTGTGAGCGGCTATGTGCTGGGTGTAAATCCCTTCAACCAGCCGGGTGTGGAAGCATATAAGAAAAATATGTTTGCACTGCTTGGAAAACCGGGATATGAAAAAGAGCGGGAAGAGCTGCTGAAAAGACTGTAACAGGTAAGAGGCAGAAATAGATAAGGCCGTCCGGCCGCATAAGAGGTATGGAAAATACAGATTATGCGGCTTTGGGCGGCCTTTTATTCTTCTATGATATGGATTTCCAGGTAGTCAAAGTCGATCTGATCGATAAAATTATCCTGGAAGAAGCGGGTTTTATCTCTTTTCTTAAATTCTGAAATATTGCAGTCCAGCCAGATGGGTTTGCTTAAATCCCACTCGCAGCAGATCTGATCCAGGCAGTTAAAGATCTTGTGCGTCCTTGTGTCGCCGGTCTCATCGCAGATTACAATATCTTTCAACATTCTGTTTTCTTTCCACATTTTTCCCCAGAGACGAAACATAGAAAATCCCTCCTCGTATTTTTAAAATTATGACATTTCTTCTGATTATACACGAATCCCTGTGCTGTGTACAGGAGAAAAAAGTTCAGAAAGTCTTAAGAGTTTTCCAAAGAGAAATAAAAGTCCTCCTGATAATATAATAAAGGACACCACTGGAAAATGAAAAAAAGATAGGGTATACTGATACCGTATACCAAAATGTAAAACAAAAATGACAATGAGGAGCGGAACAATGTATCGGATATTGGTTTGTGATGATGATAAGGAAATTGTGGAGGCAATTGAAATTTATCTGAGCCAGGAAGGCTACGAAGTCCTGAAGGCTTATGATGGGATGCAGGCGCTGCAGGTGCTGGAGAAAGAAGAAGTCCATCTTCTTATCATGGATGTGATGATGCCGCGGCTTGACGGAATCCGGGCGACGCTTAAGATCCGGGAAAAAAGCAGTATTCCAATCATTATTCTCTCGGCAAAGTCCGAGGATGTAGATAAGATTCTGGGGCTGAATATCGGTGCCGACGATTATGTGACCAAGCCTTTCAATCCTCTGGAGCTGGTAGCGCGGGTGAAATCTCAGCTGCGCCGCTATACGAAACTGGGAAATATTCCCGTTCAGGAAGAGATGGCCGTCTACCGCGTGGGAGGACTGGCGATCAACGATGACCTGAAAGAAGTTACGGTGGATGATGAGGCGGTAAAGCTTACGCCTATCGAGTACAATATTCTTCTGCTTCTGGTAAAAAATGCGGGAAAAGTTTTTTCTATTGACCAGATCTATGAGCAGATCTGGAATGAGGAAGCGATCGGCGCGGATAACACAGTGGCGGTTCATATCCGGCATATCCGGGAGAAGATCGAGATTAATCCCAAAGAACCCCGGTATCTGAAGGTTGTGTGGGGAATCGGATATAAGATAGAAAAAATGTAATAAGGAGAGAAAGATGGAACAGAAAAAGTGGGGATGGATTTACCAGAGATGGGCCAAATTTGTCACCGTACTTCTGGTTATAGTCTCATCCGCAGCCTGTATTTTGTTTGGCACGGCGCTCTTATCCGTTTTCGGGAACGGTGTGAGCCTGTCGGAGGTGCAGGAGGGGAGAGACTATGCAGATACGAACCGGGCATCCCGGGAGGCAGAATATTATCTGCGGGCGCTGGAATCTTTTGCGGGGAGTTCCAAGATCTTTGGTGAAGGCGGAGGTTATAATCCGCTGAAGCTGATTGACATTACCAACTGGAAGGCAGCAGAAGAAGAGCAAAATGAAAATACCACGTATACCATGGAACAGCTTCTGGCTATGCTGAGCAATTATCAGTATTCGGAGATCAGGCGGGGACTCGATACCATAGAGTATAACGATTATTACGGGTATGAGGCCAGCTATGATGTGCAGCTGGATGGTTATACATCTGAATTTAAGTATCTGTACAGCGAGGTGCGTCCCTACGAGGCGGAACTGCCTCAGTCCGGAATCAGTCTGGCGGAATATGCCCGGCAAAATGGAGACAGCGTATCTCTGCGGGAACTGTACAGCAAGCTGACAGCTACGGTGGAAGCGGCGCGCAGCTATATGGCCAGTATGTCAGATCTCCAGCGGGAGAGTAATGTGTGCTATTTTATGGAAAATACAGACACGGGGGAGATACTGACAAATGTGGAAGGATGGACCCAGTGGGATCAGGCGGCTGCTCAGGCGGCAGGATGGGAAAATGGCTGTATCTTCCAGAGAGTGAACGGGGTTTTCCAGCTGGATCCCCGTCAGAAAGAGATCCGCATTACCCCGGAATACAGTGAATTTCTGCTGAGTAACATTATTTTGGGGAAAAATGAGAGGGGCGTAGTCTCTATCAATATCAATTATCCTGTTAAGGATGAGCTGAGAACAAACATGGAATTTTATGAGAAAGTAATGCCATGGACCAAAGTATTTCTGGCAGGCTTCTGTGTGGCGCTGGTGCTGCTGATCGCATTCTGGATTCTGGCCGGTGTTCAGGCCGGAAAACAGAGAGAGAAGGACGGCATTATTCTGAGAAGGATAGACCGTCTGCCCACGGAACTGGAAGTGGTGGGTTTCTTCCTGCTGGCCTGTATTCCGATCGCGGCGATGACCGGCTCGGAAGGGTTCTATGAGGCGAACAGCATGGCAGCCGCCGCTGCATTTGTCGCGGCGATGTCGGTACTTCTGACAATCATAATCCTGGATGGATATTTAAGTCTTGTGCGCCGGATCAAAGCGCACAATCTCTGGGAGAACAGCCTGCTTCGCGTGATCGTGCACAGCTGTCAGAAACTTTATGAGGCAAGGACGGCTTCCGGAAAGGTAATCCTCTCTTTTTGCGCCCTGATTTTCTTTAATCTGATGATGGCGGGGATGATAAGCGGATTTGGTCTTCTGCTGGCGCTTATGACAGATCTGATCGTGCTTTTATATCTGGTCAGAGAGTCTGCCGGGAGACAGACGATCAAAGAGGGGCTGGCGCGGATCTCAGACGGAGATCTGAATTATAAGATTGCGCTGACGGATCTGAAGGGAGATAATCTGGAGATGGCGGAGGCGGTGAATCATGTGGGAGAAGGACTGCAGAATGCGGTTCAGAAGAGCATGAAGAGTGAGAGACTGAAGGCAGATCTGATCACAAATGTGTCGCATGATATCAAAACGCCGCTGACTTCTATTATTAATTATGTAGATCTTCTGAAAAGAGAAGAGATTCAAAATGAGAAAGCCCAGGATTATATCAGGATCCTGGATCGAAAATCCCAGCGGCTGAAGCAGCTGACGGAAGATCTGGTGGAAGCGTCCAAAGTAAGTTCCGGAAATGTGACTCTGGAAATGCAGAATCTGAATTTTAATGAGCTGATCCAACAGACAAATGGAGAGTTTGCAGAACAGTTTGAAGCAAGAAATCTGGAACTGGTCTGCCATCTGCCGGAGGAAGGCCTGGTGGTATATGCTGATGGACGCCGGATCTGGAGGGTAATTGAAAATCTGTACCGCAACGTGGCCAAATATGCCATGCCGGGAACGAGAGTCTATGTGGATGTCTTTGAGAAAGATCACAGGGTATTTTTTACGATTAAGAATATTTCGGAGTATCCGCTGAATATTGCGGCAGATGAACTGACAGAGCGCTTCATACGGGGAGACGTGTCCAGAAGTACAGAGGGAAGCGGGCTGGGACTTTCGATTGCGAAGAATCTGGCAATCCTGCAGAAGGGAACGTTTGATATTTATCTGGACGGCGATCTGTTTAAGGTAATTGTTTCTTTTGCAAGAGTGGAACCAAAGAGAGAAAAAGTAATTTAAGAGAAAAACGGGCCAGTCTGCGGCCGGGGCATAATGAGAAAAGCTCCGGCCGCAGACTGGCTTATTTACAGCTGTTCGCAGTCTGCGTCCTCTTCCGGCTCTTCCGGAAGGAAGGGGCGGAATGCCTTTAAGAGGAAAAAGGCATGAACTCTTGAGATCACGGCAAATCCCATAAGAAGGAAAAAGAAGGCTGCGTAGGGAAGGGCAAGAGGGAGGTACCAGACAAGCACGAAGGGTGCAGCCAGGATCAGAATCATTGCCAGGGTATAGGGGAAACGGGAAATTGCCGTCAGCAGAGCATTTTTCAGGGTTGCTCCCGGGGAATTTTCAAAGGTGGCCTGCAGGGGGAAAAGATAGAGAAAAGCACAGAGCCACAGAAAAGAGAGCACCAGAAAAAGATAGCGGAGGTATTTGGCAAAGGGAAATCCTTCTGCCAGAGGACCGCCCGTCACCCAGAGATCTGTGAGCAGAAAAGCCCCCAGGGCGGCGGCGATCAGAAAAAGAAGCGTAGATCGTTTCAGGTTGGCTTTCCAGATCTTCCAGTACATTTTAAAAATGTAAGTTTCCCGTTTTTTTGCCATGGACAGGGTGACGCTGCTAAGAGCGGTTAGAGATGCGCCCAGGGTGATTACCGGAAGGGAGGTGATAAGGAAGATGAGATTTAAAGCCATAAGGTCGGCAACTTTACCCATGAAAGTGAAAAATTTGTTCTCAGGATTAAAAATCCGGTCGCCAAGAGTCATAATCAGGTACCTTCTTTCGTGTTATCATAATCTGGATTTCAGTATAGCGGACTTGAGAAGAAAAAGCAATCCGCGGGGCGGGATTTGGCAATCTGTATAGAAAAAAAGAAAAAGTTCGTCAAAATGTTGGGAAAGCCGGGGGAAGAGAAAGTACCCGGAATCGAATTGGCTAAGGAATACGGGAAAAGTTTGTGGAACTCATGGATGGTCAGAGGAAAAAAAGTTTGATAGACTAAGAATCAGCAAAGGAAAGAAACTGTTTTGGAAAAAGTGATTTTGGAGGACAGGTAAAATGGCAAGTTTATCTTTACAGCACATTAATAAAACATATCCCAACGGCTTTGAGGCCGTTAAGGATTTCAATCTGGAGATTGAGGACAAAGAGTTTATCATCTTTGTAGGACCGTCCGGATGCGGAAAGTCCACCACGCTTCGTATGATCGCCGGTCTGGAGGAGATCAGCGGCGGTACACTGAAGATTGGTGACCGCGTGGTAAATGACGTAGAACCCAAGGATCGTGATATCGCCATGGTTTTCCAGAACTACGCGCTGTATCCCCATATGACCGTGTATGATAATATGGCTTTCGGTCTGAAACTGCGCAAGGTTCCCAAGGATGAGATCGATAAAATGGTAAGAGAGGCAGCCAAGATTCTGGATCTGGAGAAACTGCTGGATCGTAAGCCCAAGGCTCTGTCCGGCGGCCAGAGACAGCGAGTTGCCATGGGACGTGCCATTGTGCGTAATCCCAAGGTATTCCTGATGGATGAGCCCCTGTCCAACCTGGATGCAAAGCTTCGTGTGCAGATGCGTATCGAGATTTCAAAACTGCATGAGAGACTGGGCGCTACGATCATCTATGTAACCCACGACCAGACCGAGGCTATGACACTGGGAACCAGGATTGTTGTCATGAAAGATGGCGTGGTTCAGCAGGTGGATACTCCTCAGAACCTGTATGAGCATCCGGGCAATCTGTTTGTAGCCGGATTCATCGGATCTCCCCAGATGAACTTCATGGATGCCAGAATTGAAGTGAAAGGTGAGGATGTAACAGCAACGGTAGGAAAATATGTTCTGAAAGTTCCGGCTGACAAGGCGAAAGCCCTGAAGGATGGCGGATACGATGGAAAGACGGTTGTTCTGGGCATTCGTCCCGAGAACGTATATGATTCTCCGGAATTCCTCGCAGCACATCCGGACAGCACGCTGGAATCTACCATCCGTGTGTATGAGCTGCTGGGAGCAGAAGTTTATCTCTACTTTGATGTGGAAGGTTTCAATATGACAGCCCGCGTAGATCCCACCACCAAATCCAGAACAGGCGATGTGGTCAGATTTGCTCTGGATATGAACAAGATCCATCTGTTTGATAAAGAGACGGAGAAGAGTATTCTGTAAATAGGATGTTTTAAAAGGTATGTGCATTTTCCCGGCCAGGAAAATGCACATATTTTGTTGACAGAACATTTGCCGTTACTGCTGTCCTTTCCGGGGAAACTTTCTTGAATTTTACAAAAAAATGGGGTATTATGGTACGTATCAGATGAAAGGAGCGATATATGGTTTCCAGTCAGGTATTACAGAAAACAATTGACGAATTAAAAGCGATCACCCGTGTGAATCTTGCAGTGCTTTCTCTGGATGGGGCGGTGGTAGCTTCCACGTCGGAGGAACTGGACGGGATGGCAGAGCTGGCCCGGGAGTTTGCAGGATCGGCGGCGGACAGCCAGATGGTGCAGGATTTTCACTTTTTCAAAATATATGATGACAGACATGCAGAGTATATTCTGCTGGCTCAGGGCGGAAGCGCAGATGCGTATATGATCGGAAAGATCGGGGTCAGTCAGATCCAGAATCTGATCATTGCCTACAAGGAGCGGCTGGATCGGAATAACTTTATTCAGAACCTTCTGCTGGATAATCTTCTTCTTGTGGATATTTACAACAGGGCGAAAAAACTTCACATCAGTGTAGAGGCCCGGCGGGTTGTTTATATGATTGAGACGAAGCATGAGAAGGATATGGCGGCTCTGGAGACGGTGCGCAGCCTTTTTGCTGCGAAGGGAAGCGATTATATCACTGCGGTGGAGGAAAGAAGCATTATCCTGGTGAAAGAGCTGGGGCCGGAGGACGGGCTGGAAGAAATGGAGCAGATTGCCCGGATGATCGTGGATATGCTGAACACAGAGGCAATGACTCAGGTAAGGGTGGCCTACGGAAATCCGGTCAGCGAGATCAAGGACGTTTCCCGTTCTTACAAAGAGGCCAAGATGGCGCTGGATGTGGGAAAGATCTTTTATGCGGAGAAAAATATTGTGTCTTACACAAAACTGGGAATTGGCCGTCTGATCTATCAGCTTCCGGTTCCGCTCTGCGAGATGTTTATGAAAGAAGTATTTGGAGATCAGCTTCCGGATGCCTTTGATGAAGAGACCCAGGTTACGATCAGTAAATTTTTTGAAAATAACCTGAATGTATCGGAAACGGCCCGCCAGCTTTATATTCACAGAAACACTCTGGTTTATCGTCTGGAGAAGATCCAGAAGTCTACAGGCCTGGATATCAGGGCTTTTGATGACGCTCTTACCTTTAAGATCGCCATGATGGTAGTAAGCTATATGAAATATATGGATAACAAGAAGGAATTCTAAAGGAAAGATTAGGAGGAAAACGAATGATTCAATTGCTGGAAGGCGGCGCGTACCTGGTAGACGGAAGAGAACTGATTCCCGATGACGCTCAGGCGGCCGGCGTATTAAAAGACAGACTGGGTGTATGCCCGTCCAGAGAAGAAGCGGCGAAAGAGACGATTGCCTACGGGATCTTAAAAGATCATAATACGTCTGGAACTATGGAAGATCTGACGATCAAGTTTGACAAACTGACTTCGCATGATATTACCTTTGTGGGAATCATCCAGACAGCCCGGGCTTCCGGAATGGATCGTTTTCCTGTTCCCTATGTGCTGACGAACTGTCATAACTCCCTGTGTGCGGTAGGCGGTACGATCAATGAAGATGATCATATGTTTGGGCTTACCTGTGCAAAAAAATACGGCGGCGTCTATGTACCGCCCCACCAGGCTGTGATCCATCAGTTTGCCCGGGAGATGCTCGCAGGCGGCGGAAAGATGATTCTGGGATCGGACAGCCATACCCGCTATGGTGCCCTTGGAACTATGGCGATGGGAGAGGGAGGCCCTGAGCTGGTGAAACAGCTGCTGGGACAGACTTATGATATCAGACGCCCCGGCGTGGTGGCAGTTTATCTGACCGGAGCACCGGTTCCCGGCGTAGGGCCGCAGGATGTGGCGCTTGCCATTATCGGCGCTGTATTCAAGAATGGTTATGTGAAGAATAAAGTGATGGAGTTTGTTGGCCCCGGTGTTTCCAGCTTGAGTGCTGATTTCAGGATTGGTGTGGATGTGATGACGACGGAGACGACCTGTCTTTCTTCTATCTGGAGGACAGACGAAAAGATCCGGGAGTTTTACGAGATCCATAACCGTCCGGAAGATTATAAAGAATTAAATCCGGGTCAGGCTGCCTACTATGACGGCGCCGTGATTGTGGAACTGGAGAAGATCCGTCCCATGATTGCCATGCCGTTCCATCCCAGCAATACCTATACGATTGATGAACTGAACAGCAATCTGATGGATATTCTGGATGACGTGGAGAGAAAAGCGGCAGTCAGCCTGGAAGGCAAAGTGCCCTTCACCCTGAAGAATAAGGTCCGGGATGGAAGGCTGTATGTGGATCAGGGGATTATTGCCGGCTGTGCGGGCGGCGGATTTGAGAATATCTGCGATGCGGCGGATATCTTAAGAGGAGCCAGCATAGGTGCCGATGCCTTTACCTTAAGCGTATACCCCGCAAGTACTCCGATTTATATGGAACTGGCAAAGAACGGAGTTCTGGCTGACCTTCTGGCTACCGGTGCGGTAGTAAAGACGGCGTTCTGCGGTCCCTGTTTCGGTGCGGGTGACACCCCGGCCAACAATGCATTCAGCATCCGGCATACAACGAGAAACTTCCCCAACCGTGAGGGATCCAAGATCCAGAACGGACAGATTTCTTCGGTAGCGCTTATGGACGCCCGGTCTATTGCCGCAACGGCGGCCAATAACGGTTATCTGACACCGGCGACTGAGTTTGCAGGGGAGTACCGCCATCCGCAGTATTTCTTTGACCGGACGATCTATGATAACCGTATTTTTGACAGCAAAGGAAAGGCGGACCCTTCTGTGGAAATTCAGTTCGGTCCCAATATCAAAGACTGGCCGGCTATGCCGGAACTGACGGAGAATCTGGTTTTGAAAGTGGTCTCCGAGATTCATGACCCGGTTACGACTACCGATGAACTGATTCCCTCCGGGGAGACTTCCTCTTACCGCTCCAATCCTCTGGGACTGGCAGAGTTTACACTCTCCAGAAAAGATCCGGCTTATGTGGGACTGGCAAAAGAGGTTCAGACTGCAGAGAAGGCAAGAGAAGAGGGAAACTGCCCGGTGGAAGCGCTGGCAGAATTAAAGCCGGTGTGGAAGACGATCAATCGCAGCTATCCGGAAGCAGACCGCACGAATACAGGTGTGGGAAGTACGATCTTTGCTGTGAAGCCAGGGGATGGTTCCGCCAGAGAGCAGGCGGCTTCCTGCCAGAAAGTTCTGGGGGGATGGGCTAACATTGCCAATGAATACGCTACAAAGCGTTATCGTTCCAATCTGATCAACTGGGGCATGCTTCCTTTTGTGATCGGGGAGGGTGAACTTCCTTTTGAGAAGGGGGATTACCTCTTCTTCCCGGAGATTTATAAGGCTGTGGAGGAAAAGGCGGAGAAGATTACCGGTTATGTTGTGAGAGAAGAGCTGAAGCCTTTCACGGTAACGCTGGGAGATCTGACAGATGATGAGAGAGAAATTATCAAGAAAGGCTGTCTGATCAATTATAACAGGAAATAAAAAATAGAGAAATGCCGTTGTGCGGGAGATGTTCTTTCGCATAGCGGCATTTTCTGATAGTCGCGATAAAATAAATAATTCTGAAAATTTGATAATTAAAACATAATAAAATGGATTATTTAAAAATAAAATGAAAAAATATAGAAAAATACTTGACATATAAATATAATTCTGGTATTATAAAGTCACAAACAAAGAAGAGAACAAAAACGAAAGAGAACACTGTATCACAAGCCATTTTCTATAAGGCGACGAGAAAACCTTATATGAAGAATGGAGGGAAGAAGATACAGGAACCAGAAAATAAAAAGGAGTGATTCCAGTGGGAAGGTAAGAGCAGTATAATCAATATGATAGTGGCAGATTTAACAGTTCCCCGCAAGAAAGACCTTTTCTGACAGAAGAGTTTTACCTCTTATATAAAAAAGGAAAGAAAGAAAAGGTAGAATGTTAAATATTCATATTGAACATCTGATGCCACAAAAAGTAATACAGAGGTTTTCCGGAATGTGTAAAGAAACAGGATGGAAGAGATATAGCTTATGATTTAACTGAAAAGCAGCGTTTGCTGACAGCAAAAGTTATAAGAAATATATTTGAAAGATTCCTAGTACCGGGAACGAAGAATTTGGAAACTTTGTATTATTTCAGAAGCGGAAAAAACATTTCTAAACAGGATAGCCTGTGAGCAGGGAACAGATAACAGCTTCAAACTTCATTATAGATAATTGAATATGGAACAGTTGACAGATTGAAGAGAAAGATGAGATAAGGACAATTGAATAACGAAAATCATTAGAACAACCGTTGTATCGTGAAAAAGATCCGATATGGCGGTTGTTCGTTTTATGCTGTAATTTGACGGAAAGTCCTGGTATCTGTTGGCAGTGAAAGAAGAAACTGGTATACTTAAGAAAATGAAAAAGAATAAATTCTGGAGTGACGAGAGATGATAAGACGGGAACCTGAAATATTATATGAAGACAGTCAGATTTTAGTGTGCCGGAAGGAAGCCGGGATGGCAGTGCAGAGCGCCGGAATAAGGCAGATGGATCTGGAAAGCTGTCTGAAGATTTATCTGGCGGGAAAGCAGCCGGGGAGAGTTCCTTATCTGGGGATTATCCAGAGGCTGGATCAGCCGGTAGAGGGGGTTCTTGTATTTGCAAAAACAGCTGAGGCGGCTGCAGGGCTTTCCCGGCAGCTGCAGCAGGGAAAGATAAAAAAAGAGTATTTGGCTCTGGTGGAAGGCTGTGTTTGGGAAGGCGCCGGGCGGCTGGAAGATTATCTGGAAAAAGATGGGCGGACAAATACTTCCCGGGTAGTGTCCTGCGGGACGGCAGGAGCGAAAAAAGCGGTGCTGGAGTATGAAAAGGCGGGGGAAGATGAAGGGAAGACGCTGCTCAAAATCCGGCTCTTTACCGGCCGGCATCATCAGATACGGGTTCAGCTCGCCCATCTGGGGCATCCCCTGGCGGGCGATAAAAAATATGGAGCCAGGATGGCGGCAGATTCCCGGGCGATTGGGCTGTGTGCTGTAAAAACCGGCTTTTATCACCCAAAAACCGGAAAATGGATGGAATTCCAGATTTCTCCGAAAGGGGAAATCTTTCGGGAATTCTGCAAGAACATGCCAGTATAGAAGAGAATGTCCGAAGCGATACTAGTAATAAAAATGGCAGGTGACGGACATGACAGAAAACTGGAAAAGATGGATGATACAGACAGGAACTGTTTTGGGAGTCTATATCGCTTTGCGGTATCTGCTTCCTATGACAGTTCCTTTTTTGCTGGGCTGGCTGCTGGCAGTCCTGATTCTGCCGGCAGTTCGTTTCCTGGAAAGACGGCTGCATGTGAAGCGGAGTCTGGGAGGTATGTTTCTGATTTTTCTTCTGGCGGCCGGAATAGGATTTCTTCTATATAATCTGGGAAGTATGCTGCTGGGACAGGCGGGCAGTTTCCTGGAGTATCTGGGAATCTGGAAGAGGCAGGCAGGGGAGATTCTGGATCGATGCTGCGGGATGGCGGAAGATTTGCTGGGAATACAGGCGGAGGAAGCGAGAGATTTTCTTCTCTATGAGATCGGCCAGTTTCAGGAGCAGCTGCAGAATAAGGCGCGGCCGGCATTTTTTCACTATCTGTTTTCCACGGTGAAGGGAGCAGTGGCGCTGGTCAGCGGAGCAGTAATTGCTGTTGTGGTGGGGATCCTTCTGGTCAGGGAGATGGAAGAACTGGAGGAGAAGGTGAGAAACAACCCTTTTCTTTACCGGGTGCAGGCGGTAGGACGCCAGATCTGCCAGGCGGGCGGCAGATACCTGAAGGCACAGGTGATCATCATGGCGGTAGTGGCGGCTCTTTGCATGGCCGGATTCTGGCTGCTGGGCGACCCCTGGTTTCTTCTTCTGGGACTGGCAGTAGGACTTCTGGATGCCCTTCCCTTTATCGGGACGGGAACGGTACTGATTCCATGGGCAATTATCCTGCTGCTGCAGGGCAGTTACTTCGGTGCGCTGGGGCATTTTCTCCTCTTTGTGGTAACGGATCTGGCAAGAGAATTGCTGGAACCCCGGCTGATCGGAGAGTCTCTGGGGATTCATCCGATTCTGATGCTGCTTTCTGTCTATCTGGGATTTTTCTTTTACGGAATTTTCGGGTTCCTGCTGGGGCCGCTCACGGTGATTCTGGTAAAAGGGATCTGGCAGGAGTGGGGACTGATTTGATGGAAACATAGAAAATTCATCTTTTTGGTAGGAAAATCTTAAGAAACAGATATAGACGAAAAAAGTCGAATCATGTATACTAAGGGTGTTTCGTGTAAGAAAACTTTAAGTTAAATCAGGGAGAAGGACAATGAAGAAAATACTTGCGTTGCTGCTGTGCGGACTTCTGCTGCAGGGATGCGGAAGTAAGGAAACAGCGGCGGTTAAGGATCCGGAGCCAACCAGGACAGAGACACCTGCGCCGACCAAGACGGAGACACCTGCGCCGTCGGCCACGGAAGAACCGGAGCAGGAGGAGATCTCAGTTTCTCTGCCGGAGCAGGAACTGATGGCTGACTATACGACTGCGGAGGGGATTGCACTTCCGCCGGGAAGCCATATCGCAGTTGTGGTGAAGGAGACCGGAAGCGGATTCTGGAAAGCGGTGAAAGCAGGGATGGAACTGGCGGTGGCGGATCTCAACGAAGAGCTGGGCTACAAAGGAAAAGATAAAGTGAAGCTGACGTTTGAGGGACCTGCGGATGCTTCGGAGATTGAGGCACAGATTAACATTATTGACGCGGTGCTGGCGGAGAACCCGGCTGCGCTCTGTCTGTCAGCGATTGACAGAGGCTCCTGTCAGGCACAGCTGGAGACGGCGGCAGAAAATGGAATTCCCGTCATCTTAATGGATGGAAATGCGCGGGGAAATGAGAGTAATACGATCTGTTCCACAGACCATTATGCGGTGGGACAGGAGGCGGCCTCGCATCTGGCAGCGGCGCTGCAGGATACGGGAAAGGCGGCGATTGTGGCGCACCAGCCCCAGACGGAGAGCTGTGAGGAGAGGGAGAGAGGATTCCGCACGGAGATAGCGGAGAATCATCCGGGAATTACAGTTCTTCCGGAGAGCGTTTACGATGACGGTGAGGAGTCTGTTTCTGCCAAGGTGAAGACTCTGCTGGCGGAGAATCCGGATCTTACCGGCATTTTCTGTACCAATGAGGAGACCGCAGAGGTTGTGCTGGCGGAACTGAAAAAGGACAGCAGCCGTACAGTTTCGGTTGTCACGGTAGATGCGGGCAGTGAGATCACGAAAGCGATCCGGGACGGAAGGGATATTGGAAGTGTATGCCAGAATCCGTACGGGATTGGTTATGCCTCTGTGATCGCTGCGGCCCGGGGGGCGGCAGATCTTCCGGTAGATCCTTATATCAACCCGGGATATCAGTGGATTGATGCTTCCAATCTGGACGCACCGGAGAATCAGAAGTATTTATATGAATAAAAAGAAGCATACTAGAGGATGAGCCCCGGAGGGGGTTCATCCTTTTTTAATAATTAGCTGTCTTGCGGGGGCAGGGTGAATATGCTACAATGGACTTTGTTAAGGAAATAGCAAATAAAAGAAAAGTGGAAAATATAAAAGGAAAAGGTGGTGAGAAGGTGCTGGAAAAAGCGATTACCCAGGTAAAGGACGCGGAGGAACAGGCAGAACGTATTTTAACGGAAGCCAGAGAACAGGCCGCTGCTGTTCTTCAGAAAGCGCAGGAGGAAGGCGCAGCTCTGAAGGATCAACGGGTAAAAGAGGCACGGGCGGAAGCGGAGAAGAAACTGCAGGAAGCTAAGGTTCAGGGAGAGAAGCAGCAGGAGGAAAGCCTGCGGCAGATCGAAAATGAAAAGAAAGCTTTGGAACGTGCGGCAGCGGCAAAGGAAGCGGAAGTGATCGCTGCAGTGACTGCGCAGCTTGTTTAGACGCAGAAAAAGTAAATCGTAAAGGAGGGATACGGGTATGGCAGTATTGCAGATGCGGCGCGTGAATATCTGCGGCATGAAAAAAACCAGAAAAGCAGTTCTGGAACGTCTGCAGGCGCTGGGTATGATGGAAATGAATCTGGGATTTCCGGATGAAGGTCTTGAGAAAATGGATACCACAGCGATGCGGAATCAGTTTGAGAAGTCAACGCAGCAGATTGAGCAGGCGCTGGAAGTACTGCAGAAGTATGTTCCCGAAAAGAAATCTCTGTTTTCCGGTTTTGAGGGAAAGACACTGATCGGACAGGAGGAATACGAAAAGCTGGCGGTTCAGGCCGGCGGCGGATTATCTTCTGCCAATCAGATTCTTTCTCTGGATAAACAGATAGCAGAGTGCAGGGCGGAAATTATCAGACTGGAAAATCAGAAAGAAGCCCTGGTTCCCTGGATGAAGCTGGATGTGCCTCTTGGCATGAAAGGAACGAAAAAGACAGCGCTGATCCTCGGTACGGTGCCGGGAACAGCCGATCAGGAACTGATCTGCCGGACGCTGGCAGAAAGGGCGCCTCAGGCGGAAGGCACAGATGTGGAGATCCATTTTGCCGATAAAGATCAGACCTGTATCAGCGTGCTCTGTCTTAAGAAAGATGCAGAAGCCGTTGAGGAAGCGCTGCGGAGCATTGGCTTTGCCAGACCGGCGCTCGGCGTGTCCGGTCTTCCGTCCGGAGAGATGGAGCGCATGGAAGCGGCTGTCCGGGAAAAGCATGGCCGTATTGGCCAGCTGATAAAAGAAATCGAGGATTTTGCGGGAATCCGTAAAGATCTGGAGATTACGGCGGATTATTACCGCAACCGTGCGGATAAATATCAGCTTCTGGGGAAACTTCCCCAGTCAAAAAATGTCTATTTCATCAGCGGATATGTTCCGGCGAAGACGGCGGATCAGCTGGTGAAGGAACTGCAGGAGACGTATGGTGTTATGGCGGAGAGTACAGAGCTTGCCCCGGATGAGGAGGCGCCGGTACTGCTTCAGAATAACAGCTTTGCCCAGTCCGGTGAGGGAATTTTGAATTCCTTTGGTCTGCCGGCGAAGGGAGAAATTGATCCCACGTCTATTATGACAGTCTTCTACGTATTTTTGTTTGGCCTGATGCTTTCAGACGCGGCGTATGGCCTGATTGTTTCTCTGGTGTGCGGGATCCTGCTTAAGAAATATCCTAGGATGGGAGAGAGCCTGCGGAAGTCCATTAAACTGTTCTTCTGGTGCGGACTTTCCACCTTGTTCTGGGGCGTTATGTTTGGCGGATATTTCGGAGATGCGGTGGATGTGATTTCTCAGACATTCTTCGGAACCCATGTGACGGTACCGGCTGTCTGGTTTGTGCCGCTGAACGATCCTATGAAACTGCTGGTTTATGCAATGCTTTTTGGTGTGATCCATATGTATACGGGTATGGCCATCAAGGGATATATCTGTCTGAGAGACAAAAGATATGTGGACTTCATCTGTGATGTGGTACTCTGGCTCTGTCTTCTGACCGGACTGATCCTTATGCTTCTTCCCAGCAGCATTTTCGCATCTGTTTCTCAGATGTATATTGTATTCCCGGAACCGGTAAATCTGCTGGCCAAAGGAATGGCCATCGGCGGTGCGGTGGGAATTCTTCTGATGTCGGGACGGAGAAAGAAGAACAAATGGGGGCTGCGTCTGGCGCTGGGCGCCTACGATCTGTATGGAATTACATCCTGGTTAAGTGATGTGCTGTCCTATTCCCGTCTGCTGGCACTGGGACTTGCCACCGGAGTTATCGCATCTGTATTTAATCAGATGGGAAGTATGTTCGGCGGAGGCGTGCTGGGGGCCGTTATCTTCATCATTGTCTTTGTCGTGGGACATGTATTTAATATCGGAATTAACCTGTTGGGAGCTTATGTGCACACCTGTCGTCTCCAGTATGTGGAATTCTTCGGAAAATTCTACGAGGGCGGCGGAAGAGAGTTTAATCCGTTTAAATCAAAAGCAAAATATGTTGAAATCAAGGAGGAAACAAAATTATGAGTGAACTTTTTACCAGCGGTATTGTATGGGCATTATTGGGAGTAGCGATCGCAGTTATCTTATCCGGATGTGGTTCCGCGTACGGAGTAGGTGTTGCCGGACAGGCAGCTTCCGGCGTTGTAACAGAGGATCCCGGTAAATTTGCCAAAGTTCTGATCATTCAGCTGCTGCCGGGTACACAGGGTATCTACGGCCTGCTGGTTGCTTTCGTAACTCTGTCCAGAATCGGTATCTTAGGCGGTTCCGCACCGGATCTGACCACCGGTCTTCTGATCTTTGCAGCATGTCTGCCCATCGGTGTGGTTGGCCTTGTTTCCGCTATCCATCAGGGAAGAACCGCAGTCGCTGCTATCGGCATTGTTGCCAAGAAACCGGAGCAGTTCGGTAAGGCAATGCTGTTCCCGGCCATGGTTGAGACCTACGCGATCCTGGCACTGCTGGTATCTATTCTGGCAATCTTCTCAATCTAAGGATCGGTTCTGAATAAAAAGAGGAACATGAGACGAAGAAAAGAAGGAGAGCGCAAGAATGGCAGGATTAGATAAGATTATTGATCAGATTATGGAAGAAGCCAGGGGTCAGGCGCAGGACATTGTAAAAGAGGCTGAGGAGAAGGCGCAGGCCCTTCTGGAAGAAGCGAAGGCAGAGAGTGAAAAACACTGTGCAGCCATTTTAAGAGAGGGTGAAGCTGCCGCGGCAGCTTATGAAAGCCGGATGGAATCTTCCCGGGATCTGAAGAAACGTACCGCTCTTCTGCAGGCAAAACAGGAACTGATCGCGTCTGTGCTTGACCGCGCTTACGAAAAACTGTGCAGTCTGGAGGACGCAGCCTATTTTGATTTTCTGGCCAGAGCGGCTGAAAAGTACGCACTGCCCCGGAAGGGACGGATGGTCCTCTCCGCAAAAGATCTGAGCAGGATGCCGGAAGATTTCCCGGGCCGGGTGGAGAAGCTGGCTGAAGCCCGGGGCGGAGCGCTCCTGGTGGATAAAACTCCGGGAGAAATTGAAAATGGTTTTATTATGATTTACGGTGCAATTGAGGAGAACTGTACCCTTCGGGCGCTGTTTGATTCAAATCGGGATCAGCTGCAGGATGCAGTACACAGTCTGTTATTTGCGGAAGGTGCAAATCCGTAAAAAGGAGGATACTTCATGTCTGATACAAAATATACCTATGCGGTTGCACGGATTCGGGCGTTGGAGATGTCTCTTTTTTCAGCAGCTGCGATTGAGCAGCTGATGGCATGCAAAACGTATGAAGCCAGCCTGCAGTTTCTGGCAGAGAGAGGCTGGGGAGACAGCGAGTCTTCCGGAAGTATGGAGGCTATGCTTTCCAGGGAAGAGGAAAAGATATGGGAGACCATAAGAGAGCTTAAGGTGGACATGGAAGCCTTTGCTGTACTTTCTTATCCTCATCTGTTCCATAACCTGAAGGCGGCTGTGAAAGAGTTTTGTATGGGAGAAAGCCAGGCTTCTATTTACTATGAGGACTGTTCCCTGGGACGGGAGCAGCTTCTGGAAATCCTGAAGAATAAGGATTATGCCGCGCTTCCCGAGAGTATGCGGGAGGTGGCGAAGGAAGCCTGTGAGAGCCTTCTTCACACAAGAGACGGACAGCTCTGTGATGTAATGATAGACCGAGCCGCACTGGAGGCAATCCATCAGGCGGGCGAGAAGTCTTCGGATGAGATTCTGAAAAATTATGCGGAATCTACCGTAGCTGTGGCTGACATTAAGATTGCAGTGCGTTCCATGAAGACCGCAAAATCACTGGAATTTATAAAGAGGGCGCTGGCCCCCTGCAGAACGCTGGATGTTTCCCGTCTGGCGGTTACGGCTATGAGCGGAATGGAAGCCATCTGCCAGTATCTGCAGGGTGCAGGGTACGGAGAGGCAGCGGAAGCGATCCAGGAATCTTCTTCCGCGTTTGAGCGCTGGTGTGATAACCAGATCATCCATACCATTCAGCCTGAGAAATATCATCCGTTTTCCATCGGACCGCTGGTTGCCTACGTGCTGGCCCGGGAAAATGAGATTAAGACAGTTCGGATTATTCTGACCGGCAGATTGAACGACCTGCCGGAAGAGGCCATCCGGGAAAGGATAAGGGAGATGTATGTATAAGATCGCAGTCATCGGTGCCTACGACAGTATTTACGGATTCGCCGCGCTGGGGCTGGATACATTTCCGGTAAAATCCCAGGAGGAAGGGATCCATACGCTGCGCAGGCTGGCAGGCGGAGAATACGCCGTGATCTATATCACGGAAGCGCTGGCTGCGCAGGTTTCGGAAGAGATCGAGAAATATAAGGAGCAGCAGCTGCCCGCCATCATCCAGATTCCCGGTGTTTCGGGAAATACGGGCGAGGGCGTGAACGGAGTAAAAAGATCCGTGGAGCAGGCTGTCGGCTCCGACATTCTCTTCGGCAGTAATTAGAAAGGTGGGTGAAACATTCCAATGAGTACAGGCACCATTAAAAAAGTGGCAGGACCTCTCGTTATTGCGGAGGGAATGCGTGATGCCAATATGTTTGACGTGGTACGTGTAAGTAATCAGCGTCTGATTGGCGAGATTATAGAGATCCATGGGGATCAGGCATCTGTTCAGGTGTACGAGGAGACCTCAGGACTGGGACCGGGCGAGCCGGTAGAGTCTATGGGCGTGCCTCTTTCCGTTGAACTGGGACCGGGTCTAATCACCAGTATTTACGATGGAATTCAGCGTCCGCTGGATGACATTATGAAAATTTCCGGTAACAGCTTAAAAAGAGGTGTGGAAGTTCCCTCATTAAAGAGAGATCTGAAATGGCATTTTGTTCCCACGGTGAAGCCCGGGGATGCAGTGGAAGCCGGAGATTTTATCGGAACAGTTCAGGAGACCGCAGTAGTGGAGCAGAGGATCATGGTTCCCTACGGTGTGACCGGAACCGTGAAAGAGATCAAAGAAGGCGACTTCACAGTTGAAGAAGTGGTCGCAGTGATCGCGACGGCGGAGGGAGACAGAGAAGTTCAGCTGATGCAGAAATGGCCGGTTCGTAAGGGCCGTCCCTATAAGAAAAAACTGCCCCCCCAGATGCCTCTGGTAACAGGACAGCGTGTGGTAGATACATTCTTCCCTATCGCAAAAGGCGGTGTGGCTGCCGTTCCCGGACCTTTCGGAAGCGGCAAGACGGTAATCCAGCATCAGCTGGCAAAATGGGCTGAGGCTGACATTGTGGTCTATATCGGTTGCGGTGAGCGCGGAAATGAGATGACGGACGTTCTGAATGAGTTCCCTGAACTGAAGGATCCCAAGACCGGAAAATCCCTGATGGAGAGAACCGTTCTGATCGCCAATACTTCCGATATGCCCGTGGCTGCCCGTGAGGCATCCATTTATACCGGAATCACCATCGCGGAGTATTTCCGTGATATGGGATATTCGGTAGCCCTGATGGCAGATTCTACTTCCCGTTGGGCCGAGGCGCTCCGGGAGATGTCAGGACGTCTGGAGGAGATGCCCGGTGAGGAGGGTTACCCGGCATACCTGGGTTCCCGTCTGGCTCAGTTCTACGAGCGTGCCGGTCATGTGCTGACCCTTGGAAAAGACGAGAGAGAAGGAGCACTTTCTGTAATCGGAGCGGTATCTCCTCCGGGAGGAGACATTTCCGAGCCGGTATCTCAGGCAACTCTGCGTATTGTAAAGGTGTTCTGGGGACTGGATTCTTCTCTGGCTTATAAGCGTCATTTCCCGGCGATTAACTGGCTGACCAGCTACTCTTTGTACCTGGATAATATGGCGCCCTGGTTTAATGAGCATGTGGATTCTGACTGGATGGAAGACCGTCAGAAGATGATGAGCCTTCTGCAGGACGAAGCAGAGCTGGAAGAAATCGTTAAGATGGTAGGTATGGATGCCCTGTCACCGGGAGACCGGCTGAAGATGGAAGCTGCCCGTTCCATCCGTGAGGACTTCCTGCATCAGAACTCTTTCCATGAGGTAGATACCTATACCTCTCTGAAGAAACAGCTCCTGATGATGCGTCTGGTAATCGCTTACTATGAGAAATCTGTGGAAGCACTGGAAAAAGGCGCTTCTGTGAATGATCTGGTGAAACTGCCAGTTCGTGAGGCGATCGGACGTTATAAATATACACTGGAAGATCATCTGGATGAGGAGTATAAAAAAGTGACGGAGCAGCTGGCAGCAGAAGTAGCTGACGCCTGCAGAAAGGAGGACTTCTAAATGCCGAAGGAGTATAAAACCATACAGGAAGTGGCCGGTCCTCTGATGCTGGTCCGCGGTGTGGAAAATGTCACCTACGATGAGCTGGGTGAGATCGAACTGGCCAATGGCGAGATCCGCCGCTGCAAGGTTCTGGAAATTGATGGAAATAATGCGCTGGTACAGCTTTTCGAGAGTTCTACCGGTATCAACTTAAGCAACAGTAAAGTGCGTTTCCTGGGACGGAGCATGGAGCTGGGCGTATCCGGAGATATGCTGGGCCGTGTCTTTGACGGACTGGGACGTCCTATTGATGACGGCCCGGAGATTCTTCCCGATGCCCGTATGGATATCAACGGTCTGCCGATGAACCCGGCAGCCAGAAGTTATCCTCAGGAGTTTATCCAGACCGGTGTTTCAGCTATTGATGGCCTGAACACACTGGTTCGCGGCCAGAAGCTGCCGATCTTTTCAGCTTCCGGTCTGCCCCATGCTCAGCTGGCGGCTCAGATTGCCCGCCAGGCAAAGGTAAGGGGAAAAGACGAGCAGTTTGCCGTAGTATTTGCGGCTATGGGTATCACCTTTGAGGAGTCCAACTTCTTTATTGAGAGCTTCAAGGAGACGGGGGCGATTGACCGTACGGTTCTCTTTGTGAACCTGGCCAATGACCCGGCTGTTGAGCGTATCGCAACTCCGCGAATGGCCCTGACTGCTGCGGAATATCTGGCATTTGAAAAGGATATGCATGTACTGGTTATCCTGACCGATATTACCAACTACGCGGATGCACTCCGTGAGGTGTCCGCAGCCCGCAAGGAGGTTCCGGGACGCCGTGGCTACCCGGGATATATGTACACCGACCTGGCTTCTCTGTACGAGAGAGCAGGACGTCAGAACGGCAAAAAGGGAAGTATCACCATGATCCCGATCCTGACTATGCCCGAGGACGATAAGACCCATCCCATCCCTGACCTGACCGGCTATATTACAGAGGGACAGATTATCTTAAGCCGTGAGCTTTACCGGAAAGGTGTGACACCGCCGATCGACGTACTGCCCTCCCTGTCCCGTCTGAAGGATAAGGGTATCGGCGAAGGGAAGACAAGAGCTGACCACTCCAACACCATGAACCAGCTCTTTGCTGCGTATGCCCGCGGTAAAGAGGCGAAGGAGCTGATGGTTATCCTGGGTGAGGCTGCTCTGTCCGATATTGACCTTATTTACGCGAAATTTGCGGATGCCTTTGAGAAAGAATACGTTTCTCAGGGATATAATGCCAACCGTGATATCGAGGAGACTCTGAAAATCGGCTGGAAGCTCCTGTCCATCCTGCCCAGATCCGAACTGAAACGAATCGATGATAAGTTCCTGGATCAGTATTACGGCAAGGAGTGAGAAAAAAACTCGGGAAAGGAGTGAGTACACTTGGCATCAACCCAGGTAAATCCAACCCGGATGGAGCTGACGAAGCAGAAGAAAAAGCTGATTACCGCTACCAGAGGCCACAAGCTTCTGAAGGATAAGCGGGACGAGCTGATGCGTCAGTTCTTGGATCTGGTTCGGGAAAACATGGCTCTCCGCCAGAAGGTGGAGGCAGGAATCCTTTCCGCCAATAAGAATTTTGTCATCGCCAAAGCGGGTATGTCGGAGCAGGCGCTCCACACAGCCCTGATGGTGCCAAAACAGGAGGTATATCTGGAAGCTGACAGGAAGAATGTGATGAGTGTGGACATTCCCGTGTTCGAGTACAAGACGAGAACTGCGGATGCCAACGATATCTATTCCTACGGTTTTGCATTTACTTCCGGAGATTTGGATGATGCGGTAAAATCTCTGGCGGACATTCTGCCGGATATGTTAAGACTGGCAGAGACGGAGAAGGCGTGCCAGCTGATGGCCTGTCTCTTATACACATCTGACGCTGCCGACGATCCTAC
>ENA-OYYN01000332-OYYN01000332.1-human-gut-metagenome-genome-assembly--contig:-NODE-332-length-27400-cov-4.882940_pt1 | contig 27400 bp, 33 predicted proteins | sample MGYA00243249_ERZ653449 | MGnify/ENA primary metagenome ERZ653449 (study PRJEB26926, sample SAMN06165159) | human gut metagenome | biome: ENVO:00009003; feature: ENVO:2100002; material: ENVO:00002003... | reverse complement strand
GCGTAAGATCGTCGGCAGCGTCAGATGTGTATAAGAGACAGGCTCCCGCATCAGCATTTTGTCTCCTCCAGATAAGCTCTCCAGTCAAAAACTGCCTCCACCGCTGTGATCGCCACCTCAACCATAGATTCATCCGGTTCTCTGGTGGTCAGCTTCTGCAGAGCCAGTCCCGGTCTGCTCAGGAAACGAACCAGGGAATGATCGCTGCTGCCGGCCAGACGTATGAATTCATACGCTACTCCTGCTACAACAGGAATCATCAAAATCCGTCCTGCAAGCCTCATCCACATCACCGGCACGGCGACAAAGGCAAAATGGAATACGATACTTACCAGCATGACCAGCAGAAGAAAACTGGTTCCGCAGCGCCTGTGCTGTCTGGAACTTTTCATCACATTTTCCACCGTCAGGGGAAGCCCCTGCTCCACGCAGTTAATACACTTATGTTCCGCACCATGGTACATAAAAGTCCGCTGAATATCTTCCAGCCTGGAAATCAGAAACATATATGCCAGAAACAGCGCCAGTTTTACGACCGCTTCCAGAACTGTTACAAGCCACTCAGACGCTCCCAGGTTCCGGGAAAGGCTGGCGATCAGATAGGGCCCTGCCATAAAAAGCCCTGCCGCCAAAACCAGAGACAGGGCCACGATCCCATACATCTCCAGTTTTTCCCGGCGCTCCTTCTTCGCTTTCTGCTCCTCATCTGCCTCTTCTTTTTTCTGCTCATCCTCGTCCTCAAAGAATTCAGCTGAATACATCAGACACTTCGTTCCCACAACCAAAGCATCCACAAAACTGGAAATGCCGCGAAAAATCGGCTTTTTCCAGATTGCTGCGCCGCCCAGCACGCTTTTATAATCTTCTACTTTACAGACAATCTCTCCATCCGGCTTCCGCACAGCAATGGCGTATTTATCCTTATGCCGCATCATAATGCCTTCCATGACTGCCTGACCGCCTATATTTGATGACTTCATATTTTACCTCATAAAAGCAAGAAGAGAGTGTCCGTAGAAATTCACCAGACACTCTCGCACTTTGCTACCATATAAGTTATGCGTTGATACCGTATTTTTTGTTGAACTTGTCAATACGACCACGGGCTGCTGCTGCCTTCTGCTGTCCGGTATAGAACGGATGGCATTTGGAACAGATCTCTACATGAATCTCTTTCTTTGTAGATCCAGTGGTAAACGTATTTCCACAGTTGCAGGTAACGGTTGCCTGATGGTATTCCGGATGGATTCCTTCTCTCATTTTTTTCACCTCTTCAATCATATTCTTTATCTATTTTACTATTTTATCTAATTTAAACAGCTTATTGATTATAGCATATGCTTATAAAAAATGCAAGTCCTTAAATCGTTTTTTGCAATCAGATAAATTTCTGCTTCTTAAGCATCTGAACAAACTCAAAATTGTCCCTCGTTCTGGCAAACATATTCAGGATATTTTCAGCCGCCTCGTCCGCTTTCATTCCATTCAAAGCGCGGCGCATGATCTCCACACTCTCCAGTTCTTCTCTGTCAAGCAGAAGATCCTCCCGCCTGGTACTTGACCGCTGAATATCGATTGCCGGAAATACTCTTTTTTCCTGCAGTTTCCGATCCAGAATCAGTTCCATATTTCCAGTTCCCTTAAATTCTTCGTAGATCACATCATCCATCTTGCTTCCCGTCTCCACCAGAGCAGTCGCCAGAATAGTCAGACTTCCGCCTTCCCGCATTTTGCGGGCAGCTCCGAAGATTCTCTTGGGCATATGCAGGGCAGCCGGATCCAGACCACCGGAAAGTGTTCTTCCGCTGGGAGGAATCACCAGGTTGTACGCTCTTGCCAGCCGGGTGATAGAATCCATGAGGATCACCACGTCCCTTCTCTGTTCGACCAGTCTTTTCGCACGCTCCACAACCATCTCACTGACTCTCTTATGGCGCTCCGGCAGTTCATCAAAGGTGGAGGCCACAATCTCCACCTGATCCCCCTGAATTGCTTCCCGGATATCAGTAACCTCCTCCGGGCGCTCATCGATCAGCAGAATAATCAGATAACATTCCGGGTTATTAGTCAGAATTGATTTTGCCACATCTTTCAAAAGTGTAGTCTTACCTGCCTTGGGCGGCGATGCGATCATCCCCCTCTGTCCTTTTCCGATTGGACTGACCAGATCGGCAATGCGCATAGCCATGCTTCCATTCTGGCGTTCCAGTTTCAGCCGCTCATTCGGAAAGATCGGAGTCATATCCTCAAAATTCATCCTCCGTGCGCTCTCCCCGGGAGTCATTCCATTAATGGAAGTGACATATAAAAGAGCGCTGAACTTCTCATTCTGAGACTTCACACGGGTATTTCCTTTCAGAATATCTCCCGTCTTCAAATTAAAACGACGAATCTGGGACGGAGATACATACACGTCATTTTCCCCTGGCAGATACCCATTGCTCCGGATAAATCCATAACCGTCCTGCAGTACCTCCAGCATTCCCTGCGCTGACTGGCCGCTGTCCAGCTGAGCACAGTCTAACTTCCGCTCTTCTCCCTCAGACTTCTCTTCCTGCCTGTCATGAGTTCTCTCTTCTGTCTTTGCCTCTGCTCTTTCCCGCATTTCTTTCATAGCGCTCTCCCGCTCATCTTCTTCCAGCATGCGGGTGATCAGATCACTCTTCTTCATTGTCGATGTTCCTTTCAGTCCCCTGGCTTTTGCCAGCTCATGAAGAACTCCTGCAGACAATGATTCATACTTTTCTCTCATCAATTTTACTCCTCCTAGCCCGGATACAAAGTTGTCGCTGCAAATAATGATTAAATTCTAGTCTGTTTTGAAAAAAGGAATTGATATGCAATTTGATCTGAAAAATAGCTTCGTCTCAAAAGTCGCTTATAATCTATGTGAAATTATAGCAGACACTATAAAAAAAAGCAATTCCTTCTGCACTTTTCCTGCTTTTTACATAGTTACATATTTCAGTATGTTCAAGGGTTATTTTTGAAATGATAATAAGAGTATTATCATAGAAGGAGGGGTTGCTATTTGATTAACTACAGTCCATTATGGAAAACCATGACAGAAAAGAATATTTCGACTTATGCGCTGATAGAAAAATATAATATCAATCCCAGAACAGTAAATAACTTAAAACATAACCGAAGTATCACTATGTATACTCTGGAGCGTCTTTGCAGCATACTTCAGTGTACACCAAATGATATTGTTAAGTTTGAATAAGTTAAGACCACCCGCTTAGTGAGTGGCTTGTTCTGCCCCTGTACTGTGTTTATTATTCAGCACAGAAACTTATACTCATATCTAAAGATCTGTCCCCCCTGTGCATAACAGAGAGGTGTTTTTACTGTGACACAACCAAAGCTGCCGGAACAAAATGTTTAAATTTTATTCCGGCAGCTTTTACTTCAAAACAACTGCGGCCAGAGGGATTTGAACCCTTAATATCAAAACTATGGAAAACTCAATGATTTCAAAGGTTTATCCCAAAAGCTATTTCTTCTTATTATAATGGATTATAATGAATTGTTATTAGCTGTGAACGTTTCCAGTAAATTATAACGCTATGCAACACGAAATGCAACACGAAGATGATACAATATTGATAGAAAATAAAAACCATCACCCGGAATATTGCAATCCAAAACAGCATATGCTATAATGCCAGTAGGCAAAAGGATATAGCTATTCCATGTAATGTGGAAAACGAAAACCCCAGAGGTCGCAACTCTGGGGTTTTCTATTCCCGTTTTATATACGGCAGGGCTTAAAACCGCAGGCTCGTTACCGGCTACTTATCACCGTCCAACCATTTGCAGATGAGGTGGCAAACCACACCAGCCATAACGGTAATGATAAAGGATATAGCATTTTCCATGTAATGCACCCCCTTCCTGTCACCAGTATCGGAGGCGGTAACATATGGATTATAGCATAGCTATTTCTTCTTTGAAATAAATTCCGTCATTTTCTCCTGTTTTTTTACTTAATCCTCAGCTGAAGCTTCCCGATTTTCTTCCCGAAAAATCCAGCGTAACCGTCCATACCGGCCTTTTTGTCTGTGTCGGTCTGCTCCGGGTAATAACCACGGCCAATAGGCGCAACACGATAAGTAGCCTGTTTATACGGACGGATAGAATCCGGCGTATAATAATACACCTGCACGGCGTCAATCGGCTTTCCGTTTCCGGCATAGCCGTCGATATAGTCGCCGGTATCATAGCCAGTCACCCAACCCAGCCAGCCACCACCGTATACATGGACACGGTACTTGACAGATCCAGCAGATACTTTGACAGCAACGTCTGTGATCGGGGAATCCTTCCATCCGGCATAATCTGAGTAACCTGTTACCTCTGGAAGCCACCCATGGTCCTGAGTGCGTACACGGTATACAGCAGACACGTCAGCCGGCACTGGATCGGGCGCCGGGGTCGATGTCTCAATATCAACATTAATGTCCCCGCCGTCCATTTTGGCCTTGACGTCACGGCGGAACTGATCCATAGACAGGCCAAAGCAGCGCCATAAGTGCTCCACGTCCCCATGATTGGAAGCAATGCCTTTTCTGTGCCCTTCGCTGTGGCTCATGACTACATTGCTGTCCAAAGGATTAAAGCCGTGTTTTTTTGCCAGATAAGCAAACAGATCCACAGCGTTTTTGTAAGTAGCAAGGACGTGCGCCTTTGTGTTGCTTCCGTCGCCGGTTTCAACCCAGTTTGCCCCGCCGGTGTATTTGATCGTGTTAGGCTCTGTCATCTCGGCGGAAATCAGATAATTGTTGCCGTTACCGCCACAATGCCAGCTGCGGCGATTGTCCGGCAGCATTTGTATGATCTTATCCGCACCGATAACATAATGTGTGCAGGCGTTCTTTCCTGGCTGGTTCCAATTCTGCTGAATTTTATCGGGGTTAGGCTGCGGGGTACCGATACTATGCAGCATTGCACCCCTAATATTAATCGTGCGCCCGGATTTATAACAATCACTCTTTACACATAATTTTTGTTCAATGTTCATTTTCTTCGCCCTCCTTAAAATTACATAATAAAAGAGAGCCTGTTTCCAAGCCCTCTCTACTTAATACTGATTTACCCAACGTTTGTTTCAATCCACGTTCCAGCGCAGGGAACGACCACTCCCTTCATCACCGCACCCTTCTATATTTCTACTTGAAACTTTATATAGCCTACTGTATAATACAGTTAAAGGAATAACCGCCCACAAGGGGTTGACCTCGACAATATGGTTTAGAATTACCACTCCATCGCTCGCCAAAGTTCTGAGGGTGGTTTTTCTATGCTTAAAACATTATCTGATAAACGTAAAAACGAATGTCAGCAATGCCAGAATAAACATTCCAAAAGACATTAAATCTTTAAAATCAAAATGTTTCATCAGCACCACCCCCATTCTATGTAAGAATAGAGGTCAGCCACCCTGTAACACGGTTATTCCATTTTTACATCATAACACAGCTCGAAGTTTTATCGCAATCCCTAATCCTGCTTTTTTCGCTGTCTGGTCAGCTGATTCACGTAGGTACTTAATCCAGCCACCAGAATCCCCTGTACAATCGCCGTAAACACCGCCATAGCGATCTCCTGCACGTTGCCCAGCGGACAAGTGGCAACTACATACACCGCCGCCAGTACACAGCCAATTAAGCCCAGGATCGCAGGGATGTACTTATCTTTGACCGCCTGCGCCTGTTTTAATCCCATGCCCACAAAATATAATACAACAGCTAACACCAGCAATTCCGGTTTTACATAATTTACAATCTGATCCATGTTTCGTCCTCCTTACATTCCGATCTGATTAAAAACAAATCCTAATACTATACCGACTACCCCAGTAATAAGGTAGCCTACAACCTTACGCCACATCTCGCCGTCACGGCCTTCCAAAAGCTCCAGCTTTTCAGAGTGCTCTTTCTGTTCCCGTGCCATACTCTCAACGCTTGTTGCCAGTTTCTCGACGGATGTAGTAAGATCATATATCTTGCTTACGACGCTCTCCACGTCAGACAGACGATGGTGCAGCCTCTTGTGCTCGTCCTCCATCCGCCGCTTAAATTCTTCATGTTCCGCCCTCGTAATAGGTGTGTCCATCGTCTTTCCCTCTCTTGCTTAAAAAATTGCAAACAAAAAGACCGTCTCCGGTCTCGCTCTGATCTCTCTCATATAATTTTTATTCCTCTACCAGCTTCCAACCTGCCGGATAATCTGCGGGGGAATAGGTATTACTATCAATCAACGAAATATACTTCTTTCCGTTGTATGTGACCTTATCGCCCTTCTTGTATGCGTCATGTGCTCCTGTTGGCTGCTTCCACTCCGGGTATTCAATCGCTGGATCAGATACCTCTACATACAGAGACGGAGCAGATCCGGGCACCCAGTCAGCCTGTGACGTATGGTCAAGCAGCACCTTATACAGCTTTCCTTCATGTCGCAGACGCTCCCCCTTTTTGTAAGCTACACCTGCGCCGCTCCACGCCGGGAACAGCAAAATACAGTTCAGCGCCTGATCGTCCGTAAAGGTGGCAGCAACCGCACGCAGTGCATACTCGCTTTGCTTTGTCAGATCACCTTCCTGTATCTGTGCCACATCCTGCGCCAAGGTGTCGCACTTTTCCAGACATTTCTCCATTCCTTCCTGTAGATCACCAACCTTATATTTTGAAAGATTCATGACATACTGATTTTCAACAGGCCGGAAAAAGAAAGATTCAATATTTACATACCCTGCAAGCACAGCCTGCAAAGTATCATCGTCATTATACAGGGTTATTGTTTCCAGGCCGCTGCCCTTGAAAAGATTATATACGTCCTGCATTTCCAGATCCGGCTTGATATACAGCGTAAGCACATTGGAATCATGGGTTTCAGCAGGTACAGAAACCTTTGTTTCATTCAATTTCAGATACATTTTTTCATCTCCTTCTATGCTGGATTGAAAGTAAATTCGGAATAATATTGACCCTTCAGATCATCTCTTAAATAGAGCAATGTACATCCAAGACTGAAAGTCAACTCCGCCGGATGATGATTCTTCACATAAGCAAGGAGTTTTGTTCCATATACTGCATAAGACACCAGAAACTGATCTCCATATCCATTGTTATAAGACATAATGCCCTCGAGAGTATAACCTTCAAAAGCTGGAAGCGAATTTGCAACTGTAAACCAATCATTTCCGCTTGCTGCAATATGGCAATTACTTCTTTTCATATATGCCAATTTAAAAATTGGTTTTGCGGTTAAAAATTCATCTTCATTTACGTGTTTTTTCCAAGCGCTCCATTTTCCACCGTAATAATAACGGTGATACTCCGCACCGTCTCCGTTATATGGATAGGCTATTTGCATTCTATTAGAATACGAATACGGCACTCCAAAACGCTCATAGCTGATGTCTTCTTTCTCGATACCGGCACCCTGTTTCATGCATTCATACAATTCTTTTAAAATGCAGTAAATAATTCTAAACATATCATCCTTTGCCATTACTTTCACCTCCATACAAAAATACCACCGGTCATTGCGACTGGTGGTATCTAATTACTGTACCTTTTTGGCACCCTTATTTGAATTGCTTTATCCAGTAATTCAAAATTTTTCTCATCCGGTAAATAAAATATGGTTTGCTCTCCTGTATCTTTAGCAATTGCAATACTTTGCTTTCCGTACAGCGTCTCATGTTTTGCATTATAACCCGAAAAAACCCATCTATCCCCTATATCATACGCTGGCGACAATCCAATATCTCCATACTCACTATTAAAATACTCCATAGCTTTCTCACAAGCATTTTCGAATTTCATTTTCAATCACCTACCTCACATGCAGTTATTCCTCTATCCGAGGGCTCCAAATTATCTATTCTCCAAAATTTTGTTTCACCATTCTTAACTCTTTCAAAAACACTTTCTGAATATTCCACTCCAGATTGAACATCATAAAAGTGAACTATCTCATCTATCTTTTCGGCAACAAACACATGACCGATATTCTCGTGTTTCCATGTGATAGCTATCTCTGCCCTAGATTTATCCGGCCATTTTTCAAATGAGTTTATTATTTCTTTCAGTCCATTTCCTGTAGTTTGTTCCACTTCAGGATTTCCCCAAGCCTCCTCAGGATGATATGACAAGTAATGGTTCTTTCCCATTGGTCTCGCAATGACATTGTAGCCCCTTCTTCTCATCTCAAAAGCAGAAACACAATTAGCACAATTAGTGCTATATCTCTTGTCATTAAAATTATAATGAGGATTTACTGCTCTTAATGAATCCTTTTGTAACCCGAGTTTTTTCCAATTACTCGGAATGCCCTCATATGTCTTCTTTAATTTTATTATATCAGAATCGGAATTATTTTCAACTTTTTTCCATTTTGCTTTCCCTGATTTCTCCCATTCAGCCGTAGTGCCGCCCTTGTCCAGGTAGTCCAGCCATGCCTCATACTCTTCTGAATCCTCGTAGCAAGCCGTAGAGCAACGGCAGTTCGGGTGCATGGGCGAAGCATTTTTTCCCGGCATCATATCTTTTACTTTAAAATGCTTCCCGTTTAGCCTCTGGCAGATCGGACAACACCCCACATTTGCCAGGAAGGTATATTGCTCAAACCCATTCCGCTCAAAGGACTGTTTCTGTGCCTCTGTCTGCACACGGGCCAGCTCTGTTCTCATAAGGCGCTCGGCGTTTGATATGCTCACAGAAAACCGCTTTCTCAGATCTCTGGCAAGGACACGGGGGTTTTTCCCCTGGATCAGACCACTTTGAAGCAGTTTGGAAAGCTCAGATTTCAGCAGATTCTGGTTCATCCATATACGATCCGAAAAGGTAGCATTGTGAAAAGAGGCGTTCACAATAGCTTCTGCCTTCTTATCATTACTCAGGACGGTTTCCCCCAAGATTCCCGCCTGTCTCTCCAGTTCATCCTCTGTACGGCCTTTCAGGATCTCTGACATATACTCTTCCAGCTCTGCATGACCGGAAACCAACGCAAGGCCAATCTTTGCTTTCAGCATTTCCAGCCGGTTCACCTTCATGGTCAGGTTATAGATTCGCATTTCCTCATTTTCAACTTTGGAAAACTCCCGATCCTTTACATAGCGCTTTGCCTTACGCTCATACTCGTCCATATCCAGCTTAGAAACCCGCTTCTTTGCCTCTGCTATGGTTATGCCCTCTTTGCTGGCATAACGTGCATAGAAACTATCAATTTCAGCCTGCACGTTGTCCAGCATATCCTCATAGATCTCTTTCACCCGCTTGCTGTACTCTTTCTCGTCTGTAAGATAATGCTTTAAGGACTCAGCCTCTCGCTTTTCCCAGTATTTTTCACTGCTGCTCATCTGGTGTTACCTCTTCGGAATCACGTTCTTCTACTTGTTCGGTTTTTCCGAACATCACCTGATCCACAACGGTTTCCTCCGGGGCTTTGTTCTCCTCTTCGATCTTGTCAAGCTCTTCCTGCACGTTATCCACAGCAGAAATCACTCTCAGCTGTGTCTCATGGCTTGTGATTCCTTCCAGCTGTGCAGCTATCTGGGCTTCTTCCAGCAGATTTGCCGGGAAGTTCGGGGTAAAGGTATATTTAAGGGTCAGCCATGCGTCTTTTGGCACCTTAGAGGCCGGATGGCCGAAAAGCAGTTTATAGCGCCGGTTCATTCCGCTGGTGAATTTTCGCTCCTTTGTCTTTTCCAGGTTACTCATGGCCTGTAGCTTATATTTAAGGGCAATACCCGTGCTTGCGCCGAAGTTCTCATCTGAAATATTTGCTACCATGCTGATCTGAAAAATAAGACGCTCCAGCCGGTTCAGGAAGTTTTCTTGTGAAGTGTCATTAGATGGTTTATCCATAAACTCAGCAATTATTTTTTCCGTCTCATCTCCGAAAAAGTTCACAATCCTGCTGTCACGGATAAACCGCACATCGTCATTTTCTACGGGTGCACCTAAAACCTTTAAATAACAATCCGCAAAATAATCAACATCATTTGCCTTTTCCGAAACAGCCTTGTTATAGGCATTTACCATAGTCAGGACGCTCTCAAAAATCCCTTGTCGCTCTGCATTTTCGATATACTCCGTAGCTGGTACGTCATCAAAGTGGTGGGGCTGCCATTCATCCAGCCATGTGATTCCGCCCGTTCCGCCCGTAATCTTAAAGTTTCGTACGCCGGCTCTGTCCGATATGCTGCCGTATTCTACGTTGTCATTGTCTGTATACCGACGGACAAAATAAAGAGGCCTCTCAATGATAGACTCGTCAAAGATCATAAAGGACTCCACCGGATTCAGGTATGTAATGCATAACTCTGAGTTCTCATCCGTGTAATACATTTCATAGCCCTTGCCGTATATGCTGCATATTTTGGAGAGCTCAGCATTGTTGTCATCCTGGTCATTGTACTGATCCAGATACTCCACAAACTCCGCTGTCTTTGTGTCCATGCTGGTAATCTTGATAGGATTGCCAATAAAAAAACCGTTCATCGTGTCCACAATATACTTTGGGAAATTCACGACAATACGGTTATCTGGTTTATAAGCCGGTTTCTCCGGCTGGTGCAAAATATCATGGTCACTTTCATAAGCATTTTGCAAGCCCTGGTATCTGTCATTCACTTCTCGCCGGTGCTTATCCAGAAACTGCTGCAATGTAATTAAATCAATCTCTGTGCCTTTTGGTAATCGAAACATCATAAACCTCCTGAAATGCTCCTGTTAAGTTTCGGTTTTCCTCTTCGTTCGTCTTCAATGGAATATCGCAGCATAGCCATGGCATCGTCCTGAAAAGGTACCGGCTCGTCTGTATATTCCCCTGTCTTCTCATTCTTCTGCCATTTCCACTGCTGAATCTCCTTGACCGTATTGACACAAGACGGGTGTATGTGGATTCTGTGCTGCTTAAGATGGTCAATCTGTGCTTTTACGCTGTTCGGGTGCTTCTTTACTGGTAACGCCCTGTACCCTGCTTTTTTCCACATTTTGATCCTGTCAGGTTCTGCACTGTCGCACCACATCTTTATATCTTTTCTGATTCCCTTTTCATCTGCAATCTTAATCAGTTCTGACGTGTCCTTTTCAAATTCATAGATTTCCCGGCACAGATACAGCTCACCATCTTTGAAACCAACCTCTCCCAGAGCATTTGCGTGATTGAAACCGAAGTCCTGGGCGTTGACCATATAATCGAATCGCTCCGGGGAAGTATCAAACTCCTCAATCACGTAATTTGACAGGATCAGACCGCCAACCTCTCCCCATTCCCCCAAGCCATAGATCCGGTAACCTTCGGGGTCAACGATCTTACGCCGTTCCATTCTGGCCCGGTATGCGTCGTCTATAAAGCGGTTTCCCATATAAGTACTTTGGTGGGTCAATACATTCGGGTCTGCAATATCAAAAAAGACTTTCTTGATCCAATGATTTTTGCTCACCGGATTGAAGGTCATTCTAATCTGATAAAATTGTCCTGGAGGCAGCTCACCTCGCAAACGGTCGTCTATAATTTCAAGATCTGCCTGCGTAAACTCCGTAGCTTCTTCCAGCCATACATCTGTCAACTTCCCTTTCTGAAACGTGATAGATTTCAGTTTTTCCCGCTGCTTATCATCGTTCATGCCCCGGAAAATGATCTTGTTCCCATTGTGGCGACAGGTAAGCTGTAACGGGCTTTTGTGGATCTGCCAGTATTTCTCCGCCTGATCTCCAAACATACGATACAGAGCGCCTGTAAGCTCTGCAAAAGTGCTGTCTCTGTTTGTGATGTCAGACTTTCGCATTGCTACCAGGTTACGACCCTTATCCTGCATTAAGCGCAAAATATAGTTCTGTGCTGTATCTACGCTCTTCCCAGATCCGGCTGAACCTTTCATGACAATGTACCGCTTTCGGCTTTGGTCTACCTCTTTAAAGCCAGGGTTTGCCTGTACGGTTATATTCATGTCAGCCTTCTCCTCCAGTTTCTCCGTCTCCATAGTCAACGGATATGGTGAGCTCCATATCAACATCCTGTTCCATACGATCTGTATAGAGTCCGTACCGCTTGCCTAATAGTTCGGCAGCTTTCAGGCGTTCCTTTTCATCCGGCGCCTTTTCGATCTCACGAGCCTCACTGCAATAATCGCCGATATTCTCCACAACTACTACAGAGGATCGGGACTTACCACGCAAGACAGAGGTTAGATACCTCAGCACTTCATCTTGATCCGCAATCAGTTCGGACTCTTTTTCTGCCATGCGTTCCGCAATGTATTCTTTAAGCAAAGGTTTTGTGAGGTTTTCAGCTCCTATTGCCTGTGCTGTCCTCTCCGAATACCCTGCCCTTATTGCTGCCTGTGTTGCGTTCAGGTCAATCAGATACTCGTCACAGAATCGCTTCTGTTTCGCCGTCATTTTATCCATCCGGCAACACTCCTTTCTCTGCTATAATAAAATCAGGCAGTACACCAGACACCACCGCAACCAGTTGCCGCAGCGAAGGAGGGGCCAATGAGCAAACAACAAAACCCTGTGTCTGTATACTGCCTGTGAATCCTACAAAGCAAAAGCACCCGGATTTACTCCGAGTGCTCCTTTTTTACTTCTGCAATGTTTCAATCCACTACCGTCCTGAGACGGTAGACAACAATACCCAGGCTGTGACCCCTAGGTATCGTAAAAGGAGAAACTAAAATGATTATCACTTCGTATCTTGCCATAAAACCTACTTTGCTTTTCCAGATTTGGTCTCTACAGCGCCGATGGAAGAACAGATCGCTTCCCCGCTTTGTCTTTACGTACTCGACTTCTGATAGATCCTCATCCGATCGAATCTCTGTTCCGCATCCCTGGCATTTTACTAAGCCAATAAGGCGCCGCTTCTTTCCCAAAACTGTTTTTTCCTCTCCTACCCTGCGGATTATTTTTGCTTTATCCACCAATTGTCTTTCCCTCCTTAATCGCCTGGATTCTAGCTTTAAGACTTTCCATGACGTAATTCTGCACGTCCTCTTTTCTTTCCAGTGCCTGCATCACATCCTCGTCTCTGGTTCCCAGGCTGACAAGATGATGAATGATCACTTTCTCCGTCTGCCCTTGCCGGTGCAGCCTTTTATTTGCCTGCGTGTACAGTTCATAATTCCAGGTAAGACCAAACCAGATGACATGATTTCCACCCTGCTGCAAGTTCAACCCGTAGGCACTGCTGGCCGGATGGGTCAGAAGGACGTCAATTTCCCGCCGGTTCCAGTCGTCCTCATCCCTGGTGGTTTTTAACTCCCGGACACGCAGGCGGCTCTTCTGCAATGCCTGAAGGATCCTTTCCCGGTCATGCTGGTAGTTGTAGAACACCAGCGCCGGCTTCCCGCGCAGGGACTCGATCAGCTCCAGAAAAGCCTCCAGCTTGCAGTTATGTACTTCGTACACCTGATGCATGTCATCGTATACCGCCCCGTTTGCCAGCTGGAGAAGCTTATTGCTCAACGCCGCCGCACTGGTCACACTGATTTCTTCTTCATCCGGCAGTTCCAGCACCATCTTCCGCTCCAGTTCGGCGTATGCCTTTTGTGCTTTTGCATCCAGTTGCACCGGCACCTGATGATACAGGACATCGGGAAGCTGCAAATAATCCTCCGCTTTCATAGACACACAAATGTCCGATAGCTTCTCCAGAATACTGCTTTCGCTTCCGGGCTTTGCTTTATAGTCGTACACCATGCCATCTGCCCCTCTGCGTCCCGGATCGAAATACCGTTCCCGAAATTGGGTGTACCGTCTTCCAAGGCGCTCTCCCCCATCGAGGAGATAAATCTGTGACCAGAGATCGTTCAGTCCGTTCGGTGACGGTGTCCCGGTCAGCTCCACCATCCGGTCAATCCGTGGTGATATGCTGGCCAATGCCTTGAACCGTTTTGCTGAATGGCTTTTAAAACTGCTCGACTCGTCTACCACAACCATGTCAAACGGCCAGTCATTCCGGTAATAATCCACCAGCCAACAGACATTTTCCCGGTTGATGATATACAGGTCCGCCGGCGTGTTCAGCGCCCGGATCCTCTTTGCCTGGCTCCCGATAGCAACCGATACACGGAGGATCTTTGTATGGTCCCATTTATCCTTTTCTCTGCTCCAGGTTCCCTCTGCCACTTTTTTAGGGGCGATCACCAAAACCTTCCGCACGGCAAACCGATGATACTTCAGTTCTTTGATCGCCGTCAGGGTGGTAACTGTTTTTCCCAGCCCCATATCCAAAAAAAGTCCCACTTTTTTAGTCTGCAGGATTTTGTTGATACAGAACTGCTGGTAGGCGTGCGGCTGGAACCTCATGCTCCAGCCCTCTTAGACCGGTACCGGGTGACGATCCGCTCTGCGCTGCTATAGTACCCGAGGTCCTCAAAGAACAGGCGCAGCCCATCCAGCCCTTTGACAATCTCAACCCACTGCCCGAGATTTCTCAGCCGCTCAATCTGCACTTTCTGCACCGGACTTAACTTTCCGGTTTCTGACTTCAGCTCCACAAAGATCACTCCTGTATCCGGAAGGATCACAATCCGATCCGGCACGCCATCGTTCCCGGGGCTTATCCACTTGTATGCCCGACCTCCTAATCGTTTCACCTCTTCTGTCAGTATCCTCTCAATATCTTTTTCTCTCATCTGTAACTACCTCCGTTTCTGGTTGCCCTCGCGCGCACGCGTATGCGCTTGTACGTATCAGGCGCTACAGGCACGCACGCCTACTATATATATTACCTATTTTTTATCTCCCTATAGAAGAATGGCAACATAGGCAACATAGTATAAAATATATTGGATTTACGGGCTTTTTGGTGTTTCCTGTATTGTTACTTTTCTATTTTTTTTGTGGAAACAACGGCAATTACCCTATGTAGCCATAGTATGCCAAAAGTGACAATGGCAACGCTTCCCTACGGCAACGCTCGCTCAAACCCGGAAAGGATCCCGTAAGGGCCGTACCTCCGCTTTGACCGGTTTCTTCTCCACCCCGGCAGTCCTGCCAGTATGCTGTTAATTTCTATGCTGTCTGATCGCTTCATGTACCTCAGATCTCCTCCCAGGCATTCCACCCAGATTTCCGCAGCACACACTTTATCCCGTATTCGCAGCTCACCGGCATCCCCTTTCAGGTTTCCATTCCAGTACATCTTCCGTTTTGTCAGATCATAACGATCCCAATCCACAGGAATACATCTCTCCAGGAATCCATGGATCAGTCCTTCCTTTCCTGAGCTTTCTTTATGTTCCCCCTGCTTCGCCTCCGCGATCTGTTCAATCTCTTTTGGGAGATACAGCTTCTCCCCCATCTGCCAATAGGCATAGGCTTCCGCCCAGATCTGATCCACTTCGCCCGGCAGATCTTCCCACACTGACTTTTTAGCCGGATACACTCCCACGTCCACCGGCCAAAACCGCCGGTTTCCCGTAGTATCCTTCAGGAACTCGCTCTCGTTACTCGTACCAAAGAACACACAGCGCCGCGGGTATTTCTCCGTCCGCCGGCCATAAGCCGCCCGGTAAATATCGTCCGTCTTGCTCAGGAACTGTTTGATCACCTGGGTCTCCTGCTTCGTAAATGCAGTCAACTCCCCCACTTCGTTGATCCAAGTCCCCTGAATCAGCTCTGCCGCTTCCTTTCCCTCAAATGTCGTCAAGGAGTCTGAAAACCAGTCTCTCCCCAAAATAGACAGAAATGTGCTTTTTCCTATCCCCTGCGGGCCAACAAAAATCGGCATATTGTCGAACTTCACCCCTCCGATAACCGCCCGTGCTACCGCCGCGCAGAGTGCTTTTCGCATAACTACTCTTGTATAGACATTATCTTCCGCCCCCAGATATTCTGGCAGCAGCCCTTCCAGCCGCTTTCTCCCATCCCAGGTGAGGCTTGTAAGATAACGTTTCACATCGTTGATCGTGTTTTGACTGCTGACCAGAAGCAGGGCATTATCCAGTTTTTCCCGTCCTGTAATCCCGTACAGTGTCTCCATATACCGGTAAAAGCCGGCGTCATCTACGTCTTTCCATCGCCGCTTCTCGTCCCTTGCATCCCAGGGCATACTCCCCAGTACCATGCCGCAGCTGGCAAATTCATCCGTCACGATTTTCCCCTTTAGATTCGGATCATGTTCCAGGATAATTGCCGCGTTGTTGATCGTCTTCTCAAGCTTTCCACTCGAGTCTTTGGTAAGACGCCCAATCCAGGCCAGATCATCCTCCGATGTCTCTGATCCCTGAAAGGCCTCCCTGGCTTTCTCAAGCTGTTCTCGGGTCATCCGGTCCGATACCGCCGGATCCTGCAGAGCCAGCTTGCTCATGGCCTGAAAAGACGGCAGCTTATTTACCGGAGTCCCCTCCTTCGCTTCCAGATCCTGATCCCCGTATTTATGCAGACGAACCAGATCAAACGCATTGACCAGATGGCCAGAGCAGGGATCTGTTGCATGATGGGAATATAAGAACAGGTCTCCATCGTACACAACCGCCCCGCCTACGGTAGATCCTCCTGTATAGGTATAGCGCCCGGGGGTATCCGTCCCCTCATACAACCCTGGCAGGAACCGTTCCATAGCTTCCGGAATGGTATAGGTACGGCAGAATGCCCCGATTACGCCGCGTTTTTCCGTAGGATTCTCCTGCCTTGCCAGATGTCTCCGTTCAAGCGCTTCACTTCCGGGGACTTTTGGCCAGGTCGTTACATCCTGCCAGTCCGCATACATTCCGAGTATGCCATCCAGGCTACAGAAAGGCTGGTCATACACCTCGCAGATATAATCGCTGTCTGCGCAGCAGCTCCCCCAGTACATCATCCGGGAGGGCTCAAAAGTCGTCGGATCGCAGAATTCGATCCCGATTAGCGCCGCAATCTTCCGTGCCGCCGGTTCATATTCGTCCGCTGTAGCCGTCCGGTCAAGCGGCAGGATCACCCTCAGACGCGGTGCATAGTCCGTATGTTTCCGCGTGCTGTATACGGCTGCCGCACAGCCCAGGCCACCAACTCGGCGCAGAATATCGTCTTTTTTTCCCGCCTGGATATTGTCCAGATCCAGGGTGACCAGATCACGGCCGGTCACGTTCGCAGCCTTCCGCCGGGCACCTGCCAAGGATCCGCCTACAAAGCCGCCCACGTCTTTCAGCGCGTCCTGCTGACCCTTTGGAAGGGCAAGGTATTCTTCTATCGTTTCCGTCCCCCGGATTGGGGTCTTCAGGCGTTCTACGAATTCAGACCACAGCAGAATACTTTCCGGCCAATGTGTAGCCTTCCTGCTTCCCCCCGTGCTGATCTTCAGCTGTCTGTTATACCGCATTCCTTCCTCCTCCTAATCCTTCATGTAATAGCTGCTCTCAAAGCCGGCTCCTTTTAGGATGAGCCCTGGCGCCCATGCAATCGGCTCCGCCATCAGGCTGCAGATCTCATCAACAGTCACTTCCGCCGGCGCGTCAATAATCACCTCGTCATGGACATGGAATACCACCTGCAGCCCCTTCCCCGCAATCCGGCGCAGGGTCTCTGCCAAGCAGTCCCGCGCAATGGCCTGTACAATGTTTTCCGTCATCTTCCCGCCATAGGTGGAGGTCACTTCCCATTTCCGTGTCTGCTGTCCTACGGTATAATAATGGATCGCCTGTTTCCCAAACCGGTTCTCCTGCAAAAAAGGTTTCGGGTAGTATAACTTCCTTCCACTCGGCAGCTGTACGGTAAGGAAACACTGCCCATACAGCAGATCCCCTTCCAGCGCGAAGATAAGACCTCGGACGGACGCCGGCTGTGCGTTCTGCATCACAGATAAAGCTGCCTCCTCAATGGCGTACCACAGGTCACAGATCCTCCGGTTTGCCCCTCTCCAGCGCTGCACAATATCCGGCAGCTCTTCCTCCGAAAGGCCCATATTCAGTGCCCCCATGGCAATCAGTGCATTGGTTCCGCCCTGATACCCCAGTGCCAGCGTTGCCACCTTCCCTTTCTGCCGCAGAGCGTATTCCGGATTCCCTTTTACGATCTTCTCAATTGGCACATGGAACATCTGGGACGCCGTCGCCTCATAGATCCGCCCATGTGTCGCAAAGACTTCATTTACCCATTGTTCCCCCGCCAGCCAGGCAATCACCCTGGCCTCTATGGCCGAAAAATCAGCCACTACGAACTTATGCCCCTCCGAAGGAATAAACGCCGTCCGGATCAGCTGGGACAGGGTATCCGGCACATTCCCATATAGAAGTTTGACGCCGGCATACTGTTTTTTCTTCACCAGCTCTCTCGCCTCATCCAACGTTTTCAGGTAATTTCGCGGCAGGTTCTGCATCTGCACCATACGGCCAGCCCAACGCCCTGTCCGGTTCGCGCCATAAAACTGTGTCAGTCCCCGCACCCGGTCATCCGTACCCTTCGCGGCATCCATGGCTACATATTTTTTAATCGACGTTTTCCCCAGCTGCTGCCGGATCTCCAGATACCGTCTTGTCTTATCCGGCAAGTCCTCCCGGGAAAGTACTTCTGCCACGGTCGCTTTCTGGAGATTGGGCAGTTCTACCCCCTGTGACTCCCGCAGCCAGGCAAGCGCCTGTGCCACACTGTTCGGATTCTGCAATTTTGTGATCTGTCTGGCTTCCTCCTCCAGTTTTTCTGTGCTGATCTCATGCAGATGCAACGCGCCGGCGATCAGATCGGTATCGACCCTTACCCCATATGCGTTCATCTGCACATCCATGCGCCACAGTTCCCATTCATCTTCCGGCACCGGAAACAGTGATAAACGCTGCAGGATCGCATGCTCTGTCACTACGTCCTGACGACAGTAATCCTTAAACAGCTCCCATTTTTCCGGCGCATGCTTCGGCAGGTTCCAGCCACGCCCGCCGTTTGTCCGTGCGGGTTTGCAAGGGACACAAAAATACCGGATCAAAGCCTTTCCGACTGATAACTTTTGCTTGTCCTGCGGAAGGCCAATCGCTTTTCCCGTCGCGTCCAGCCCGGCAGTATACCCGCAATACAAGCCGTGGATCATCGTACACTGCCACTGCCCCAGCGGTGTACGATATCCTGCCCGGTTCAGACAATACCACTCAAACGCCGCGTTGTAGGCGTGCTTAATTACCAGCGGGTCGCTCAGATCTCTCAGGATTTCATCCGGTATCTTCTCCCCGTTTGCCAGATCTACAATCTCCACGGGCGCATCATCCTGACGATAAGCGAACAGCAGAATAGAAAAGTCCTCTGACTGCGCATATTTATATAATCCAGCCTGTCCAATATCTACACTGGATCTTGTCTCTATATCAATACTTAAATGTCTCTCATGCATCTGTCCTGTCCTCTTCTGCAAAGGGGAGGGCTAAGCCCCCCCCCTTCCTTAATATGGCAATCCTGTAATCGGGTTCACCCCGCCTGCCGCCGGTGTCGGTGCCGCAGAATATCCGGCCTGCTGCGGAGCCCCAAACACCTGGGCTGCACTGGGGGCACTGCCGCCTAAAGCTTCCCCGTCCCTTAACTTCTGCACCGGACCGAGGCCGCAGCCGATTCCTTTCTTGCCCCCGAAAGCATACGGAAAGAAAGTTACGTTTACCCGTCCGTACATCCCACTGTATACTTCAGACTGATTCAGAATCGGATTGCCCCGCATGTCCACGATTTCCGGAGGATAATCTGCTTTCGCACTGGCTGTAAAGACCCAATGGCCTTTACACTCTGCCCCAAAAGGCAGCCCATCCGACGGGCGGACGCCATCCCCATCATGCACCGGATCGGATACGATCGGGGGGCACTGGCCGTTCCATTTATCACTTACCCCTTTCTGCTTCGCTGCTTCAATGGCTGCCCGGATCCGGTTCATGGTCTCGGTATCTGTTTTCGGAACCAGTACCGTAACTGAGTATTTTTCTTCCTGTCCCTGCGTCGCCGCATAGGGCTTAAACAAATGTACATAGCTCATCCGCACCTCTCCAGTCGTTACATTCATTACGTTATCCATCTCTTTCTTCCTCCTTAAATGCTTCTGCTGCGCTCACCCGGTTCGTGATCGCCTCTCTTTTATCTGATTCCTTCACCAGCGCCGGCCGCCCTGGTTTTTTCACCACCAAGGTTCCGACATAAGACGCAAAGTCCTTTTTCCCAACTGCTTTTTCTACCTGTGCCAAGGTAAGCGGTTTTCTCTCCCACAGCATTGCTTCCGGGATCCCGTGACTCTCCAGAGTCTCAAAAGCCTGATCCATGTCTGACCATTCCCGGCTGCTCCGCCCCTCTACAGCTTTCCATCCGGGTACGTCTTCCCCCGCAAGACACGCCTTCAGGGCGTACTCCTGCAGATCTTTCAGCCACTTCGCCACATCTTCCCCCTCGGTCAGGTACTTCCCTACCTCGGCATTACTGATCAGCGGCGGCATCTTTGGCGCCGCAAAAGCAAGTTTGACATTCTCTTCTGCCCGTGCCCGGCATCGTGCTTTTGCCCGGCAATATCTGCAGGTCTTTTCTGACGGAGCGAAGGTTCCTTCTCCCGCCCAGGCAAGTTCTGCCCGGCCTTTCACATATTTCCCCCACGCAAGCAGCTCGTCCAGAGAACATTCCCACTCAGAGATCCCATCCGGCAATCGCGGCTGCACAATGCTCATCTTCACCCGCTCGATCTGATACAGGATCCGATAGGACTCATATGCCCCCAGAGCATAGAGGCTCAACTGGGGATTTCCTTCCGCTGACACACGCCCATCCGGGCTCTGCCCATACTTGAAATCTATCACCCATAGCGTCTTGTCTCCCAACATTACACAGTCTGCGATACCGGATCCTTCCACTTCATCCCCTGGTTCCTTGTGTGTATATGGAGCGAAGCACACCCTCTTTTCTATCTCCACACTGGGCTGAGCCGCAAAACTTAACGCCGCAGTTTTGATGTAATCCAGATAGACATCGGTATACCCTTGCATTTCTTCCTGCCAAAGGGGATCCTTTTTCAGCTTATTAATAGCCGCCGTCAGTTTCCGCTTCCCAAAGTTTGTAGTATCCACGTAATTCCGCACCTTCAGCTCTGCCAGCTCATGGGCCAGCGTCCCCTCTCTTGCGGCCTCGGATGTGGTATCAGGAAACGGTTCTTCCAGCCGGGCACTGGGCGTGCAGGCAATCCATCGGTGCGCTCCGGAGGCGCTCAGCAGCGCATGGGATCGTTTTGCATGTTCCATCAGATCCGGCCTCCCATCCCGCGCAGCGCTGTTGCAAAAGCCCCATACTGCTCTTTTGGCAGATTGGGAAGGGCTTCTACCCCAAAAGACTGCAGAAGCCGCTGCAGATCAGCCATGTGTGTATCCATCAGCGGCATGGCTGCCCGTGCCAGATCATCCAGCGTATAGTCTCTCGGTACTGCAGTAGGCACTGCCTCCGCAGGGGGTTCTGCCGGCTGGGGTACTGGTTCTGCAGCTGGGACTGCCTCCGGCTGTACCACGGTTTGACGAGGTTTCTCCACGGAGCAGGTATCAGGAACACCTGCTGTTTTTTCCGAAAGTGCAGTCAAAGCCTGTGCCAGCTCCGGAAGTCCCGGAATGTTGACTGTGATTTCCCATTTTGAAGTTGTCATTTTTTATTCCTCCTCTTGTATTTTTTAATGATTTATATTACACTGATCGTGTGATATACTAATGTCTCGTCCCTGAATGAAGTGGCCGCTTCTTCAGGGATCCTTTTTATTTCCGGCGGATCCTCTGCCGGATCTCCTGCCACAGATCCTCCAGACAGGAATACGCTGCCGCTGTGGCTCCGAAGCAGAGCACATTTGCAAAAATATGTATCGCTGCTGGCATTGGGATCCAAAACTGATCCATGATCACAGTGGTCAGCAGGCCTATGGTAATGTAGTGCATGACTTAATCCTCCATTATTTTGACATCACAGCCGTAATGCTCTTTCAAGACCCGGAAGGCCTCTGATACGCTGATCTCTTTGGTGTTGTCTTCCCTCTGCCAGAGTAACTGATCGCTTACTTTCAGCATCTCCTCAAGGCTCGTAGGCACGTTTTTGTATACTTTTACGATGTCAAGCTTTTCGGAGTACTCGTTTGTGAGATCCTCTCTGTAACACTCTCCTTTAAGGTTGCTAAATTTCCCAATGAAAATCAGTTCTTCGTCAATCATCATTACCAGTCTCTGAGCTCCGTTTGCGAGCTCTACGGTCATACCGTTTCTTAAGTCGCTTTTTTTCATGGTTTTCTCCTTTCTTCTCTCACCATGGATAAAATCTGATCATCCGTAAGTTTCCCGAGGCGGTAGAGTGTCCGAATCTCTCCTAGTCGGAGCATTTCCGGCCGGTCTCTCCGCTTGTAATACAGTGATTCTGAGATTCCTGCGGCCTTACAGAATCTATGCCGGCCACACTCTATAATCGCATGGTCGATTATTTTAACTGTACGTTCGTTCAGTTCTTGAGTCGTAGTCCTCATATGTTCACACCCTTAATAAGTTTATTAATGAAATACTGCTGGCCTTTTCCGGTTACCTTCGTAGTCCGGTTGATTCGCACAGAACCGTCCGGATTGTTCACCGTTGATTCTTTCACTTCAAACAGATCTAATTCCATGGCCTTCTCAAGTGTCTGATCTGTCATATAAGCCCCGTGCCGCCGGATTGCTGGCAATACTTCTGATGTAACCCAGTGCTTGAAGCGTTTGGCTGATTCCAGCTTGCTGCCGAAGATAAGAGCGTAAAGGCCGGATTCGTTGATTACTGTCATATTCTGTTTTCCACTAGGTGTTTCCATTTCGGCAACACCTTTATCAGCCTCATCGACTTTCTTTGAAACTGCACTTCTAGGTTCTGAATATCCCAATGCTTCAGCCACGTCTTTCCCAACAAACCACGGTTCATTGTCAATAGTTACCGTTCGGATTTCCTCTTTTTCCGTCGGAAATCACGACGGTATTCTTATCCTCATCTGCCACAGCGTGAACAGCAATAGCGTCGCCTCAAAATAGATCATCAAGGTCAGTCAGATCAGCCCCTGCCTGGTAGCCAGTATTCCGGGCCACTTGCTTGTGATCGTTGTAATTCCCATCAAGGACTTTCGCCATGTTTCCGTCTGCAATCAACCAGTCAAAAGTAGCTGACCAGTTCCGTCCGTTCTGTCCCTTTAAAAAGCTGCTGGCCTTTGCCATCTTAAAAAGCTTTTTTAAAATCATCAAGAGAGTATGTCCTCAGCCTTGCTCTGATCGCCTTTTTACGTTTATCAGACAGCTTTGTCAGCCGTGGGAATGACACGCAAGTGTCATTGTACAGATCAGCTATTTGCTGATAGTCTATCTTCTCTTTTTCTAATTCTATTTCTTTTTCTTTCTCTTCTTCTGTTGCGTGACAGTCACGCACTGTCACGTGACTTGTCACGTGACTACAACGTGACACATTTAATTTTTCTGTGTCTACAGTTGTCAAAAGCTTTTGCCTTTCCCGCTGCATACGCTTACGGTTCCGGTTCTGTTCACGAATCTTTTCAAGGCCGTCTGCGTTTTGATACTCTTCCCATCCTGGGATTGCAAAAAATCCCTCTTCCATAACAATCATTCCCAGCTGTTCAAGCGCCTGCAAAGCAAGTTTAACTGTGCTTTCTTCAAAGTCCAGTTCGTCCGCAAGCATTTTAGCGGTGTAGGGGATATTCTCAGTTAGGAATACCATGCCGCCGGAATTACAGCGCCCCGCCATAGTCAGCAGCATGACCCATATAAGGACTATACTGTTACCTTCGGGCAGTTTTCGCAGGTGCTTGATTTTCCGATTACTGAACATATCCGTCATAATCTTGATCCACTTGACATCCGCCATTTTTCCACCACCTATTCCGCCCCATAGAAGCCTAAGCTTTTAGCCACTTCATAGGGATTATATGGAGGCACGTGTTTCCTTGCGTTCTTCTCCTGCAACATTTTCCGGTATTTCCAGAAATCCGTAAACGCCAGAAGGTTGACCCGTTTTAAGCCTCCGTCACCTATCACGCTAAAATCTCCATATCTGTCCCGCTGCTGTTCCATCTCCTTCACTACCGTCCGGGCTGTCCGGTCTGATATTTGGAAATGTTCACACAGCCCCTTTGTGTTGACTACCGGTGTCCCGTGTATTACCTGTAATACTGTCATACCCGCCCCTCCTTGCTAATTCCCTGTGTATAAGGGATTTTTTTGTCTATAACCTCGTCAATGATACTTTCCCTGCCTTCTGCCTGTTGCGTGGTCAAATTACACACGCTTGTTGATCTACGAAGCCTAGAAGCGATTTCCTACGCTGTTCCCCTGTTAGACTGCGCTTAATCCGTTTTGACCGGAAAGAAATGAGTGATACCGGGCAAGAATATGTCCTTCCAACCACTTCCCCGGAACTAAGCCGGGATTCACTCTCTAATTTCCATTCTGCGTCTTGTAATTCAACAAGCTTGTTTAATTTCGTCATGGTAGTCGTGTCAGAGGTATAAATCCTTGCCCGATCGTCTCCACGGCTGAAATTTACGTGTGTCTCCTGCTCCTCAATCATTACTGACATCTTTTTTCCTTTCTGATCCGCTGCCGGATCCTGTCCCTTAAGCTTTCCAGCTCCCCATATGCTACTATGGCAACTCCGAAGGAGATTACACAGGCCATAATATGAGTGCTGACCGGCAGCGGGATCCATACTTGCTCCATGGCCGCCGCTGCCAAAAGCCCAATCACGATGTAATGCATAACTTCACCTTTCCGAACCGTCCCCAGGTTCTGTTTACTCAATGATTTCTGTTACATCTACACCGAGTGCTTTTGCAATTTTACCGGCTGTTTCATCAGAACAGCTCCTCCCGGATTTAATGCCGTTAACTGTTACTCTGGAAACTCCTGCTTTTTCTGCAAGCTGTTTCTGGGTCATCTCCTGTTTAATAAGCTCTGTAACCAGTTTTATCCTGTCAATTCTCATTTGTGTCACCTCCGTTCTATAACCTTTAGCTTATGTTTTATATCTTAGAATAAGTTACAGCTTTTGTCAAGAATAAAATATAAGCTAATGCTTTTATTTTCGTTTAACATATGTTATAGTGAGTAAAAGGAGGGTAGGATATGTCTATAGGGAACAATATTAGAAAAATGAGAAAAAAAGCTGGATTGACGCAAAAGGAACTTGGCGAAAGATTGGGAATATCACAAGCAGCAATCGGACAATTTGAAAATGATTCTTCTAATCCCAAAACCGAGACTATTATAAAACTTGCAAGTGCATTGAATATTTCCGCCACCGAACTATTTGACGATCCTTTGGAAGCCTTAAACAAAACCAATGTTTTTGTGCCGAATAATTTAGAGCACATGATTTTTATGCTGAAAAATGGCGTCTATGGATATGCGCAAGATGAGAAAAACGCTATGCTTTCAGAAATTAAAAATAAAATTTCTTTATCCGAAAGCATTAATGCTTCCGGAGAATACTATGAAAATTTTACTTTGCTATACTTAAAAAAAATAATTCAGGATATAGTTGACCGATACCCTGAGCATGACTTGATTGAAATAGCAAACTTACTGGGCTATTATTGCCTATTAAATTCCGAAGCAAAAGACAAAGTATCTGAATATTGTGAGGACTTATTGGGTAATCCCAAATATAGTGAAGACAACTCTTCGTTTAACAGAGAAATAATAATGCCCCCTAAATAATTTTGTTCTGTCCTTTATGGGGGTAGCAAATCGCTACACCCTTGAACCCGCTCAAATTCGAGTCCATACCATGACAACGTAATATATTTACCCGGGGAGCCGGGGGACGTGCTGCACCCGTTCTGAGCCTGTCGGAGGTGGTGCCAATGAGTACATACGAGGAATTAAGCCTGATCGTAAGCGTTGCCTTACTCATCGTTGCTATTCTGAATTATACGCATAAAAAATAGCCGTCCTGACTTTGGCGAGACAGACAGCTATTTTTTATAACTAGTTATTTTTCGCCGGGGCGGGGAAGTGGTGGTTCCCTTCCGGCTCTCCTGTTAAGTATATTATAAAACAATCCCATATATTTGTCAATTTCACCTTTCCGAACCGTCCCCTGGTCTCTACTGAAAGGAGATTATGTATGTGGATTGAACTTACCCCCGCCGGAAAATATAAATACGTGGAAGAATACACGGACTATATGACCGGCAAAAAGAAAAGGGTCAGCACTACCCTTGAGAAGAACACGGCAGCGGCGAAAAGAACCGCTGCAGAAGTGCTGCGAAAAAAGATTGACCAGAAACTACAGGCGCCGGCGCTGGCTCAGGATCCAGATCTGACACTTTCCCAGCTGGTTGAAAAATACCAGCTTTACCAGCAAAAAACCGTCAAAGAGTCCACTTATCGCAGAAACTGCTATCAATGCAAAGCTCTGATCAAGATACTGGGAGGGGATGTTATTGTAAACCGGTTGACCGCAAACTACATCAAGGAACGGTTTCTCTTAAGTGGGGAAAGCCCTTCAAGGCTAAATGAACGAAGGATAAGGCTGTTTGCACTTTTGAACTGGGCTTATGAGAATGATTACTTAGCCGATGTGGGATTTCTCAAAAAATGCAAACCCTTTCAGGAGAAGGTCACGCACCGGGAAAAAATTCAGGACAAATATCTGGAACCGGCTGAAGCCAATACGCTGTTAGAAAGTATGGATAACAAGAAATGGGTTCTTCTGACACAGTTTTTGATCTTATCCGGGCTTAGGATCGGGGAAGCACTCGCCCTGAATCAGCAGGACATTGATTTTTCAGAGAATGTGATTCATGTGACCAAAACTTACGACGCAAACAATAAGGTGATTACCACGCCCAAAACGCTTTGCTCTATCCGTGACGTGTATATACAGCCGGATCTTGAGCCTATCTGCAAGAAGATCCTGTTAAATACCCGCCTTGAGAATATGGCATACGGAAACCGGTCTGATCTTTTTCTCTGTAATCGCAACGGGCACCCCGTAAATCCGTTCAGCTATAATAAATATTTGCGGGAACACGCCCAAAAAGCGATCGGCCGGCGCATAACAGCCCATGCACTGCGTCACACACACGCTTCCTTGCTCTTAGCAAATGGAATATCTATTGAGTCTATCGCCCGCCGGCTGGGTCACGAGAATAGCAAAGTTACCCGTGAAATTTATCTGCATATCACAGAACAGCTGGTGCAGCGGGACAACGAACAAATTAAAAAAGCCCACCTTGTTAATTTCAGTTAAAACCACAAGGGGACAAAAAGGGGGAAAAGGGGACAAAAGGGGGGAGAAAATCCCCACTCCCTTTTCCGGAAAATAGCATAAGAAAACGGCGGGAACCCGCATAAATACTAGGTTTTTCCGCCGTCTTCCTATCCCTCATCAGAGGTAAAAAGTGCCGCAGACCGGAATCGAACCGGTACGGGTATCACTACCCACGGGATTTTA
>ENA-OYYN01000319-OYYN01000319.1-human-gut-metagenome-genome-assembly--contig:-NODE-319-length-28328-cov-5.332473_pt1 | contig 28328 bp, 22 predicted proteins | sample MGYA00243249_ERZ653449 | MGnify/ENA primary metagenome ERZ653449 (study PRJEB26926, sample SAMN06165159) | human gut metagenome | biome: ENVO:00009003; feature: ENVO:2100002; material: ENVO:00002003... | reverse complement strand
AAGATCGTCGGCAGCGTCAGATGTGTATAAGAGACAGGCTGACGAAGAGACGGTATCAGCGATTCCGGAAGTATTAACAGGGATCCGTGATCTGAAAAGAATCACCGCAAAAGCATTTTTGTTTCCATGCTTTTGCGGTGATTTTTTGTAAATTGAGAGCTTCAGACCTGAAGTTAATAGTCATCCGCCGGTATGTGATCTTCCAGAATCTGCAGAAAGTCATAGATCGTTTTGGCCTCCAGAAGAAGGTTCTGCAGAGGAGGATTGTTTGTTATGGCCACGAATGTATCATACAGTTTTTTGAGATCTTTTCGCTTGTCATCGGAGAGGCTCAGCATAAGGACGATCTGTGCCTGATCTTTCTCTGACCAGGGAACTGGTTTTTCAAGGATACCCACGGCGATTCTGGTTTTTGTGGAACAGATGGACATGGGATGAGGCAGGGCGATGACGCCGTCCATGGCTGTGGAGATCCGCTGTTCCCGTTCCAGCACACTTTTTTCAAAATCATCTTTTACTCCGCCGTCTTCCAGCAGCAGACAGCAGAGCCTGTGTATGATCTCATCCCGGCTCGCAGCGGAAGAACGGAGAAAGAGATCCGGAGAAAACAGATCTGCGATCTGACGGATCGGATGTTCTTTTTCGCGGGTGATAGCCCGGGAGAGATTTTCGATGTCTTTTTTCAGAAGAGGAATATCAATAACCACAATGGGGATCTGCGGGATTTCCTTGAGCGCCGTTGTGGAAATGATCAGATCCGCTTCCTGGCAGACGGAAGGAGTCAGTTCGTTGGAAGGATATTTTCCCACGATATTCAGGGCGTCTTTGAACAGGGTATTCAGCTTGGAGGCAAGAAAACTTCCCTCTGCATATCCGTTTTTGTAGACGATCAGCACCTTTTTCCGGCAGACGTACCGGGAATCAAAGTAGCGTTCAATGGCGGCGCCCACATGGAGGGCCACATATCCAATCTCATCTTCAGACAGCTGGAAAGGTTCATTTTCAAAAGCCTGAGATACGGCTGTCTCTGAAATTTCATAGGCCAGGATATAATTGGACCGGATCGTATTCAGGAGAGGATTTTTCTTGGGAAGATTATAGTATTCTGCGCTTAAGATGGATTTCAGATGCTGGCTTAAATCATTCAGGATGATCATATCTGTCCTCAGATCTATATGGTACGATTCGTAGATGTAATACAGAATATCTTCCACCAGTTTTAAGATATAATCGTCGTTATATCCGGGATCCAGCAGATCTCCGGTATTGGAAACGTAGTGAGAGTATACATAATTTTTCTCACCGGGTCCGAAGGCCACCTGGAATTCTTCCTCCATCATCCGGATCAGAGGATGCAGAAGTTCATCAGCCTCGGAAAAATCCGGAAAATTTCCTTCCGGGATAGACTGGCCGATCTGAAGCCTTGAGATGGAGAGCGCGATATGCAGGATCAGATTTTTCAGGTTAAAATCAGAAAAATGCAGATCGTACTTCCGGTTGAATTCGATGACGATCGTTTTGATCCGTTCCAGATTTACATGATTTAAGAGTTCCTTCTGATCATCAGAAAACCAGAAGGCGTACTGCTGGTAGGTGGAGGCAAGCAGGTCAAAAATGCATTTTCGCTTGTCTGATTCTTTTCCCAGAACTTTATATCCCAGATTGGCCTTTGTCTGGAGTGTGAGTTCATAGCGGGACAGGATTGTCCGGATCGTCTTCAGGTAATTGATCACCGTGTAGGGGCTGACAAAAACTTCATCGGCCAGGTCATCCTGACTGAGATAATCTGTGGTATAGAGCATTTTTATAATCAGATGATTGATGCGTTTGTCCACAGAGTCCAGCTGGGAATCCCGGGTTTTGACAGATTCCTCCAGAAAAGCGGCGATGGAGGGATCTTCCAGATGGAGATAGTAGCCTTCCCGCCGTTTTACGGAAATCTGTGCGTGGTATTTTTTCAGCTCGTCATTGACAGCGCGGACATCTCCCCGGAGTGTCCGCTCGGAGATCTGAAAATGTCCGGTGAGTTTGGAAGAGGGGGTATACTCCCTGTGTGCCAGAAAATATTTCAGAAGTTCGTTTAAGCGTGAGTTTTGAAACATGACAGAATTCCCCCTTTCTTCATTATATTGAGTATACATGGAACCCTTATGTTTGACAAGTTAAGGAACTGCCACTCTATATGGCAGACATATCTAAAAAAGTGTGAGTCTAATTGCCGGATAAAGAGGAAATTGCTTGTCTTTAAAAGTTCCTGGATATTATTTACAATAAATACAACGAAAACGAACCGTACAGGAAAAGAAAAGGAGGAAATAAAATTGAGCAAGATTAAAGCAGGTGTAATCGGAGTAGGACAGATGGGGACTTATCACGCGCAGATTTACCGTAAGCTGCCGCAGGTGGAACTGACGGCTCTGTGTGAGTATAAGGATGAGAGGAGAAAGGAGCTGGAGACAGAATTTCCGGGAGTCCGGCTTTATAAAGATTACAGGGAAATGCTTCAAGATCCGGAAATTGAGGCGGTCAGCATCGTTCTGCCGGACAATATGCACAGGGAGGCCGTAGAACTGGCTGTAGCGGCAAAGAAACATATTCTTCTGGAAAAACCGCTGGCAAAAGAGCTGGAAGACGGAAAAGCGATGTATGAACTGGTAAAAGATTATGATAAAGTATTTACAACCGGTTTTCTGCTGCGGTTCGATCCCAGATTTGCCATGATCAAGGAACGGCTGGATCGGGGAGAATTGGGAGATATTATTCACTGCTACGTGAGAAGAAACAGTCCGATCATCGGGCCGAGACGCTATATCGGAGCATCTGATCTGAGCATGCATGTAATGATCCATGATATTGATTATGTAAACTGGTGGATGGGATGCCAGCCGGTAAAGGTATTTGCCAGAAACCGCAGTGTGCTTCTGAAAGAAAATGGAATGAACGATGTGATCTATGCTATCGTGACCTATGAAAACGGTGCGATTGCCTGTATGGAAGCCTGCTGGACACTTCCGGAAAATTCACCTACGATTATTGATGATAAGGTGGAGCTGGTTGCAACCAAAGGAGTCGCTTATGTGGATTCCTGCGACAATGGCGTAAGATTTGTGACGGGCAATGGGGTGCAGTATCCGGATTCCAGACACTGGTATTACGTAAATGGAGAGGTGTGCGGAGATCTGGCAGAAGAAGTTATGGCTTTTGTAAATAATGTGGCAAATAATACGAAATCTGTTATTACACCGAAGCAGTCTTACGATGCGCTCCGCGTGGTGGATGCGATTGAGCGTTCCATCCGGGAAGGAAAGGAAGTAGAACTGTAAAAATCTGTATGCTGGGGGAAGAAATTATGTCAGAAAAAGTTTCATATCGTGTGAAAGCACAGCGCTTCGGCGGAAAATTAAGCGCCATGGTGCTTCCGAATCTGGGAGCATTTATGGGATGGGGGATTTTGACAGCGCTCGGTATCTGGCTGTCTAATGATATGCTCAAAGGTTTTATTGCACCGATGCTGACCTATCTGCTGCCGATTCTGATCGGTGTGGCGGCAGGAAAAATGGTCTATGGAGATAAAGGAGCGGTAATCGGGGCATTTGCCACCATGGGTGTGATTGTCGGAAGCAATGTTACCATGCTGCTCGGAGCTATGATCATTGCTCCGCTGGCAGCCTGGCTGCTGAAGAAGACAGAGGCGGTGATCAATCCCCATATCCCGGTTGGATTTGAACTGCTGGTGGGGAATCTGACGATTGCAATTCTGGGAGCGGCCGTGGCCATTGTCGGATGTGTGGGTCTGGCTCCGGCGATCACTTCCCTTTCCTCTGTATTTGCTTCAGGAGTGGCAGCTCTGGAAAATAATAATCTGCTGCCGCTGACGGCAATCTTCATTGAGCCGGCGAAGGTACTGTTCCTGAATAACGCGATCGGTCAGGGAATCTTAACACCTCTTGGCACAGCTCAGTTAAATGAGCTTGGAAAGTCCGTGCTGTTTCTGCTGGAATCCAATCCCGGACCCGGTCTTGGAATTCTGCTGGCATACTGTGTGTTTGGAAGAGGAAGAGCAAAGGCAAATGCCTACGGCGCTACCCTGATTCATGCGATCGGCGGTATCCATGAAATTTATTTCCCGTTTATTCTGATGAATCCGGTTCTGGTACTTGCGGCGATTGCCGGAGGAGCAGTAGGAACCTTCCTGTTTACGCTGTTTAATGTCGGTCTTGTGGGAGTGAGCTCTCCGGGAAGTATTATTACGATTATGATGATGGCTTCTGCCGGGGATCAGATCATGATCCTTGTATCCATCCTGGCCTCTACGGCAGTCTCTTTCCTGGTTGCCTCTGTCATTGTAAAACATTCTAAGATGGACGAGGAAGAAGGAGACAGAAGCTTAAGAGAAGCGGCAAAGCAGATGGAAGCTCTGAAGGGAAAGAAATCCCGCATTTCTTCCGTATTCGAGGAAAAAGAGGCTGAAGTTGATTATGCGAAGGTAAAAAAGATTATTTATGTGTGTGATGCAGGTCTGGGTTCCAGTGCCATGGGTGCGTCAGTGATCGCAAAGAAACTGAAAAAAGCGGGAATTACAGATATTCAGGTAGAGCATGCGCCTGTGATGAATCTGCCGCAGGAGGCGGATCTTCTGGTAACGCACACATCTCTGGAGCAGATTGTGAGGGAAAAACAGCCGGATACAAAGCTGATCACAATCCAGGATTACTTAAATGCACCGGAGTATGAGGAACTTGTAAATGAGATAAAGTCTGCAAGGGCTTAAGGAGATTGTATGTTAAAGGCGGTTGTTTTTGATTTTGACGGAGTGATTGTAGATACCGAATCGGAGTGGTATTATATTTACAGGGACTGGCTGAGAGATACGTATCAGTATGAACTGAAGATAACGGATTATCTGGTCTGTGTAGGAGCTAACAGTGAGGCGCTGTTTCGCTTTCTGAGAGAAGAAATTGGAGGCCAGATTGATTTCCACGGGTTTGAGCGGCAGGTAGCTGATGAATTTGTGAGAAGAACCTGCAAGCTTCCGCCGATGAAGGGAGTTCTGGAATTTATCCGTCAGGCGAAGGAGAGAGATCTGAAGCTAGCAATCGCCACCTCTGCAACCCGCAGAAAACCTGTGTTTCATCTGGAGCGTCTGGGGATTTTAAATGATTTTGAAGTATTTTCCACAGCGGAGCTGAGCAAACAGGTAAAACCTGCACCGGATATTTTTCTGAAAGCGGCGGAACTGTTAGGATGTGATCCGAAAGAGTGCCTGGCGGTGGAGGATTCCGGAAACGGACTGACAGCGGCAAAAAGAGCCGGAATGCCCTGCCTTGTCATCCCCAATCAGATTACAAGATACTGTGAATTTGAGGGATATTATCAGCTGGCAGAATCACTGGAAGAAGTGAATCTGGATGACATTATAAAAGATTATGGCCGGTTTTAGAAAGGAGACAGATTATGCTGGAGCAGGTAATGGTAAGTGATATTGAAGTAGGGGTAAAAGCAGAAAACTGGGAGGATGCCATCCGAAAGTCGGCAGAACATCTGCTGGAAACAGATAAAATCGAGGAGCGGTATATTGATGAGATGATCCAAGCCGTGCACAGGATCGGCCCCTATATTGTGCTGGGAAATCATGTGGCTCTGGCGCATGCCAGACCGGAGTGCGGTGTGAAAGAACTGGCTGTCTGCTTTACCACCTTAAATCCCCCTGTTCCCTTTGGGAGCGAAGGGTTTGATCCGGTAAAACTGATCATTACCCTGGCGGCGGTGGATGCGGACAGTCATCTGGAACTGATGAGCGAGCTGGCCGGTATTCTGATGGAAGAGGAAAATGTGGACCGGCTGGCAGCCAGCAAAACTTCCCGGGAGTTCTGGGAACTTCTGCAGGAGATGAGAGAAGAGGAGTAAAAAGAAAAGAGGAGAAGAACTTTGTTGAAGTCTTCTCCTCTTTTATCGATTGAAGGATTAGCCAAAGTATCTCTTCAGCAGACCTTCAAAAGCTTTTCCATGACGAGCTTCGTCTTTTGCCATCTCATGAACGGTATCATGGATTGCGTCCAGATCAGCAGCTTTTGCACGTTTTGCCAGATCGAACTTGCCAGCGGTAGCGCCGTTCTCAGCTGCAACACGCATTTCAAGGTTTTTCTTGGTGCTGTCAGTTACAACTTCGCCCAGCAGCTCTGCAAATTTTGCAGCGTGCTCAGCCTCTTCGTAAGCAGCTTTCTCCCAGTACAGGCCGATTTCCGGATAACCTTCTCTGTGAGCAACACGAGCCATAGCCAGGTACATACCAACCTCAGAGCACTCTCCCTCGAAGTTTGCTCTTAAATCAGCCAGAATATCCTCGCTTACGCCTTTAGCGATTCCTACTACATGCTCAGCAGCCCAGGAAAGATCGGAAGCCTGCTCCTGGAACTTGTCAGCGGTAGCCTTACATACGGGACAAACGTAATCTGCCGGCAGAGCTTCGCCTTCGTAAACATAACCACAAACACCACATACAAATTTCTTCATTTTTATATTCTCCTTTTCTTTCATAATCATTAATAATAGGAATTGTTACTATAATTAATCTAACACAACTATCTGTTCCTGTCAATACTTTAAAATGACTTTATAAACATTTTTTGCAGAGACCATAGAAATTAGTCACATAATTTTCTATTTTTCCATCAAAGTTTCTGGAAGCGGTATCTTTGATAAAATCAATGCTCTCCATGTCCAGATCAATGACACAATGGCACTTATTGCAGATAAAATGATTGTGGGGATGTACATTCCCGTCATAGTGATCCGCACCGTCTCCGGTACTTACCTTTGTGATCTCTCCGATACTGCTTAACAGAGAAAGATTTCGGTAGACGGTTCCAAGGCTGATATTGGGGTACTGCAGACGGATATTTTCATATATTACGTCGGCGGTAGGGTGATCTTTTCTTCCAGCCAGGAACTCTTTGATGGATTCTCTCTGGCGGCTGTATTTCAGCGTCCTCACAGTTTTCCCTCCTCTTTGATAATAGTAATGATTATTAAGTTTAATATAAGAAAAATCTTCTGTCAAGAGCTAATTTTATTTGGAAAAAACGGTATCAGTTGAAATTAAGATAGGATAGCCGTATAATGAAGGTACATTGAAATTAGGAGGAAGTTACTATGAGAATCATTGAAGCAAAAAATTACGAAGATTTGAGCAAAAAAGCAGCAGAGATCATTGCTGCACAGGTTACACTGAAGCCTAACGCTGTTCTGGGACTGGCAACAGGCTCCACACCGGTAGGAACCTATAAAAATCTGATCAAAAAGTATGAAGAAGGCGAACTGGATTTCTCTCAGGTAACTTCTGTAAACCTGGATGAATATAAAGGCCTGTCCGGTGACCATGATCAGAGTTATCGCTATTTTATGAACGATAATCTGTTTAATCATGTAAATATTGATAAGAGCCGCACCTCTGTTCCCAATGGTCTGGAAGAGGATGCAGCTAAGGCATGTGCCGATTATGATGCAGTGATCGAATCTGTGGGAGGCGTTGATCTGCAGCTTCTGGGAATCGGCGGAAACGGTCATATCGGATTTAATGAGCCGGCAGAGGAGTTCAAGGTTGGAACGCATTGCGTGAAGCTGACCGAGAGCACGATTGAGGCAAATGCAAGATTCTTTGAATCCATCGATGATGTTCCGAAGTATGCATATACCATGGGTATTGGAAATATCATGAATGCAAAGACAGTGCTTCTGATCGCTTCCGGAAAGAACAAGGCACAGGCAGTTTATGATTCTTTCTTCGGACCGGTAACCCCCCATGTACAGGCATCTATCCTGCAGCTGCACAGAGATGCAATTATTATCGCAGATGAGGATGCTCTGTCTCTGGCAAGAGAAAAAGGAGTATATAAGAAATGATTATTAGAAACGGACTGGTATTTCAGGAGGATGGCAGTTTCAGGAAGATGGATCTGTTCATAGAAAATCACAGGCTGGTGGCTTCTGAGGAGGAAGTAACAGACAGGACGGAGATCGATGCGGAAGGTCTGAAGGTGATTCCCGGGCTGGTAGATATTCACAGCCACGGCGCTTACGGCCATGATTTTTCCGATGCGGATGCAGAGGGGCTGAAGGCTGTGCTGCGCTATGAGAAATCCTGTGGTATTACTTCTTACTGCCCCACATCCATGACGCTGCCTCTGGAGGAACTGGAGAAGATTTTTGCGACGGCGCATGAGGCCGGTGATTTTTCTGATCAGGCGAGGATCGTGGGAATCAACATGGAAGGGCCGTTCCTTGATCCGGCGAAAAAGGGCGCCCATGTGGAAGGCTACATCAGAAAGCCTACCGGAGAATTTTTTGATGCCTGCCAGAAGGCGGCAAAAGGGCTGATCAAACTGGTAACGCTGGCGCCCAATGTGGAGGGAGCGGAGGAATTTATCCGGGACTATCACGATAAAGTGGAGATTTCTCTGGGTCATACCGCAGCGGATTATACCTGTGCCAAGGAAGCGATGGACAACGGTGCTCTGCATATCACGCATCTTTATAATGCCATGCAGCCTCTGTCTCACAGAGATCCGGGAATGATCGGTGCAGCGATCGATCACAAAGACTGCGTCGCAGAACTGATCTGTGACGGAATCCATATTCATCCCAGCGTTGTGCGTGCCACCTTCCAGCTCTTTACGGGAAGGGTTGCTCTGGTCAGCGACTCTATGATGGCTACAGGAATGGAGAATGGAACGTATCAGCTGGGCGGACAGGAAGTTACGGTAAAAGACTGTAAGGCAACGCTGGCAAATGGAACGATCGCCGGTTCTGCCACCAACCTGTTTGACTGTATGAGAAAGGCAGTTTCTTTTGGGATTCCTCAGAGTGAGGCGATCCTGGCGGCGACAGCTACCCCGGCAAAGAGCATTGGGATCTACGATCAGGTGGGTTCTATCGCAGTGGGCAAAGAGGCGGATCTGCTTCTTGTGACCGATGATCTGGAACTGAAACAGGTAATTTAAGGACAGGGGAAGTAAGTATGTCTTTCTTTAACAAGCTGGGAGAGAAGATTTCAGAGACCGGGAATGATCTGGGGAAAATCGTTTCTGATACGACTCAGAGAGCCAAGGAAAGCAGCCGGGCGGTGAGCCTGAAGAAGCAGATCAGGGAAGAAGAGTCCAAGATCAATGAGATGTGTCTCTATATCATGCGCCTGTATCTTCGGGATGCAAAAGAAGAAACATTTCCTTATCCGGATATGCTGAAACTGGTGCGCCAGTCAGAACAGAAGATTTCGGACTATTACAGGGAAATTGAAATTCTGGATATGCAGCGGCTCGTTCCGGAGCAGAGAGAAGAGCCGGTGATCTGTCCGTCCTGCGGTACAGAGTCGAAGGACGGGGGAACATTCTGCGCTCAGTGCGGTAATAAAATAAGATAAAAAGCGGGTACAGGTTCGGTAGATTATCCGGACTTGTACCTGTTCTGCCTTTACAAACAGATTAAAATGTGCTAGTCTAAACGAAGAGAAACACAATGACGGAGAGAGTATCTACCAGGCGAAGTGCCAGAGAGTCCCGGCAGCTGAAAAGGGATACGGATGCGAGGCAGAGAAGATGGCTCCTGAGAGGTGCGGATGAACCGGAAGGCGGAGAAAAATTTTTGTCCGGGGCTTTTCGGCAAGTCGGCAACAGGTCCGCCTGTTACAGCGGGAGGGTATGCAGGTACCCGATGAGGTTCGGATCGTGAGATCCGGATAAATGGAAGTGGTATCACGGGTATTAGGCTCGTCTTCCCTGAGCACAGGGGAGATGGGCTTTTTCTTTTGCAGGCGGAGAATTCTGCAAAGCAGAATTCTTTCTTAAATAATAAGAGGAAAAGGAGAAAAGGAATGGAAAAAAAGAAATTTTATATGACGACGGCGATCGCCTATACTTCCGGAAAACCCCATATCGGAAATACGTATGAGGTTGTTCTGGCAGACAGTATTGCCCGGTTTAAACGGCAGCAGGGGTATGAGGTATTCTTCCAGACGGGAACGGATGAGCATGGACAGAAAATCGAGATCAAGGCTGCAGAAGCAGGAATCACCCCGAAGGAGTTTGTAGATCAGGTGGCCGGAGAGATCAGGGGGATCTGGGATCTGATGAATACTTCTTATGATAAATTTATCCGTACTACGGATGAGTATCATGAGAAACAGGTACAGAAGATCTTTAAGAAACTGTACGATCAGGGCGATATTTACAAGGGTTACTATGAGGGAATGTACTGTACTCCCTGCGAGTCATTTTTCACAGAGTCCCAGCTGGTGGACGGCAAATGTCCGGACTGCGGACGGCCCTGCACACCGGCGAAGGAGGAGGCTTACTTCTTCCGCATGAGCAAATATGCCCAGAGACTGATCGATCACATTAACAGCCATCCGGAATTTATTCAGCCGGTATCCCGGAAAAATGAGATGATGAACAACTTCCTCCTTCCGGGGCTTCAGGATCTGTGTGTGTCCAGAACCTCCTTTAAGTGGGGAATTCCGGTGGACTTTGATCCCAAGCATGTGACCTATGTGTGGCTGGATGCGCTGACCAACTACATCACCGGTATCGGTTATGACTGCGACGGAGAGAGTACGGAACAGTTTAAGAAGAACTGGCCGGCTGATCTGCATCTGATCGGAAAGGACATTATCCGTTTTCATACCATTTACTGGCCGATCTTCCTGATGGCGCTGGATCTGCCTCTTCCGAAGCAGATCTTCGGTCATCCCTGGCTGCTGCAGGGCGATGGAAAGATGAGTAAATCGAAAGGAAATGTGCTCTATGCGGATGATCTGGCAGAAGTATTCGGCGTAGATGCGGTCCGTTACTTTGTGCTTCACGAGATGCCTTTTGAAAATGACGGCGTGATCACCTGGGAGCTGATGGTAGAGCGGCTGAATTCTGATCTGGCAAACACCCTGGGCAATCTGGTAAACAGAACCATCTCCATGTCCAATAAATATTTCGATGGCGTGGTAAAATCTACCGGTGTGACAGAAGAGGTAGATGCAGATCTGAAGGCCGTTGTGCTGGGAACCAGGGAAAGAGCAGCTGCCAAGATGGAAGATCTGCGTGTGGCAGACGCCATAACAGAGATCTTCAACCTGTTTAAGCGCTGCAACAAGTATATTGACGAGACGATGCCCTGGGCGCTGGCAAAGGATGAGGAGAAGAAAGACCGTCTGGCGGAGGTTCTCTATAATCTGGTAGAAGGCATCTGTATCGGAGCCACACTGCTGGAGTCTTTTATGCCGGAGACCAGCCAGCGGATCCTGGATCAGCTGCATGCGGAAAAGCGCACCTATGAGCAGCTGGATACCTTTGGCCTGTATACATCCGGAAATAAGGTGACGGATCAGCCGGAGATCCTCTTTGCCCGTCTGGATGTAAAAGAGGTTCTGGAGAAGGTTGAGGCGAAAAAAGCGGCAGAGCAGAAGGAAGAGGAGAAGCTGGAAGAGCCGGTGATCGACATTGAGCCGAAGGAAGAGATCACCTTTGAGGAGTTTGGGAAAATGCAGTTCCAGGTAGGGGAGATCATTTCCTGTGAGGCAGTGAAGAAATCAAAGAAACTGCTCTGTTCCCAGGTTCGCATCGGAAGTCAGGTGAAACAGATCGTCTCCGGAATTAAGGCGCACTACACACCGGAAGAGATGGTGGGCAAAAAAGTTATGGTTCTGGTCAACTTAAAGCCGGCCAAGCTGGCCGGAGTCCTTTCCGAAGGAATGATCCTCTGCGCGGAGGATGCAGAGGGGAATCTGGCTCTTATGACGCCGGAGAAACCGATGCCTGCAGGGGCAGAGATCTGCTAAGAAGGAAAAGAAATCATAAAATTTTCTCTGAGGGCTTGACACGGAGCGCAAAAGATGGTTTACTACATTTTAATAAGAGGGAGTAGCTGGCGCGTGAAAATGCGTTTGCGATGTCGTCAATCTCGATGGAGGGATCCATCCGTATCGTGATGAAACAGCGAGACTTTTATTGCATAAGGACAGTGCAATAAGAGTCTCGTTTTTTATTGCAATGAGAGACGGACGTTGCACGGCAGAATAGAGAGAGGAGAATCGTTATGAGAGAGTATTATCAAATGACGGAGCAGGAAACCAGAGATGCCCTTGATTCAAAAAATGGCCTGACTTCCGAGGAAGCCTCAAGACGTCAGGAGAAACACGGCTGGAACGAGCTGGTTGAAGGAAAGAAAAAAAGTATTCCCCAGATCTTTCTGGAACAGTTCGCAGATTTTCTTGTTATTATCCTGATTATTTCCGCGATTGTATCAGGAGCGCTGGGAGACTGGGAGAGCGCGGCAGTTATTCTGGTGGTAATTACCATGAATGCGATCCTGGGAACGGTTCAGACGGTGAAGGCGGAACATTCGCTGAACAGCCTGAAGGCGCTTTCAGCGCCTATGGCAAAGGTGATCCGTGACGGAGCGATCCGTGAGATCCCGGGAAGAGAAGTGACGATAGGAGACGAAGTTCTTCTGGACGCAGGCGACTTTGTTCCTGCTGATGGGCGTCTGGTGGAGAGCGCCAGCCTGAAGGTGGATGAGAGCGCGCTGACCGGAGAGAGCCTGGGTGTGGAGAAGATTACGGATGCGGTAGAGGGAGAGGTTCCTCTGGGCGACCGGAAGGATATGGTATTCTCCGGAAGTTTTGTCACGTACGGAAGAGGCCGTTTCCTGGTAACGGGAATCGGTATGGAAACAGAAGTAGGAAAGATCGCAGGGCTTCTGAAGAATGCGTCCGAGAAAAAGACGCCTCTGCAGGTGAATCTGGATCAGTTCGGAAAGAAACTGTCTATCCTGATCCTGGTATTCTGCGGTATTCTCTTCGGTGTGAATGTTTTCCGCGGAAACAGCGTTCAGGAATCGTTCCTCTTTGCGGTAGCCCTTGCAGTAGCTGCAATCCCGGAGGCGCTGAGCTCAATTGTAACGATCGTGCTTTCCTTTGGAACCCAGAAAATGGCGAAAGAGGGGGCGATCGTGAGAAAGCTGCAGGCCGTGGAAGGGCTGGGAAGCGTTTCTGTGATCTGTTCGGATAAGACAGGAACACTGACGCAGAATAAGATGACGGTCGAGTATTATTATATGAATGGAAAGCGGATTCCCGCGGCGGAGATTTCTGCTTCTGATGAGGAACACAGACGTCTGATGGAGTACAGTATGCTCTGCAATGATTCCCGGATCAATGAGGATGGAGAGATCGGTGATCCCACCGAGACCGCGCTGGTTCGTCTGGGAGAGCAGCAGGGAATTTCCGAGGATGAGTTAAGAGCAGAGGAACCCAGAATTTTCGAGATTCCTTTCGACAGCGACAGAAAGAGAATGTCTACGCTTCATCAGATAAAGGGTGAAGAAATCCTGGTGTCCAAGGGTGCGGCAGATGGGCTGCTTCCCCTTTCCTCCCGTCTGTGGGAGAACGGAAGAGAAATTCCCATGACGGAGGAACACCGCAGAAGTCTTCTGGAGGCTGTGGATGCATTTTCCAGAGAGGGACTCCGGGTGCTGGGCTTTGCTTTCCGTCCTGCGAAGGAAGAGGAAGAACGCTCTGAGAAAATGGAGCAGGATTTCTGTTTCCTGGGACTGATCGCTATGATGGATCCGCCCAGAGTGGAGTCTGCGGAAGCAGTTGCCCGCTGTAAGGAAGCAGGGATCCGTCCGGTGATGATCACCGGAGATCACAAGGTTACGGCGGCGGCTATCGCGAAACGGATCGGAATCCTGGAGGATGAATCCGAGGCCTGCGAGGGCGCTGTGCTGGACGGCATGGATGATGAGCAGCTGAAAGACTTTGTGGAAGGCATTTCCGTTTATGCCCGTGTTTCGCCGGAGCATAAGATCCGGATCGTTAAAGCATGGCAGGAAAAGGGAAATGTGGTTTCCATGACCGGTGATGGTGTGAATGACGCCCCTGCTCTGAAACAGGCGGATATCGGTGTCGCCATGGGTATCACGGGAAGCGAAGTGTCAAAGGATGCCGCTTCCATGGTTCTGACAGATGATAACTTCGCGACCATTGTGAAGGCAGTGGAAAATGGGCGGAATATCTATGCGAACATCAAGCGTTCGATTCAGTTTTTGCTTTCCGGAAATTTTGGAGCAATTCTGGCTGTGCTGTACGCTTCGATTCTGGCGCTTCCTCTTCCTTTTGCGCCGGTTCACCTGCTGTTTATCAATCTTCTGACAGACAGCCTTCCTGCTATCGCCCTGGGTCTGGAACCCCACACCCATGAGGTGATGAAGGAAAAACCGAGACCTGCAGGAGAAAATATCCTCTCTCGTTCCTTCCTGCTTTCTGTGGGAACGGAAGGTCTCTGTGTGGCAGTTACCACGATGATCGCATTCTATATTGGACTGAATCAGGGCGGCGCGCTGCTGGCCAGCACGATGGCTTTCGGTACGCTGTGTACCGCCAGACTGGTTCATGGCTATAACTGTAAGGCAGACAGACCGGTGCTCTTTACCAGAAGATTTTTTGATAACTGGTATCTGCAGGGTGCATTCCTGGCAGGCCTTCTGCTGATCACCGCAGTTCTCACTGTTCCGTTCCTTCACGGGATCTTCCAGGTACAGACGCTGAATCTTGCTCAGCTGTTTACTGTATACGGACTGGCGCTGGTGAATCTGCCGGTGGTTCAGCTGCTGAAAAAGCTGCGTACAAGAAAATAAAGAACAGAAAGCCAAAAAAGAAATCTCCTGTGGGAGGTTTCTTTTTTTAGCGGGAAAAGCTATAATTTGAGACAGAAAAAGAAAGAGAGTGTAAAACGTATGATTTTTGAAAGCCATGCACATTATGATGATGAGGCCTTTGATGAAGACAGGGAAGAATTGCTGGAGGGACTGCGGGAAGCAGGCGTGGGGAAGGTGATCAATGTCTCTGCCAGTGTGGAGGGAATGGAATCTTCCCTGGCACTGGCAGGGAAATATCCTTTTATTTATGCGGCAGTGGGAGTGCATCCCGACGGAGTGGGGGAGATGGACGGGAAGGTGATCGCCCGTATGCACAGTCTGGCCAGGGATCCGAAAACGGTGGCCATCGGTGAGATTGGCCTTGATTATTACTGGGATAAAGAAAACCATGAGGTGCAGAAAAAGTGGTTCAGGGAGCAGCTGGGGGTAGCCCGGGAAGAGAAGCTTCCTTTTATCATTCACAGCCGGGAAGCGGCGGCGGATACCCTGGAGCTGATGAAAGAAGAGCGGGCTGGTGAGATCGGAGGAGTGATCCACTGCTTTTCCTATGGGGTGGAGATGGCCCGGGAGTATCTGAACATGGGGCTTTCCCTGGGAGTTGGCGGCGTTCTTACTTTCAAAAATGCCCGGAAATTAAAAGAGGTGGTGGAGTATGCTCCTCTCTCTTCTCTGCTTCTGGAAACAGACAGTCCCTATCTTGCGCCGGTTCCCTATCGGGGAAAGCGGAACTGTTCCGGCTATCTTTCTTATGTGGCGGATGCCATTGCCGGGATCAAGGGAATTTCCCGGGAGGAGGTCATTGAGATCACAGAGCGGAATGCGTACCGGCTTTTTTCCAAAGTAAAAGAACTCCATTGACTTTCAATATACCGATTGGTATAATGAAAAAAAGGAGAGAAGCTATGGACAATCGGGAAGCAATTTTGAGTGAAGCGCTCCATCTTTTTTATGTCCGGGGATACGATGCGGTGGGAGTTCAGGAGATTGTGGATGCGGCAGGGGTCACCAAGCCTACGCTGTACTATTATTTCGGGAGCAAGAAAGGGCTTCTGGAAACTCTTTTGAGCACCCGGTGTCAGGAACTGGAGGAGGAACTAAAGACGGCGGCGGAGGGAGGAAAAGATCTGCCGTCCGTGCTCTATCAGATAGCCAGAGGGTATTTTGATTTTGCCTGCAGAAACAGGGAATTTTATCTTTTTATGCTGGGGCTGTTTTATTCGGGCAGGGAAAGTGACGGGTATCAGGCGGTCAATCCTCTGATCGAGCGGTACTATCAGCAGATTGTGGGGATTTTTGAGAAATTTTCTCATCAGCTGGGGAACATGAGAGGCCGGCAGAGAGAGTTTGCAGTGGGATTTATCGGGGTGATGGATCACCATTTTCTCATGGTCAGCCACAGCTGCCAGGGTGAGGTGGAGATCTCAGATGAGCAGACCCGCCAGATCGTAAACCAGTTTATGTACGGCATCTATTCCTGAGGAAAAGACGGAGGTTTTTATGGGAAAATGGTATGAAGAGGCGGTTTTTTATCATATGTACCCGCTGGGGATGACGGGTGCGCCTTTTGAAAACAGAGAAGAGACGACCGTTCACCGGTTTGAGGAACTGAAAAAGTGGCTGCCCCACATAGAGGAGCTGGGCTGTACGGCAGTCTATATCGGGCCGCTGTTTGAATCTTCCACCCACGGTTATGATACCAGAGATTATAAGCAGGTAGACCGGAGACTGGGGGACAACGGGGATTTCAGAGATTTTGTGCGGGAAGCGCACAGAAGGAAGATAAAAGTTGTGGTGGACGGAGTGTTTAACCACACCGGGAGAGAATTTTTTGCTTTTGAAGATATAAAGAAAAACAGGGAGCAGTCGCCTTACTGCAATTGGTATAAAGGGGTATGGTTTGGAGGAAATAACTGTTATAACGATGGATTTTCCTATGAGAGCTGGCGGGGATGCAATGAGCTGGTGAAGTTAAATCTCTGGGAAAAAGCGGTGCAGGACTATCTTTTCGGGGTGATCGACTTCTGGATCGATACGTTTGACATTGACGGAATCCGGCTTGACTGCGCGGATCAGCTGGAGTTTTTCTTCATGGAGGAGATGAGAAGAAGGACGGAAGAGAAGAAGGCAGATTTCTGGCTGATGGGAGAGGTGATCCACGGGGATTACAGCCGGTGGGTTAATGCGAAGACCCTTCACTCCGTCACGAATTACGAACTGAGGAAAGGGCTTTACTCCGGGCATAACACGCACAATTACTTCGAGATCGCCCATACCATACGGCGCCAGTTCGGGGATCCCTGGGGAAATCGGGGGCTGTATGAGGGATGCCGGCTTTATACTTTTGCGGATAATCATGATGTGAACCGCCTGACCAGCGAACTGAATGTATTTGCGCACAGTTTTCCGGTGTATGCGCTGGTATATTTTCTTCCGGGAATCCCGTCCGTCTATTACGGTTCAGAATTCGGCATTGAGGGAAAGAAAGAGGGACCGGATGACAGTCCGATGCGGCCGCGCCTGGAGCCGGAGCGGATCATTTCTGAGAATCCCCATCCGGATCTGACCGGCTGGATCAGGACGCTGGGCAGGATCCACAGGGAGAGCCAGGCGGCTGTTTACGGTGTGTATAAAGAGCTGGTTCTGACAAACTGCCAGTATGTCTTTGGCCGCATTCTGGATGAGGAAACGCTGATCGTTGCTGTGAACTGTGATGAGAACAGCGGAGCGGAACTGGAAGTTTCCGTGCCGGCGGAAGGTATGGAGTATGAAGATGCCGTGACCGGGGAAGCGTGTGCAGCTTCAGATGGAAGACTCCGGATCGGACTGGAGGCGGCAGGCTGCCGTATTTTCAGAGGCAGGAAAGAAGGAGAGAGGGTATGAAAGAAAAATATGTATTCGGGGAACTGGATCAATACCTGTTCGGACAGGGAACCCATTATGATATTTACAGGAAACTGGGCGCTCATGCAGTGACCAGGAACAGAAAAAAAGGCGTATATTTTGCGGTGTGGGCGCCTAATGCCAAGGCGGTGTCTGTGGTTGGGGATTTCAATGAATGGGACAGGAAACAGGCGCCCATGAAGCGGGTGGGAGCGATCGGAGTCTATGAGACATTTATTCCGGGGGTGAAGCCGGGAGATCTCTACAAATTCTGCATTGAGACGGGAGACGGAAGAGAACTTTACAAGGCAGATCCCTATGCAGTGAGCGCGGAACTGCGCCCGGGGACAGCGTCTAAAGTGGCGGATATTTCCGGATTTAAGTGGGGAGATGCCCGGTGGATGGAAGCGAGAAAAGAGTGGGATCACAAAAAGCAGCCCATGTCCATCTATGAAGTTCATCCGGGATCCTGGCGGAAACATCCTTCCAGTGAGGGAAATCCGGATGGTTTCTACAGTTACCGGGAGCTGGCCCATGCGCTTACGGATTACGTAAAGCAGATGGGATATACCCATGTGGAACTTATGGGGATCGCCGAGCATCCTTTTGACGGCTCCTGGGGATATCAGGTGACCGGCTATTATGCGCCTACTTCCCGCTATGGAAAACCGGAAGATTTCAAATATCTGGTAAATTATCTGCACAAGCATAAGATCGGAGTGATCCTGGACTGGGTTCCGGCTCATTTTCCCAAGGATGCCCACGGGCTGGCAGAATTCGACGGAACCTGTATTTATGAACATCAGGATCCGCGCCAGGGCGAACACCCGGACTGGGGAACCAAGATTTTTAATTACGGGAAGCCGGAGGTGAAGAACTTCCTTCTGGCCAATGCGCTTTACTGGGTGGAGGAGTTTCATGTGGACGGCCTCCGGGTGGATGCGGTGGCGTCTATGCTCTATCTGGATTACGGGAAGCAGGATGGCCAGTGGGTGGCCAATAAATACGGCGGAAATCAGAACCTGGAAGCGATTGAATTCTTCAAGCATTTAAATTCCTGTCTGCTGGGGAGAAATCCGGGGGCGGTGATGATCGCGGAAGAATCTACAGCCTGGCCGAAGGTGACCGGGAAGGTGGAGGATGACGGACTGGGATTTTCTCTGAAATGGAATATGGGCTGGATGCATGATTTCCTGGAGTATATGAAGCTGGATCCCTATTTTCGGAAGTACAATCATCATAAGATGACTTTTTCCATGACGTATGCCTACAGTGAAAATTATGTGCTGGTGCTGTCTCACGATGAGGTGGTTCATCTGAAATGTTCCATGATCAATAAAATGCCGGGTTATCTGGATGAAAAGTTTGAGAATCTGAAGGCGGGCTACGGCTATATGGCAGGTCATCCGGGCAAGAAGCTGCTTTTCATGGGGCAGGAATTCGGCCAGCTGCAGGAGTGGAGTGAGGCCAGAGAACTGGACTGGTATCTTCTTCAGGAGGAGAAGCACCAGAAGCTGCAGGATTTTGTCCGGGATATGCTGCATCTGTATAAGAAATATCCGGCGCTCTACGGAGGAGACGGCGATCCGGAGGCTTTTCAGTGGATCAATGCCAATGACGGAGACAGGAGCATTTTCAGCTTTGTGCGGTATTCTCCCACAGGCAGAAATCATCTGCTCTTTGTATGCAACTATACGCCGCTGGAACGGAAGGATTACCGGGTCGGAGTCCCCAGACGCAAGCAGTATCAGCTGATCCTGAACAGTGCGGATCCCATGTACGGCGGTACGTATCACCGGGAGCAGCTTATCTACAAGGCGGAGAAGAAAGAGTGTGATGGGCAGACGTATTCCATCGGATATGAGCTGCCGCCCTTAAGTGTATCAGTCTTTAAGTTTTAATTTGTAGAAAATGCAGAAATTTGACAATACCCCTTGACGCGGGAGGCAAAAAGGGGTATTGTTGTGCATGACAAAAGAATAGCCAGTTTCTCTTATTCAGAGTGGTGGAGGTACATAGGACCTGTGAAGCCACGGCAACCCCGCAAAGCGGAAGGTGCCAACCTGAGCGAGTGTAATCGAACAATAAGGGGATTTGATAGAAAACAGATTATTAAGTCCGCTTATCAGAAGCGGGCTTTTTCTATGGTCAGAAAAATACAAAGGAGAGAATCAAATGGAAAAATTACTGTTTACTTCAGAATCTGTAACAGAAGGCCATCCGGATAAAATCTGCGATGCCATTTCTGACGCTGTGCTGGACGCTCTGATGGAGCAGGATCCCATGAGCCGTGTGGCCTGTGAGACAGCGATTACAACAGGCCTGGTGCTGGTTATGGGGGAGATCACTACCAGCGCTTATGTAGATATTCAGAAGATCGTCCGCGATACAGTCCGCGAGATCGGATATACCAGGGGAAAATACGGATTTGATGCGGATAACTGCGGTGTGATCACTGCAATCGATGAGCAGTCAGCAGATATTGCCCTGGGTGTGGACAAGGCGCTGGAGGCAAAGGAACATTCCATGACTGACGAGGAGCTGGGAGCGATCGGAGCAGGAGATCAGGGAATGATGTTCGGTTATGCCACAAATGAGACGGAAGAGTATATGCCCTATCCCATTGCCCTGGCTCATAAGCTGGCCCGCCGCCTGACTGAGGTGAGAAAGAACGGAACCCTGCCCTATCTGCGTCCGGATGGAAAGAGCCAGGTTACCGTAGAGTATGACGAGGCAGGAAAACCGGTGCGTCTGGATGCGGTAGTCCTTTCTACCCAGCATGATCCGGATGTGACGCAGGAGCAGATCCATGCAGATGTGAAGAAGTACATTTTTGACGAGGTTCTGCCCGCAGATATGGTGGATGCAGATACGAAATTCTTTGTTAATCCTACCGGCCGTTTTGTAATCGGCGGACCTCACGGGGACAGCGGAGTGACAGGAAGAAAGATTATCGTAGATACCTACGGCGGAATGGCGCGTCACGGCGGCGGAGCATTCTCCGGGAAAGACTGCACCAAGGTGGATCGTTCTGCAGCTTACGCAGCCCGTTATGCGGCTAAAAATATTGTAGCGGCAGGACTGGCAGACAAGTGTGAGATTCAGCTGTCCTACGCGATCGGTGTGGCGAATCCCACCTCTATCCGTGTGGAGACTTTTGGAACCGGAAAGGTATCTGACAGCAGACTGGTGGAGATCGTAAGAGAGAACTTCGATATGCGTCCGGCAGGAATTATCAAGATGCTGGATCTGCGCCGCCCGATCTACAAACAGACTGCGGCATATGGCCATTTCGGAAGAAACGATCTGGATCTTCCCTGGGAGAAGCTGGATAAGGCAGAGGATCTGAAGAAATATTTATAAGAACAGAATGCGGGTGTGCCGGAACGGCGCTGCCCGCATTTTTTTGCGTATCCCGGGGCAATATGATAAACTGAAAGGAAAGCGGAGGGAAGGAGAAAAAATATGCAGGAAAATCGGGTGCTGCTGGTGGAGGATGATCCGGCGATCGTGGAGAATCTGACGGCATTTTTAAAGAGAGAAGGCTTTCGGATCACAGCTGTGGATGGGCAGCAGAAAGCCATGGAGAAGCTGGAGGAAGAAGTTTTTGACCTGGCGCTTCTTGATGTGTCGCTGGCACAGGGGAATGGTTATGCCGTGTGTGCGGCAATCAAGGCGGAGAGGGATCTTCCTGTAATCTTCCTTACCGCCTCCGGGGATGAGTACAGTGTCATCACCGGACTGGATATGGGAGCGGATGATTATGTCAGCAAGCCCTTCCGGCCGCGGGAGCTGGCGGCACGGATGAAGATGGTGCTACGGCGCTGCGGGAAGACACAGCAGGTTTTGAGAATTGGTGAGCTGGCGGTGGACACGGCCCGGGGACAGGCGACGCGCCGGGGAGAAGAACTTTTTCTGTCTGCTCTTGAATACAGGCTTCTTCTGGTATTTTTAAACCACAGGGGAATGCTTCTGACCAGAGCGGCGCTTCTGGAGGAAATCTGGGATGTGGCCGGAGAATATGTAAACGATAATACGCTGACGGTTTATATTAAAAGGCTGCGCGAAAAAATCGAGGAGGATCCCCAGAATCCGCAGATTATAAAAACGGTGCGGGGAATGGGGTATAAGATGGAATGAGAGAACTGTGGAGAAACAGAGAAGTCAGAATTCAGGCCGGTCTGTGGCTGGCAGCGGGGATTCTTCTGGGGACGGCGGGATTTTGCCTGAACCGGGCAGCCGGGGGGATGGCTGTGGCGGTCTGGGCGGTGCTGACTGTGTTGAACTGGGGGAATGTAATCCGGCGTTATCGGGAGATCCGCCGTCTGAGCGAGGAGACAGACCGGATTCTCCACGGCGAAGAACGGCTGGAATTGGAAGAATGCAGGGAAGGAGATCTGGCGGTTCTCAGGGATGAGATCTACAAGATGACTGTCCGGCTGCGGGAACAAAAAGACAGGCTGGAGGAAGATAAAAAGTATCTGGCAGATTCCCTGGCAGACATTTCTCACCAGATCAGGACACCCCTGACCTCTCTCAATCTGACGGTGTCGATGCTGCAGCAGGAAGAGATGGGCGGACAGAGGCAGAGGGTGCTTCTGAGGGAGATGAAAAAGCTTCTGGGCCGGGTGGAGTGGCTGGTGGAAAGCCTGCTGAAGTTGTCCAAACTGGATGCGGGAAGCATTCCGTTTCACTTGGAGCAGATCGAACTGGAAGGCTTTTTAAGGCAGGCGGCGGAACCGCTGGAGATTCCTCTTGAACTTAGGGGGCAGAGCCTTCTTTTTGATGTGGAGGAGGGAAGTTTTCTGGGAGACAGGACATGGACGCAGGAGGCAGTCCTGAATGTGCTGAAAAACTGCATGGAGCATAATCCGACAGGAGGTACTCTTAGGATCTCAGGGCGAGAAAATCCGCTTTATGCGGAGATTACGATAGAAGATGAGGGACCGGGGATCGACCCGGAGGATCTGCCGCATCTTTTTGAGCGTTTTTACCGGGGAAAACAGGCGGCTGAGGGGAGTTTTGGAATAGGGCTGGCGCTGGCAAGGGCAATCCTGATCCGGGAGAATGGGACGATTTCGGCTTCCGGCAGACCGGGAAAAGGAAGCTGCTTCTCCATCCGGATCTACAAGGGAACTGTGTGAAAGTGACGGAACTGTCACAGAAAAGTCATGCGGGTGTCATCTGGGAATGCTATGCTCAGAGCATAAGGAGGCAGAACAGATGGAAATTTTAAGAGTAGAAGATTTGTGCAGAACTTACGGGGAAGGTGAAAATGCAGTAAAAGCGCTGGATCACGTATCTTTCTCGGTAAAAAAAGGAGAGTTTGCGGCGATTGTGGGGGCTTCCGGCTCGGGAAAGTCCACGCTGCTTCATCTCATCGGGGGAGTGGACCGGCCTACCTCCGGAAAAATATATGTGGATGGAAAGGATGTCTATACGCAGAATGAAGAGGAACTGGCCATTTTCCGCCGCCGCCAGGTGGGACTGATCTACCAGTTTTATAATCTGATCCCGGTGCTGAATGTAAGGGAAAATATGACGCTTCCCGTGCTGATGGATGGGAGAAAGGTAAATGAAGAGCGTCTGGAAGAACTTCTGGAAGTTCTGAAGTTAAAGGGAAGGGAGGAACATCTCCCCAACCAGCTGTCCGGAGGACAGCAGCAGAGGGTGTCGATCGGAAGGGCATTGATGAACGGGCCGGCGCTGGTGCTGGCGGATGAGCCCACCGGGAACCTGGATTCAAAGAACAGCCAGGAGATCATGCGTCTTCTGCGCCTCTCCCATGAGAAATATCACCAGACGCTGATCGTTATTACCCATGATGAAAATATCGCCCTTCAGGCAGATCATATCCTGGCGCTGGAAGATGGCCGGATTATCAGGGATGAGGTGATCCGGCGATGAATATTTTTTCTGAGATTACGAAAAGGACGATGAAACAGAACCGGTCCCGCACCGTTGTAACCATGATCGGTGTTCTGCTCTCCACAGCGATGGTTACAGCAGTTACTTCTTTTGGAGCCAGCATTCAGCAGTATCTGGCGGAAAGCAGTATCCGGCAGGAAGGAAACTGGCACGGGGTGGTAAGCGGGATTTCAGAAAAACTGGCGGAGGAGATAAGGGAAGATGAACGGCTGTCTATGACGGCGGAGGCCGTCCGGCTTGGAACAGCTGCCTGCAGTGAGCTGGAAGAGAACGGGATAGAGAACGGTCTGGTTCTGGAGAGTTATTCGGAAGACTTTTTTGAGAACGTTCCTGTGGAACTGCAGGAAGGAAGGCTTCCGGAGAATGAAGATGAAATTCTGCTGCCGGAATATATAAACAGCGGCCTGCCGGCGGACAGACAGATCCTGACAGGGGATTCGCTTGAGCTTCAGCTGGAGACGGGGGAAAAGACCTGCAGAGTTACCGGCTTTTATACAAATTCTGTCTGGACCTCGTATGATGAAGAGCGCGCGTCTTACGCTATTCTGGGTCCGGGGGCGGATGAGGGGATAAGCCGGAGAATTATTTTCCGCATGAAGAATATGCGTAAGACGTGTTCCTATGTCGAGGAGATCAAAGATAAGCTGGCAGAAGAGGCGCCGGGCGGTTCGGCGGCCGTTCATGATGATCTGCTTCAGTGGTATGGGATCGGAGATAACAGAAATCTGATGATTGTGCTGGTTTCTCTGATGGTCATCGTGATCGGACTGATCATGGTGGGATCCGTCTCTCTGATTTACAATGCTTTCTCTATTTCTCTCAGGGAGCGGACCCGCCAGTTTGGACTTTTAAGTTCTGTGGGCGCCACGAAAAAGCAGCTGAAAAAAGCACTGAACTATGAAGCGCGTTCGGTCTGTATTCTGGGAATTCCGCTGGGGATCCTTTCCGGACTTCTGGGAATCGGAATTACGCTTCGATTCATCGGTCCGTTGATGGCCAGATGGATCCATGGAGAGGATGGGGGAGAGATTTCTCTGAAAATATCCTGGGCGGCAGTGCTGGCGGCGGTTCTGATCGCGTGGATAACGGTGAAGCTGTCTGTCTGGATCCCGGCCAGAAGGTTAAAGCAGATCTCCCCCATGGAAGCGATACGCTCCAGCCGGGATATAAAGATCAGAAATACGAAGGTGGGTTCCGGAGGGCTGGCCGGGAGGCTCTTTGGGCTGGAAGGGATGCTGGCGTCGAAAAATTATCGCAGGGACAGGAAAAAATATCGTACGACCGTAGTTTCTCTGACCCTGAGCATTGTCCTTTTCGTGACGGCGGGATCCTTTGTCCAGTATCTGACTGCGGCGGGGGATGAAGTATTTCGGAGTACAGATATGGATATCTGGCTCTCTCTTTCTGATCTGGTTTCCGGTTCAGGTGAGGAGCAGAAAGAGAAAGCGATGGAAGAACTAAAGCAGATTGAGGGAATATCAGAAATACGTCCGGCGGACCACCTGTCCATGTCGGCGGTATTTCCCCGGGAGCTTCTGCAGGAAGCTGAGGTTATGTACGGCGAGGAATGTTCGGATGGAAGGAGGCTCTTTGGCTGTCATATAAATATCCTTCCGGATGAGCAGTTCCTGGAGTACGCCGAAAGCGTAGGAGAAAAGGGAGAAGATTATATCGGGCAGGACCGTCTGAAGGGGATTTGTGCAGATACCGTGCGCAGTGTGGATCAGGAAACTTCCCAGTATAAGAACCAGACGCTTCTGGATATTCCGGAAGGCTATGAGATGGAATGTGGAATAGAGCAGATGACAGAGGATTATGTGGCGACGGGAGTGCTGGAAAATTCTTTTTCGATTCAGATTGAAAAGAAGACGGATCAGCTGCCCCGGGAGAGTACGGTGAGCTATTTCAGCGCCAGTATTTCTGTAACGGTGCCGGAGAGCGCTTATGAGACTTTTGCAGGAGGCGGTGAGAGAGAACGATTCAGCCGGGATATCTATCTAAAGACAGAGGACCGCAAAGCAGTGATCCGGGAACTGACAGAGAAGAGAACGGACGCTTCTTCCGCCTTCTACCAGTGCGGCTATTATGACCTGAAAGCAGATTATGAGCAGGATCAGAGCATCATTCTGGTGATACGTGTTCTGACCGGGGGATTTGTTGCGCTGATGTCCCTGGTGGCGGTAGCGAATATTTTTAATACCATTTCCACGAATCTGTTTCTGCGCAGGAGAGAGTTTGCCATGCTGCGCTCTGCCGGTATGACCCAGAAAGGATTCCGGCGGATGATGGGTTGTGAGTGCCTGATTTATGGGATTCGTTCCATTTGTTATGGAGTTCTGATTTCGGCGGGAACCAGTTTTCTTGTATATCGGAGCACTTCTTTTGGAGTGAGTTATCGATTTACACTGCCCTGGCTGTACTGGGGGATTTCGGCAGCAGCGGTGCTCGTGGTTGTGGCAGCCACCATGCTTTACAGTATGAAAAAAATGAAGGGAGATAATGTGATCGAGATTCTGAAGCAGTCTTAACAGAGAGCAGGGGTATCCGGTGTGATGCAAAGTAGGGGTGAATGTTTAGAAACTTTTTAGAAAAGTCTTCTTTTGTTTACGTGAAAAAGGGTAGTGGCTATGCTATAATAGTACACAGTAAGGCATGGAGAGGACGTTTCTATGAAGTTAAGGACAAGGATTATCGTATCGTTTTTCGCAATCATTCTGGTTCCCCTGCTGCTCTCTGCCGTTTCACTGGTTGCGTTTGCTCAGCATCAATTAAATATTCTTGAGGAACAGTATGGGATTGAGGATGCTACTTATACCATGCTCAACAGTTCTGCGCTTCTGGGTCAGATGACAAAGGAGACTTTTGAAAATATTCAGACGATGGCGAGGACATCTCCGGAACAGCTGGAAGATACAGAACAGCTGGAGCAGCTGAACGACCGCCTGGCAAGGCAGAATTCCTATCTTCTGGTGAGAAAGGGCGACGAGATCTACTACTGTGGTTCCCAGGAAGACGGAGAGATGATATTTTCAGAACTGCCTAGGTACGGAGATTTTCTGGCGGGATCAGATAAGGGACTGTATATCGGAGGGGAAGATCAGGCTCTGGTAAAACAGGTGGATTTCCGGTTTGCAGATGATTCCCGGGGAAGTACGTTTATCGTGACCCGGGCGGATGCGGTGATTCCTCAGGTGAGGAGTCTGACTGCAAATATGCTTCTGGTGGTGGTGCTGATCCTGGTGGTCACAAGCCTGTGTCTGTGCGTGTGGACCTACCGGGGAGTAATCGCTCCGCTGAATCTTCTGAAGAAAGCAACGAATAATATCAAAGAAGGCAATCTGGACTTCGTGGTGGAAGGCTGTGATGTGGTGGAGATCAATGATCTGTGCCAGGATTTTGAAGAAATGCGGCAGCGGCTGAAGGCCTCCACGGAGGAGAAGGTGAAGTTTGACAAGGAGAATAAAGAACTGATCAGCAATATCGCCCACGACTTGAAGACACCTATCACTGCGGTGAAAGGGTATGCGGAAGGGCTGATGGACGGTGTGGCCAATACGCCGGAGAAGCGGGAGCGCTATATCAAGACAATCTACAATAAGGCGAATGAAATGGATCGGCTGATCAATGAACTGACGGTATACTCCAAGATTGATACCAATCGTATTCCCTATACGTTCAGCAAGGTTCCGGTCACAGAGTATTTTAATGACTGTGCGGAAGAACTGGCGATGGAGCTGGAGTCCAAGGGGGTTGAGCTGAATTATCTGAATTACGTGGCGGATGATGTGAAGGTGATCGCGGACGTGGAGCAGATTACCAGGGTGATCAACAATATTGTGAGCAATTCTCTGAAATACATGAATAAGGCGAAGGGTGTGATCAACCTTCGGGTAAGAGATGTGGGAGACTTCATTCAGGTAGAGATTGAAGATAACGGAAAGGGGATCGCTCAGAAGGATCTGGTCAATATTTTTGAACGCTTTTACCGGACGGATGCTTCCCGCAACTCCAGCAAGGGAGGAAGCGGCATCGGGCTGTCTATCGTAAAAAAGATCATGGAGGATCATGGCGGAAAGGTATGGGCCACCAGCAAGGAAAATATTGGCACGGTGATGTATTTTGTGCTTAGAAAATATCAGGAGGTACCGGTAAATGAGTAGAATACTGATCATTGAGGATGAGACGGAGATCGCGGATCTGGAACGGGATTATCTGGAACTGTCCGGATTTGAAGTGGAGACGGAGCATCAGGGGGATGTGGGGCTGAAAAGAGCGCTCACAGAAGAGTTTGATCTGTTTATTCTGGATCTGATGCTGCCGGGAATGGATGGATTTGAGATATGCCGGGAGATCCGGAGAAGTAAAAATACGCCGATCCTGATGGTGTCTGCCAAGAAGGACGATATAGATAAGATCAGGGGGCTGGGTCTGGGAGCGGATGATTACATCACAAAGCCGTTTTCGCCCAGTGAACTGGTAGCCAGGGTGAAGGCGCATCTGGCGCGTTATGAGCGTCTGATCGGGAGCGGGCTGCAGGAAAATGATATTATTGAGATCCGCGGGCTGAAGATAGATAAGACGGCCCGGAGGGTCTGGGTGAACGGGGAAGAGAAGAATTTCACAACGAAGGAATTCGATCTTCTGGCCTTTCTGGCGCAGAACCCCAACCGAGTATTTACGAAAGATGAACTGTTCAAGGAAATCTGGGATATGGAATCAATCGGAGATATTGCTACGGTGACGGTCCATATCAAGAAGATCCGGGAAAAGATCGAGTTTAATACGGCAAAACCTCAGTATATTGAGACAATCTGGGG
>ENA-OYYN01000230-OYYN01000230.1-human-gut-metagenome-genome-assembly--contig:-NODE-230-length-34082-cov-6.871308_pt1 | contig 34082 bp, 43 predicted proteins | sample MGYA00243249_ERZ653449 | MGnify/ENA primary metagenome ERZ653449 (study PRJEB26926, sample SAMN06165159) | human gut metagenome | biome: ENVO:00009003; feature: ENVO:2100002; material: ENVO:00002003... | reverse complement strand
AACCTGTGACCCTCTGCTTGTAAGGCAGATGCTCTCCCAGCTGAGCTAAGACCCCGTATCCAGTGTGTCGCTTGTTTGTTTTTGTCTCACTCGCGACTGCTTGTACAGTATATGATAAATTGTGGTAATTGTCAACACTTTTTTGAATTTTTTTTAAAAAAGTTTTTTTGCCCTTATTTTTGCTGGTTTTCCGGCATTTTCAGAGATGGGAGAGCATTTATTTTTTCGATATTTTATAGAAAATTTTTTAATGGTTTATATTCATTTGGGGGCGGGCGTGGTATACTTATTCCAGAGTAGATGCTGCCATCGGCGGACGGGCGCAGGCTTGTGCTTTCCGCTGTGTGGACGAAAGGAAAGGACCCTACGCCCCTATGTACTATTTTATTGTAAATCCCAGTGCAGGCTCCGGCAGAGGCAGGAGAGTGTGGAAAGCCATTGCCTGCTATATGGATCTGCACAATATTGAATATGAAGCGGTACTTACCGGCAGCGTCGGCGATGCGAGGATTGCTGCCAGAGAACTGACGGAGAAGAAACGCCAGCCAGGCCTGTTGATCGTGGTCGGCGGAAGCGGAACGGTCAATGAGGTTCTTGATGGAGCTGTCCTTCATGGGATTTTTGATCTGGGTTATATTCCGGCAGGCACGGGAAATGATTTATCCCGCTGTCTCCACATTCCCAAACGTACCGTACGCTGTCTGAAAAAACAGCTGTATCCCAGACATTTTTCAATGGTAGATTACGGGGTGCTCTCTCTTGGTTCCAGTGAGATTTCTCATCGGAGATTTATGGTAAGCGCCGGTATGGGATTTGATGCTGCTGTGTGTTGTGCGGCATCCGCTTCCAGGCTGCGGGGCATTATGGGGCGGCTGGGTCTTGGAAAACTTTTTTGTTTTCTTCTTGGACTCTGCCAGGCGGCAGGATGCCGGTCCAGCCGGGGATATATCCTTTTGGATGGTGTAAAAAAAGTGGAATTTAATCATATCCTGTTTATATCCTGTCACATTCAGCCATCAGAGGGAGGCGGTTTTGTTTTTGCTCCCAGAGCAGACGGAAGCGACGGCAGGATGAATGTCTGTGTGGTAAGCCATTCTTCCAGAAAACGGCTGATCCCTGTGATGCTGCAGGCTTTGACCGGCCGTTTTAAGAAGCATAAGGGAGCACGGATGTTTGAATGCAGAGAGGTTTCCATTCACACAGACGCCCCTCTTCCCATTCATGTGGATGGAGAATTCTGCGGTACTCAGACAGATCTGCGGGCAGAGTGCATTTCGCGGCAGATCCGAATGGGGATATAATACGGCTGTTCCGGCCGGTAATATGAACTGTTAAAAAGAATTGTGATCAAAAGAACGAAATAGAGGAGACAGAAACATGAGAATCGGACAAGGCTATGATGTTCACAGGCTCACAGAGGGCCGTAAGCTTATTCTGGGAGGCGTGGAGATACCTTATGAAAAGGGGCTTTTAGGCCATTCGGATGCAGATGTGCTGATCCATGCCGTGATGGATGCGCTCTTAGGGGCAGCGGCTCTGGGAGATATCGGACAGCATTTTCCGGATACAGATCCTGCTTATAAGGGGATTTCCAGCATAGAGCTTCTGGGTAAGGTAGGTGCACTTTTGGAGGAAAAGGGCTATGTGATTGAAAATATTGATGCTACGATCATCGCTCAGAGGCCAAAGCTGGCCTCCTACCGTCCTCAGATGGAAGAGAATATTGCAGAGGCCCTTCATCTGGATCCGTCCAGAGTCAGCGTAAAAGCCACTACAGAGGAGGGGCTGGGATTTACGGGAAGCGGAGAGGGAATTGCTTCTCAGGCAATTACATTATTGACGGAAACAGCGGATTACTGCTATGATAATAAAATAATGACAGAAGGCTGTCCGGGCTGCTCAGGCTGCGGCTGCGAGCAGAAGTGAACAGTGTTTCTGAATGATCATAAGCGAGGAGAAATCGTATGAAAATATTTAATACATTAACCAGGAGAAAAGAAGAATTTAAGCCGATTACACCGGGAGAGGTGAAAATGTATGTGTGCGGCCCTACGGTATACAATCTGATCCATATCGGAAATGCCCGTCCCATGATCATGTTTGACACTGTGCGCCGGTATTTTGAATACAAGGGATATAAGGTGAAATTTGTTTCCAACTTTACGGATGTGGACGACAAAATCATCAAAAAGGCCAACGAAGAAGGTGTAGATGCCCATATTATTTCCGAGCGCTATATTGCAGAGTGCAAAAAGGATATGAAGGATATGAATGTGGAGCCTGCTACGGTACATCCGCAGGCAACTCAGGAGATTCAGGGAATGATCAATATGATCCAGACCCTGATCGACAAGGGGCACGCCTATGTGGCAGAGGACGGCACGGTGTACTTTAAGACGCGTTCCTTTGCAGAATATGGCAAGCTGTCCCACAAAAACCTAGATGAGCTTCAGTCTGGCTTTCGTGAGATTAAGGTAACGGGTGAAGAAGGCAAGGAAGACCCTAATGATTTTGTGCTCTGGAAGCCCAAGAAAGAGGGAGAGCCTTACTGGGAGTCTCCATGGTGCCAGGGCCGTCCGGGCTGGCATATTGAGTGCTCTGTGATGGCAAAGCGCTATCTGGGAGATTCCATTGATATCCATGCAGGGGGCGAGGATCTGATCTTCCCTCACCATGAAAATGAAATTGCACAGAGTGAGTGCGCCAATGATAAGCCCTTTGCCGCATACTGGATGCACAACGGCTTTTTAAATATTGATAATAAGAAGATGTCCAAATCCCTTGGGAATTTCTTCACTGTCCGGGATATTGCGGAGAAATATGATCTGCAGGTACTGCGTTTCTTCATGCTCAGCGCCCATTACCGCAGTCCTCTTAATTTCAGTGCCGAGCTGATGGAGGCTTCCAAAAACGGCCTGGAACGCATTATGACCTGCATGGATAAGCTGCGGGAACTGAAGGCAAAGGCTCAGGCCGGTGATATGACAGCAGCCGAGACAGAGAAAATGGCAGAGGCTGACAGGCTCAGAGAGAAATTTGAGGCTGCCATGGAGGATGATTTTAATACGGCGGATGCGGTTTCCGCTGTGTTTGAGCTGGTAAAGCTTGCTAACTCTACAGCAGATGCTGATTCCACCGCAGCTTATGTAAAGGGCCTTGAAGATCTGATTTCACGTCTGTGCGAGGTGCTTGGTATTATCACAGAGCGGAAGACAGAGGTGCTGGACGAGGAGATCGAAGCCATGATCGCAGCCAGACAGCAGGCCAGAAAAGAGAAAAACTTTGCTCTTGCCGATGAGATCCGCGGAAAGCTTCTGGATATGGGAATCGTGCTGGAGGATACCAGAGAGGGCGTAAAGTGGAAGAGAGCATAACATTAAAGGACTTCCTTGCATACTATAAAAAGACCATGAGACTGGAACCGGTAGATGCCGGTTCCTATTCTCCGTTGGTTCTTGCTTACATTGGAGATGCGGTGTATGAGGTGATGATCCGCGCCAGAGTAATTAACCGTGGAAGTATGCAGGTAAATAAGATGCATAAACGAAGCGCGATGCTGGTAAACGCAGGCACGCAGGCACAGCTTATCCGCTCCATTGAAGAGGAGCTTACGCCTCAGGAGCACGCGGTCTATAAACGGGGGCGCAATGCCAAATCCGTTACCATGGCAAAACACGCTACTATGGCAGATTACCGTACTGCTACAGGCATGGAGGCTTTGGTGGGCTGGCTGTTTCTGGAAGAGAGATTTGAGCGTCTTGCAGAGTTGATCAGCCTGGGGCTTGAAAAAATAGGAGCCTTTGAGGAAATATAAAGGAGAAACATTTCATGAGATACGAAGAACTGACCATCGAGGGACGCAATGCAGTGCTGGAGGCCTTTCGTTCCGGAAAGACCATTGACAAGCTGTTTGTGCTGGACGGCTGCCAGGACGGCCCGGTGCGCACCATCGTAAGGGAAGCGAAAAAACACGACACAATTATCAACTATGTGGCTAAGGAGCGTCTGGATCAGCTTTCTGAGACGGGAAAGCATCAGGGAGTGATCGCTTATGCGGCTGCCTATGAATACGCCCAGGTGGAGGATATGCTTAAGCTGGCAGAGGAAAAAGGAGAGCCGCCCTTTTTGTTTTTGCTGGATGGCATTGAGGATCCCCATAATTTGGGAGCGATTATCCGTACAGCCAATCTGGCTGGTGCTCACGGCGTCATTATCCCAAAGCGCAGGGCAGTGGGGCTGACTGCCACGGTGGCCAAGACTTCAGCCGGTGCGCTTAATTATACCCCTGTGGCAAAGGTGACGAACCTTACCGCAGTGATGGAGGATCTTAAGAAAAAGGGGCTGTGGTTTGTCTGCGCCGATATGGGCGGGGACGTGATGTACCGCATGAATCTTACAGGCCCCATCGGCCTTGTGATCGGAAATGAAGGCGAGGGCGTCAGCAAGCTGGTGCGGGAGCACTGTGATATGACAGCTTCCATTCCCATGAAGGGAGATATTGATTCGTTAAATGCCTCTGTGGCAGCAGGTGTTCTGGCCTATGAGATTGTCCGCCAGAGGCTGGCAAAATAGCAGTTTGGAAAGAGGAAGAAAGAATGGAGAGAATCCGAAAAAACAGAAGAAACATTTCCGGGGCAGCGGTTCTGACAGCCGCTGTGGTAGGTGTCTGTGGCCTTTTTGGAGCATTTCCGGCAAAAGCGTCTCAGACAGCAGTGATCGAGGATACACAGGTGCCGCTGTATGATAAGCCTGCCGGAAGCTATGTGCGTACTCCCATTGCTTCCGGTGTGACGGTATATAAAAATGATAAGGCCACTCTGGATGCGTCCAATACATCTGAGGGCTATCTAATGGTGAAATATACCGGCAGTGTAGGAAAAATTAAGGTTCAGATTTCCAAAAACGGTTCAGAAACATATACATATGATTTAAATAACAGCGGTGTTTATGAAGTTTTTCCTCTTTCGGAGGGAAACGGCTCCTATCAGGTAAAGGTGTTTGAAAATATTCAGGGGAATCAGTATTCCCAGGCCTTCAGCCAGAATCTGGACGTATCCATTTCCAATCCCTTCGGTCCTTTTTTGTATCCCAACCAGTATGTGAATTTTAATTCTGCCAGTGCGGCAGTTCAAAAGGGAGCAGAGCTTTCGGCAGGCGTTACAGATCAGCTTGGCGTGGTATCGGCTGTTTACAACTATGTGGTTAAGAATCTGACTTATGATACGGCAAAGGCCAGTTCCGTACAGTCCGGCTATCTTCCCAATGTGGATCTGGTGCTGGCCCAGAAAAAAGGAATCTGCTTTGACTATGCGGCTCTTATGACGGCTATGCTCCGTTCTCAGGACATTCCCACCAAGCTGGTGGTGGGATATACAGGAAACCTGTATCACGCCTGGATCAATGTATATCTGGAAGGCCAGGGCTGGGTGGACAATATCATTTATTTTGACGGAACCAGCTGGAAATTGATGGATCCGACCTTTGCATCCTCCGGCAACCAGAGCCAGGAGATTATGCAGTATATAGGAAACGGAGCCAATTACCAGGCGAAATACAGCTATTAGTCAGGGGGACAGAGAAAATGGAAAAACAGGGGGAGAAATACGATCGGTATTCCTATGAGGAGCTGTCCGCCTTCTGCTTACAGATTGCCCTTTTGCTGGAGGCGGCTGTGCCTTTGGAGGAAGGGCTGACGATCATGGCAGAGGATGCGGCAGAGGAAAAAGAAAAGGCCATGCTTCTTTATATGGCAGAGGGCGCAGAACTTGGAGATCCTTTCTTTAAGGTGCTGGAGGATACAGGCGTGTTTCCCCCCTATATCGTCCGTATGGCCAGACTGGGGCAGCAGACAGGTACGCTGGATCAGATGATGAAATCCCTTTCTGATTATTATGAGAAAGAAGCCAGGCTTTTAAAGGCGGTAAAAAATGCGGCCACTTATCCCGCAATGATGATTCTCATGCTGTTAGTGGTTCTATTCGTGCTTTTTACAAAGGTAATGCCGGTGTTTTCAAGGGTATATGAGCAGCTGGGAGCCAGCCTTCCGCCTGCGGCTGCAGCAGCAATCCGTCTGGGAGGTATTTTAAGCGGCGCAGCATTGGTTCTGGCAGCTGTAACTGGTGCAGCTGCGGCCGTGATATGGATTGCTGCCCGTTTCGGAAAGCGTTTTTCACTGGTGGAAAAGGGCGTCGCAGCAGTAAAAAACCGCAGCCGTATTGCCAGAGCAGTTGCGCTGCGCCGCTTTACCTCTGTGCTGGCTCTGACCTTAAAGAGCGGGCTGGAACTGGAAAAGAGTATGGAATTAGCCAAAGAGCTGGCTGAAAATGAAACAGTGGCCGGTCAGATCGATGACTGCTCTAGACGTCTGGAAGAGGGAGAAAGCTACTATGACGCCATGAAGGCAGCAGGGCTTTTTTCCGGTTTTTATATTCAGATGATTAAGGTGGGAAGCCGCAGCGGCCATCTGGATCAGGTAATGGAGGAAATTTCCGGGGATTATGAGGAAATGGCGGATTCTGCCATTGACGGAATGATCACCCGGTTTGAGCCTACGATCGTAGCTGTGCTGGCTGTATCAGTGGGACTGGTGCTGCTTTCCGTGATGCTGCCTCTGGTAGGCGTGCTTTCTGCAATCGGTTAGGAGGAGCTGGATATGAGAGTAAAACGCGGGCAGGACCGAAGAGGACGGGGCCTTGCGGGCATGATCGGCTCGATGCTCCTTATGATGGCAGCAATCCTGTTTTTTACCCTGTTCTCTGTACAGTTTGGAGAGAGAACCACAGCCAGAGATCAGGAAACCCTGAAAAAGGCCATAGCAAGAGCAAGTGTACAGTGCTATGCCATTGAGGGGAGATATCCGCCAAGTATCGAGTATCTGGAGGAGCATTACGGGGTAATGATCAACCGGAAAAAATACAATGTGTTTTATGATGGCTTTGCCTCCAATGTGATGCCGGATATCACAGTAGTGCCTGTTATGGAATAGGAGGGAAACGTATGGAGCGGAAAACGGGGAAAAGAGGTCAGCTGATGGGCGGCCTTTTTACCATGCTGCTGTTTCTGGTATTTATTTTAAGCGCTCTTTTTACCGTGCTGACAGGAAGCCGCGTGTATGAAAATATCACTGCCAGAAGCGATAAAAATTTCAGCAGCTCCACTGCCTTAAGCTATATAGCAAATAAGGTGCGTCAGGGAGACCGTGCCGGGATGACAGACATAAAAGAAATAGAAGGAACGCAGGTGCTGGAGCTTCGCCAGCAGATTGGCGGGACAGATTATGTGACCTGGATTTACTGGCTGGACGGCAGTATCAGGGAGCTTTTTACTGATACCGGCAGCGGCCTTGGACTGGAGGATGGTCTGGAAATTTTGGAATGTGAAGGACTGTCTTTTTCCAGAGAGGGAAATGTTCTCCATATCCGTACGGAAGGGGAGAACGGGGGAACTCTGTCTCTTTCTCTTAGAAGCGGCAGTCTGGCTGAAAATCCTGTTTTTGGTGAGTCGGAAAGCGGGGGGATAGAAGGATGAACAGAAGAAGCGGGTCCGGTTCAGGACCGTTTTTGATGGAGATGCTGGCAGTCGTCGGTTTTTTTATTGTCTGTGCCTCCATCTGTGTTTCTGTATTTGCAGGAGCAGACCGGTTGAGCCGGAAGGCAGATGATCTGAATCATGCTGTGCTTGCGGCCCAGAGCCTGATGGAAGAGCTGAAATCCGGGAAACGAGAGGAAGAGCTTCAGACGGTCTGGGATAAGGACTGGAAGGCATATACGCAAAGGGAGGCGGCAGAGTCAGGAGCTGTTTTGGCCTATGAGGCAGAGATCACAGTAGAAATGGATGATTCTATGAAGCAGATCCGGGTGGATGTGACAAAAGGGGATAAAGAAACAGACGGTACTGTGATCTACAGCCTGGAAGGCAGCCAGTATGAGCCTTGAAAAAAGAAGCGGGAGGAAATAAGCCATGGCGGAACAAACATCCAGAAATAAAGTGAATATAGGGCTGTCATCGCTGATCCTGATCTTTATCGTGCTTTGTCTGTCTACCTTCGGCCTTCTTTCTTTAAGCAGTGCCAGAGGCGATCTGGAGCTGGCAGAGAGGGGCGCTCAGGCTGCAAAGGAATTTTATGAAGCAGATTCCAAAGGACAGCAGTGGCTGGCTGGATCAGACCGGATGCTGCAGCAGATGGCAGGGCGGTCTTTAGAGGAAAAGTTGGAGGCTCTGGCGGCCAAGCCGGGAAATGGTTATGATGAGCAGACCGGCCTTATTTTTACAGAAATTCCCATGGAGCGGGGAGAGTCCCTGCACATTGATCTGGAGTTAAAAGAGGGGGACAAACGGTATGAGATCCGGTCCTGGTATGTATATGACAGCGGTGAATATGAAATTGATGATACAGTGAAGGTCTGGGACGGCAAAGATCGTTCGGGTACATAATAAGGAGGAAACGATATGAAGGTAATGGAGCTTCTTACAGCGGCAGTGGAGCAGGAGGCAGCTGATATCTTTTTGATACCGGGCCGTCCTTTTTCCTATAAGATTGGCGGCAGGATCATCTGCGAGGGAACAGAGAAGATCATGCCGGATGAAATGGACGATATGATCCGTCAGATCTATGAGCTGGCCGGCGGCCGGAGCGAAGAACGTGTATTAAATGAGGGAGATGATGATTTTTCCTTTGCAGTACCGGGGGTATCGCGTTTCCGCGCCAATATTTTCCGTCAGAGAGGTTCTCTGGCCGGCGTTATCCGTGTTGTGCGATTTGAGCTTCCGGATGCGGATGCGCTGCATCTTCCAAAGGAGATTATGGATGTTTCAAGGATGACGAAGGGAATGGTGCTGGTTACAGGGCCGGCGGGAAGCGGCAAAAGCACCACGCTGGCCTGTATCATTGACGCCATTAACGAGTCAAGAGAAGCACATGTGATTACCCTGGAAGATCCCATTGAGTATCTTCACCGCCACAAAAAGAGCGTAGTAACGCAGCGTGAGATCGCTACGGATACAAGCAGCTATGTAACCGGCCTGAGAGCTTCTCTGCGTCAGGCTCCGGATGTGATCCTGCTGGGAGAAATGCGTGACTATGAGATTATCAGCATCGCAATGACGGCTGCAGAGACAGGCCATCTGATCTTGTCTACCCTTCATACCATCGGCGCGGCCAATACCATTGACCGTGTCATTGACGCTTTTCCTCCGGCTCAGCAGCAGCAGATCCGCACCCAGCTTTCCATGGTTTTAAATGCGGTCATTTCCCAGCAGCTGGTACCTACTGTAGATGGAGGCGTACAGCCTGTTTTTGAGATCATGTTTTTAAATAATGCGATCCGCAATATGATCCGCGAATCCAAAATCCATCAGATTGACGGCATTATCGCCACTTCTCAGGAGGAGGGAATGATTTCCATGGACAACAGCCTGATCCGCCTGTTCCGCCAGGGAGTTATAAGCAGGGAAACGGCTGTGACCTACAGCAGCAACGGAGAACTAATGGAACGAAAGCTGTCCAGATAAGCATAAAATCATTATGAAAAGGAGATACCATTTATTGAATGAGGTATCTTCTTTTTTAAATCTGGAAAGGAGCTTTGCATGAGGTCGGATAAAAGAAAAGTGGCAGTTGTCGGAACGGGAATGGTGGGTATGAGTTATGCTTACAGTCTTTTAAACCAGTCTGTCTGCGATGAATTAACGCTGATCGATATCAACAAGACAAGGGCGGAGGGAGAAGCCATGGATTTAAACCACGGGCTTGCGTTTGCAGCTTCCAATATGAAAATATCAGCAGGAAATTATGAGGACTGCCGTGATGCAGATATTGTTGTCATAGCGGCGGGAGTGGCCCAGAAGCCGGGAGAAAGCCGTCTGGATCTTTTAAGGCGAAATACAGAGGTCTTCCGTTCGATTATAGAACCCGTGATTTCCTCTGGCTTTAACGGTATCTTTCTGGTGGCTACCAATCCGGTGGATATTATGACAAGGATTACCTGTGTACTGTCGGGATTTAATCCCGGAAGGGTTCTGGGAAGCGGAACGGCTCTTGATACGGCACGTCTTAGGTATCTGGTGGGAGGATATTTGAGGGTTGATCCCAGAAATGTCCATGCGTATGTAATGGGAGAGCATGGAGACAGCGAATTTGTTCCCTGGAGTCAGGCCTTTCTTGCAACCAAGCCTATTTTAGAGTTGGGAAAAAATGGGAAAAATGAGTTGAGAAGCTGTCTGGATCATATTGAAGAAGAGGTGCGGACGGCAGCGTATCGGATTATCGAGGCAAAACAGGCCACCTATTACGGCATTGGAATGGCTCTTACCAGAATTACCAAGGCTATTTTGGGAGATGAGCACAGTGTCCTTACCGTATCTGCTATGCTTCGGGGAGATTACGGTCAGAGAGACATCTATACAGGCGTTCCCTGCATTATCAATCAAAATGGAGTCCAGCGTGTTTTGGAGCTTTCATTGTCGGAACAGGAGATGGAAAAGTTTGGGAAATCCTGTAAAACCCTGAGGGAAAGTTTTGAGGGGATTGTGTGAGCAAAGCAGGCCGCGGCATATGCAGCATTTGGGAAGGGCATACCTGTACAATATGCAATGTTTATGTTATTGTATAGAGGTATCAACATCATTGTCTTCCCATAAAGAAAGGATGGTTTTATGCCATTATTGAAAGAACGGTATACCTCAAAGGATTACTGGGCGCTGCCTGAAGGATGTCGGTCTGAACTGATTGACGGACAGCTCTATGATATAGCTCCGCCAAGCAGGATTCATCAGGAGATTGTTTTCGGTATTCTCTATCTTTAAAAAAAACATATTGAATCAAAAAAGGGCGGCTGTAAGGTCTATCCCGCTCCATTTGCAGTTAATCTGGACGCTGATGATAAAAACTGGGTGGAACCGGATATTTCCGTCATCTGTGATCCCGACAAGCTGACAGACCGCGGATGTTCTGGAGCTCCTGACTTTATCGTAGAAGTAGTATCACCCGGAAGCCGTCGGATGGATTACGCCCATAAGGTTTCCCTGTATCTGGAGTCTGGAGTCCGGGAATACTGGATTGTTGATCCGTTAAAAAAATGTACGACAGTATATCTGAATGAACAGGATCCGTCAGAGTTTGCTCCCATTATTTTTCCTTTTGAAAGTAATATCAAGGTGGGAATCTACGCCGATCTGTCTATCAACATCAGTCAATTACTGTGACGGCTGCCGATGGGAATTTTGCCCGGTTTTGTACCGGGAATTTTTGATAAAAGAAAAAACCCTTGCAAACACAAGGGTTTTTCACAGCTACTGACGGGAATCGGACCCGTGACCTCCGCACTACCAAGGAAAATTTTTTTAACATCACATAGAAAATTTATTGTAATTACGTTGTTTTTAAATCATTGTAATTACGTTTCGTGTGATTATTTTGGGGTCAAACAACGAAATTATTGAATCTTAGTAGTCAAATAGTAGTCATTTATGGGCATATGAGAGAGTAGCTGCTGCTCCATAACAGAAGAGGCTTCTATACCCTTGTTTTTGAAGAAGTAAGAATAAATGTTTAGAGTGGTGGATGGATCTGCATGACCGAGTATTCCAGCAACCGTCCGGACATCAATATTGTTAGCAATTAGGATGGCGGCAGCAGAGTGGCGGAGTCCGTGGGGAGGTATGTTTTCCGGAATATGCTGCTCTGGCGATTCTGCCACATACTGATTGTACATCCGGATGATTCTTTTATATTCCCCGGCAGGGCTGCATATATGCATCTGCTTTCCATTGGCCTGTGTAAACACAAAATTTTTGTTATAGTCCTTTCCGTGATATCCCTTCCAGTCTTCTCCAAGTTTGAGGGCCTGCTGCATCTGTTCGGCTTTCCACGCTCTAGCCAGGCTGATTACATAAGCTGGGACGGCGTTTTGCCGCTCATTGTGCGTTTTAGTGTCCTTTAGCTCCATAGTACCGTCCACATAGTCTGTGGATTTATTGATATTGATCTCATTGGTATCCATATTGATATCCTCCCAGGTGAGAGATATATTCTCACCTCTCCGGTCTCCTATGAAAAGGGATATATAGAAATACAGCTTCCATTTGAGTTTAACGCGTATTGTCTGGGTGTAGGCTTTGACGGTATGCGTTTTTCCATTTTGCCGCGATTGGTGTTCACGGTGCACAACATCGATAGGATGCTCTAAGGCATCTATAAAACGGATCAGCTCTTCCATGGTAAAATACCTTGGCTTTGTCTCTTTGCGTGGTTTGCGGTGACCTGATATTTTGCCGGAGTAAATAAGCATATTCATGTTAAGCATCCCCTCAGATACCGCATAGCTTAGGAGTGCACTGATAACAAGACAGTCTTTTTTGATGGATGCAGGTGATAAAGGCTTTTTTGTAATGGGGCTGATATAATTTTCTTCCAGCATCTTCCTGTAATTGTTGATATCTTTCTGGCGGATATTTTCAATCTGAATGTGCCCCATAGCCGGAAGAATCCGCATTTCAAGACGCTTTTTATAATCGGCATAGGTTGTCCGGGCCAGAGTCGGGGGAGTCATATCCTTTAAGTAAGGTCTGGAGAGCTCCTGTAGGGTCATTCGGCCACCTTTTACATTTTTCCCGGATTTTACGTCACGTTCAAAATCCACAGCAAAGGCATTAAGAGCCAGCTCCAGTTCCCGCTTTTTCATTCCTGGATCGGGAGTCCATGTGGCGGTTTCCAGTATCTTTTTTCCAGTGATATCATATCCGTTGCTTACGGTGATCTGGTAGCTGTTTCCGCGTTTTCTAATTGATGCCATAACTATTCCTCCTATTTTGTTGCGACGTCGCACATTTTTTGGTATAAAAAATACACCTGTACAGGTGTAAGGAGGTATGGTACAATGTAGGTGTCTAAGCTATATTGTATCAGACCTCCGTGGCCTGTACAGAATTTATCTAAAAGCCGTTCCTGTTGGCGCAGGGGCGGTTTTTGCGTTATAAAATTCGATGCATTATTGTAAGTGTTGCTTTTTAAATTGTAAAATATTAGCATATGTAATAATAGCAAAGAACAAGAAAATAAAACTGGTAAGACTAAAAGTTTTTGAACATAGCCAACTAATTATGAGTGAGAGTAAAAACAACAATAAATATCCACCAAGGGTTAGTAACCAAGCTATTTGTTTTTTTAAATTTAGCAAAGCAATTATGCCGGTAACTATAATGAGAATAGATTCGAACTGTTGAAGGGTACTATATTTGATTCCGTCAAAAGAGAAGGAACCCCAAGCACATAGGGCACCAAATATGGTAGTTAGCACCCCGATGGTTCTCATGAGACTATGGTGCAAAGGCATTTGGATAGGTACATTATCATTTGGCCAAAGTAACACACCGGTAGCATTGGCTAATGCTACTGCCGCAGGGGTAAACGTTGAATTAGTTATTACGGCGGCCACATCACAGTTATAAAATTTTGCGCCAGCATATACCTCTTGAATAGCGCTGTTACCAACTGGCGAAGAATAAAATTTGCATTGAATTGCATATTTCTTCCCGTTTGCGTAAGCAATAATGTCCACACCCTGATCTCCGCTTGATTTTGTAATTGAAACTTTAGAAAATCCATGTTTTCTTAAAAGTTCTGCACATTTATATTCGTAGCAATAACCATTTGTTACGGCTTTCAAAATATCACCTACTTTAATCTCAATTCAATCAATTCTTTTTGATAACCTAGAACTCGCGCAACTTGCTCGATAGTATATTGTTGAAATTGAAAATATTCTATTAGAATATCATCGGGAATTAGGAAATCAATAGCAAATTTGTTGGCCTCCTGCTCTTTACGCGAATTAAGAAAGAGAGTTTTATGCTTTATGAAATAGCAGTTTTCACGAGGGTGAAGAATCGCATGACCTAATTCATGTGCCATAACAAATAAGCGCTCATTTCCTTCAAGATTTTCATTTATCCAGATGCATTTGTTGCGCTTTAAATACATATAGCATCCTGATCGCGTGCCGATATCACCAATCGCAACTTCAATTCCGAGTGCCTCAGCTAAAGTAAAAGGATCGTTTGTCTGATATTTTTTTATGTAATAAGCAACTTTCTTTTTAATTGTGTTATTCAAGGCTGGATTCACCTACTTTTTATTTTTGTTGCCATATTTTACTTTGTTCTTTATTTTTAATCTGTGTAACATAAGATCCACTTGGCCTAAAAAGAGTTCGATATCATCATCAGGTATATCTTCCCCATCATATGCAGCAGGCCCTAAATCTTTATTAAGTAATTTTTCTCTTAGCGAATCAAGATCCTTTTTTATATCCCTTTCATCTCTGGCGGTTAACATAGGGGGCTTTTCTTTTATCATATCATCATTTCCGGTTGTTAGATAGTCTAATGTTACGCCAAAATAGTCAGCTATCTTTTGCAGTTTATCATTTTTAGGTTTGCTTCGCCCACTTTTCCAATCAGAGAAAGTAGATTTTGTAATTCCGGTTGCTTTTACAACGTCAGAATCTTTAACACCTTTTTCATTTCGTAACTTGCAATAAATTTCGTACATAATGAACTCCTTAAAAGTTTGAAAATCCGTACAAAAAACTATTGACAAGTTCTGAAATCCGTCTTATAATACAAATACAAAGTTCGGAAATCAAAACAGCCAAGTGTTGTTTGTTATTTTATATCTGGTAAATGTATTATAACTGATTTCCGAACTAAAATCAATAGAAAAGTTCGGAAAGGAGAAAAATATGTATGAAAAATATGTTGCATTACGAGATAAAAGAAATGTGACAGATTACAGAGTATCAATAGATACTGGAATTACGAAGTCCACCTTTTCTGATTGGAAGAGTGGTCGAAGTAATCCGAAACTGGATAAACTTCTTATCCTCGCCAAGTATTTTGATGTTCCGGTGGAGTATTTCGCAGAGACTGAGGACGGGAGGTGAGAGTATGAGTTCCATTCCAAAAATGAGAGGGATTAACGAGTGTTATGAGTGGTTGAAAAAACAGGACCCGGAAACCCAGATCACAAAATGGTGCTTCCGAAATCTTGTGAACAAAGGAATCATCCCATCCAGTAGAAGTGGGAGGTGTATTCTTATTAACCAGGATATGCTTCCAGAGTATTTGAGCCGTTGGGCCGAAAACATGGAAAAGGAAGCAGAGGTTATAAGAGAACAGGCAGAAGCAGAAAAAGAACAGGTTCTTCCAAGAGCTTCTGCGGAACAACTGCCGCACAGTGGCAAATATGGACAAATTAGAGCTATATGAGGAAATGAGAGGAGAAGAAAATGCAATCAGAAGCAATTAAGTACCAGCCCCCAGTGGAGGGTGTTGTAGTCACCCAGGAAGAGGAGCAGCAGATCCTGAAGCTGGGCCGGATCATGAGGGATCAGCTGGATCAGAGCCATAAGGATGTGCGGCTGTTTGGCAGGCTGTCTACGATGATGGCATTCCTGTTGGGGATGGAATCAGTGTTGCTGTTGGTGGCCTGTGGGTTCATCACATTATAAGGAGGTGAGGACAATGGTGGTAATAAAAAAAGGATCTGCACAGCGGCAACTGTGGTAGGTCCAGATAATAACAACACACTCTTATTATGGCGGAATCAGACAGAAAAATCAAGGAGGATTTTAAAACAATGACAATGACAGTAACATTCAACAGCTTTGACGAGATGGTGGACTTCGCAAGAAGCCTCACAGGACAGGTTCATGGAACCGCGGTTCAGCCGGTGCCGGTACAGGAAACTTCACAGACTTCTGTACCAACGGCATCGGTACCGACAGCCCCAGCAGCATCTGTGGCACCAGTACCAACAGCACCGGCAACCCCGGCAGCCGTACCAACGGCCCCCGTTACGCCAGCGCCGGCCGTACCCACATCCGCCCATACATATACACCGGATGAGCTGGCAAAGGCGGCCATGCCCCTGATGGATGCAGGAAAGCAGCAGGAGCTGATCGGGCTTGTGCACCAGTTCGGTGCATCATCGATCCCGGAGCTGCGTCCGGAGCAGTATGGTGCGTTTGCGACGGCACTCAGGGGAATGGGGGCGCAGATCTGATGGGTGGACATGCAGAAAGGAAACATTCCCTTTTAAGCCCGTCCGGGGCGCACCGCTGGATGGCCTGTACGCCAAGCGCCATGCTGGAGAGGAGATTCCCGGATACGGGATCACAGGCGGCGGCAGAGGGGACGCTGGCCCATGAGCTGGCAGAGCTTAAGGTACGCAATTACTTCTATACCGTTGAGTTTGGGAAGCGCAAACTTACGTCCGCCATAAAAAAACTGAGGGAAAACGAGCTATGGGATGAGGAGATGATGGGCTATACGGATGATTATCTGGATTACGTCAAATCAGCAGCCATGAAGTTTCCTTCCGAACCGCGTGTGGATATTGAACGCAGGGTATCCCTGGACCGCTATATCCCACATCTTCCGGATGAGGACGGGGCATCCGGATCGGCAGACTGCATCCTGGTAGGGAACGGGGTGATCCATGTCATCGACTTTAAATATGGAAAAAGCCCGGACGGCCGCGTAAATGCACAGTGGAATCCACAGATGCTCCTGTACGCATTGGGGGCATATGAGGCCTACCGGATCCTGTACCGTATTGATACCGTCCGCATGAGTATCGTGCAGCCCCGTCTTTCCGACGGGATCTCCGAGTGGGAGTGCTCCCTGGACAAGCTCCTTCAGTTCGGTGAGTTCGTAAAGGAACGGGCGGCCCTTGCAATCAAAGGGGAAGGGGAGTTCCAGCCGGCTATCGAGACCTGCAGGTACTGCCGGGCAAGAGGGGAGTGCAGGGCACGGGCGGAAAAGAACGTGGAGCTTGCGTTCCTGACGGGGACAGACCCCGCCCTCATTTCCGACACGGAGATGGGGGATTATCTGAGGAAAGGCAGGGACGTGGCCCGCTGGCTGTCGGATATCCAGGAGACAGCGCTTAAAAAGTGTCTGGCCGGAAAGATGGTCCCGGGATGGAAGGCAGTGGAGGGCAGAAGTACCCGGGCATGGACCGACGTGGATGAAGCATTCGGAGTCCTCGAATCCAGAGGGGTGCCCCAGGAGATGCTGTGGGAGCGGAAGCCCCTTACCGTCGCCCAGGCGGAAAAGGTGCTGGGTAAAAAGGAGTTTGCCGAGAAGGCAGAGGGCTGTGTGGTAAAGAAACCGGGAAGCCCGGCGCTGGTGGAGGAATCCGATAAACGGCCGGCAATCACAAATAAAGTAAGCGCCGCAGAGGCGTTCAAGGAGGAAAACTGATATGAATGAATTAACAAATGTAACAACCGGAGAAGTAAGACTGAGCTATGTGCACCTGTTCAAACCCTATGCGGCCATGCAGGGACAGGAAGAGAAATACAGCTGTACCATCCTTGTGCCAAAGACGGATGCTGATACCATGGCACGTATCAACGCAGCGATCGAAGCGGCAAAACAGAGAGGTATTTCCGACAAGTGGAATGGTGTATGCCCTCCGATTGTTCCTACTCCTGTCTATGACGGTGATGGTGTCCGTCCTTCTGACGGTATGGCGTTTGGTCCGGAGTGCAAAGGCCACTGGGTATTCACAGCCAGCGCCAAGGCAGACTATCCGCCGGAGATCGTGGACAAGATGGGAAATCCGATCATCAATCAGTCTGAGATTTACAGCGGCATGTATGGCCGTGTGAATGTGACCTTCTTCCCCTATGCGTTTGGAGGGAAGAAGGGGATCGGCTGCGGCCTGGGCCCGGTCCAGAAGCTGCGTGATGGCGAGGCCCTGGGAGGAAGCGCTCCGACAGCCGCACAGGCCTTCGGGGCCCCGCAGCCCCAGACAGCTGCTCCACAGTATGGAGCGGCCACAGGGGCCGGATATACCGCCCCGAACCCGTCCGCAGGGCAGGCACCATGGGGACAGCCGGCAGGAGGGGTAAACCCGCTGACCGGTATGCCGTATTAAGCAGATGGGTATGGGGGCCACAGGGCCCTCATACCGACAGGAGGAAGACATGATAAAACACCATTTGAGCATAGACATCGAAACACGCAGCAGCGTGGATATTGGCAAGGCAGGGCTCTATAAATACGCCCAGTCCCCTGATTTCAGGGTCCTCCTGTTCGCTTACCAGATTGATACGCTTCCTGTAGAGATCATAGACCTTGCCTGTGGGGAAACGGTACCGGGACGTATCCTGCGGATGCTGGGCGATCCGGGAGTAGTCAAGCATGCGTACAATGCGGCATTTGAGTGGTACTGCCTGAACCGGGCGGGCTATAAAACACCGCTGGAGCAGTGGCGCTGTACCATGGTACACGGCCTGTACTGCGGGTATACGGCCGGGCTGGATGCCACCGGAAAAGCCATCGGCCTGCCCCAGGACAAGCAGAAGCTTTCTGTAGGCAAGGCCCTGATCCGGTACTTCTGTGTCCCCTGTAAGCCCACCCGGACCAACGGGAACCGCACCTGGAACCAGCCGCACCACGCCCCGGAGAAATGGGAGCTGTTTAAGGAATACTGCAAGCAGGATGTTGTGACGGAGCATGAGATCTTAAAACGCCTGAACCAGTTCCCCATGCCGGAGGCAGAACAGTACCAGTGGAGGCTGGACGTCATCATGAATGCATACGGGGTCCGTGTGGACACAGGGCTGATCGAAGGCGCCCTGTATATCAACGATGTCAGTACCCAGGAGCTGACAGATGAGGCGGTCAGCATTACAGGCCTTGCAAATCCCAACAGCGGGGCCCAGCTGGTCCCCTGGTTGAATGAGCAGTGCGGAGAGGAACGGTTTTCTGATATCCAGAAAGCCACCGTGGCGGAAGCGCTTGAGAACCGGGAAGTGTATCCTGAGGAAGTGCAGCGGATGCTTGAGATCCGGCAGCAGCTTGGCAAGACCTCCATCAAGAAATATGTGGCTATGGACACGGCAAAAGGGGAGGGAGATAGGGTGCGAGGACTGACCCAGTATTACGGGGCCAACCGGACAGGCAGATGGGCCGGCCGTCTGGTCCAGATGCAGAACCTTCCGAGAAACTATATCAAAACCTTGGACTATGCCAGAGAGCTGGTAAAACAGAAAGATTATGCGGGGCTGCGGCTCTTGTATGGGAATGTCCCGGACACGCTGTCCCAACTGATCCGGACAGCGTTTATCCCATCGGAAGGACATAAGTTTGTCGTATCGGATTTCTCCGCTATCGAGGCCCGTGTGATCGCCTGGCTGGCAGGGGAACAGTGGGTCAACGAGGTATTTGCCACCCACGGGAAGATCTATGAGGCAACGGCAGCTCAGATGTTCGGCGTGCCAGTGGACCGGATCGCAAAGGGGAACCCGGAGTATTCCCTCCGGCAGAAGGGAAAAGTAGCCACTCTGGCCTTGGGATACCAGGGAGGGACGTCCGCCCTGATCGCCATGGGGGCCCTGAACATGGGCCTTACGGAGGATGAACTCCCGGACATTGTAAGCCGGTGGAGGCAGGCAAACCCTCGGATCCGTGACCTGTGGTACGCGGTGGAGAATGCGGCCCTTGCAGTGATGCAGACCGCACAGCCCCAGGCCATTTACGGCCTGATCTTTTCCCTGGAGGGGGATATCCTGTACGGCCAGACCTTCCTTACCGTGCACCTGCCAAGCGGCAGGAAATTATTCTATCCGAAGCCATTCCTCCGGGAAAACCAGTTCGGGAAGCTGGCGCTCCACTATTACACGGTGGGCCAGCAGACGAGGAAGTGGGAGGTGGCATCCACCTATGGGGGGAAACTGACGGAGAATATCGTGCAGGCCATTGCACGGGACTGCCTGGCCGTCACGCTGGAGCGGATCGCAGGGAGGGGCCTGCAGGTGGTGTTCCATGTGCATGATGAGGTGATCATCGACGCGCCTATGGAGACCACGGTGGATGAAATCTGTGACCTGATGGCCGAACCCATCTCCTGGGCGCCGGGCCTTATTTTGAAGGGTGCAGGCTTTGAGAGCCATTATTACATGAAGGATTAAGAGGAGGAACGGGAAGATGCAGTATAACAGGATGCTGCGGATCAGCACCGCAGGGGGCAGGAAGGCCACACACTGGCCCAAAAGTGAGATCCTGTGGTCGGAGTTCGTGGAAAAACTGAAAACACCGGTCCGGGGCGTGGAATCCCTGGAGGAGTACCTGGCCCTCCCAAAGTCCAGACAGGACGAGTTAAAGGATGTAGGCGGTTTCGTGGGCGGCACCTTTGCCGGGGACCGCAGGAAGGCCGCCAACGTGGAAGGGCGCGATCTGGTCACCCTGGACCTGGACCATATCCCTGCCGGGCAGACGGAGGATATCCTGCGCCGGGTGGAAGGGCTGGGCTGTGCGGCGGCTGTCTACAGCACGAGGAAACACGCCGGGTACGCCCCAAGGCTCCGTGTGGTGATCCCGCTGGACCGGACGGGCACGGCGGATGAATATGAGCCGGCAGCACGGAAGCTGGCATGTTTGATCGGGATCGGCTTTTGTGACCCGACTACCTTTGAGGCTTCCAGGCTGATGTACTGGGCCAGCTGCTGTTCGGACAGCCAGTATGTGTGCGAGGCCTATGACCGGCCGTTCTGCAGCCTGGACGGGCTTTTATCCATGTACGGGGACTGGCATGATATCACCCAGTGGCCCCAGGTGCCGGGAGAGGATGCAGGCGCCGGGCGCAGGCTGGCAAAGCAGGAGGATCCGACCACCAAGCGGGGTGTGATCGGGGCCTTCTGCCGCACCTACAGCATCACACAGGCCATGGAACACTTTATCCCGGGAATGTACGAGGAGACCGGCATTCCGGGGCGGTATACCTATACCGGCGGCACTACAGCTGGCGGTGCGATCGTGTATGATGGGGACCTGTTTTTATATTCCCACCATGCAACGGATCCATGCAGCGGCCAGCTGGTCAATGCGTTTGACATGATCCGGCTGCACCGCTACGGCGATCTGGATAACGAGGTCAAGGAAGGGACACCGGTCAGCAAGATGCCTTCCTTCATGGAGATGAGCCGTCTGGCGGTCAATGATGCGGCCGTGTCCGGTCTGATATCCCAGGAGAAGCTGGAGAAGGCCAGGGAGGCGTTCCAGGCACCGGAGGCCCCACAGGAAGGCGGCGGCACGGACTATGACCTGTCCTGGCTTTCGAGGCTTACCAAGGACAGCCAGGGAAGATATGAGAAGACGATCAATAATGCAGTGGTCGTGCTGGAGAATGACCCGCTGTTAAAAGGCCGGATCGTAACGGATGAGTTCGCAAGCTGCGGGATGGTTCTGGGGCGCGTGCCATGGGATCAGCGTGAGGAAAAGCGCAGATGGAAGGATGTGGATGACGCCGGGTTCTACCGCTATGTGGAAGTGTTCTACGGTCTTACGGGAAGGGAGAAGCTGGACAACGCCCTGATGATCGTGAGCGCCCAGAACCGGATCAATGATGTGAAACAATACCTGCAGGGCCTTACATGGGACGGGGTGAAGCGCCTGGACACGCTGCTGTCAGAATACCTGGGGGCGGAGGATACGGCCTACACCCGGGCCGTGATGCGCAAGTCCCTGTGCGCGGCTGTGGGGAGGGCTGTGACCGGAGGGATCAAGTATGACTACATGCCGATCTTCACCGGGCCCCAGGGCATCGGAAAGAGCACGTTCCTCAGGATCCTTGGGAAGGATTGGTTCAGTGACAGTTTGACCACGTTTGAGGGGAAGGAAGCCGCAGAGCTGATCCAGGGGACATGGATCAATGAGATCGGGGAGCTGAGCGCATTTACGAAGCAGGAGACCCAGGTCATCAAGCAGTTTTTAAGCAAGACGGATGATATCTACCGGGCGGCATATGGCCGCAGGACGGACAAGTATCCCAGACGGTGCGTGTTCTTTGGTACATCTAATGACAGCGAATTTTTAAAGGACGCTACCGGGAACCGGCGGTTCTGGCCGGTGGATGTGGGAGTGCATCCGGCAAAGAAGTCCGTATGGAGCCAGCTGCCGCTTGAAACGGACCAGATCTGGGCGGAGGCCTACCTGTACTGGACGATGGGGGAGCCTTTGTATCTTCCGAAAGAGATCGAAGAACTGGCAAAGGACCAGCAGGAAAAACACCGGGAATCATCCGGGAAGGAAGGCATCATCCTGGACTTCCTGGAACGGAAGGTACCGTCAAACTGGGATTCACTGGACCTGCAGAAGCGGAGGATGTTCCTGAATGGGAATATGAAGTTACCGGACGGTACGGAACTGGTACCCAGGGAAAGGGTCTGCGCGGCAGAAATATGGGTGGAGTGCTTTGGGAGCGAACTGAAATATATGAAACGGTCGGACAGCACGGAGATCAACAATATCCTGTTGTGCCTGAAAGGATGGGAACGGATTAAGACGCCGCGGAGATTTGGAGTTTACGGGCAGCAGAGAGGGTTTGAACGGGTGACTACATAGACCGGCTACAAAGGGAAATTTGTTTGTAGTCACGTAGAAAGTGAAAACTACAGAACTACAATTTGTAGTCAGTGTTTGTAGTCGGCGCAAAGCCTTATAAACAAAGGGATTTTTACTATATGACTACATTGACTACAAACTTCTATATAGAGTTAAAAAATATATAAGAATATAGTACATACACACACATAAATAAAACACACACATACACGTGTACGTGAGGGAGGTAGTCAAAGCGTGAGAGAAAAGGATATTGAGAAGGTCCTGGTGGCCGAAGTAAAGAAGCTGGGCGGTCGGGCCTATAAATGGACAAGCCCCGGCAACGATGGTGTGCCGGATCGGATCGTGATCTTCCCGGAACGGGCTTCGGTATTTGTGGAGCTGAAAACGGATACCGGGAAACTGAGCGCCCTGCAGAAGGTACAGATCGGGCGGCTGAGGGAGCTGGGACAGAAAGTATACGTAGCCTATGGGATTAACGGTGTCAGCCAGTTTTTCCAGGATGAGGGTTATGAAGAAACCAGCAAAGCGCTGGACTGTAGATATGGATCACGAGAGGGAGGCCCAACATGAAACGTACAGAATGGATGCACGGCAGAGAAGGAGAAAAATACGGAGTTTGGAATACTGTCAGAAAAGAATTCCAGTTCGGAATATGTGAGGACACGCCAATGTTGGCAAAGGCAAGATTATTTCAGCGGATAGGAGACGATGCCAGAAAATATCGGTTTGAGATCCGAAGATTGCCGAAAGGGGAAAACAATGGAATTTAAACCACATGCCTACCAGCAGCACTGCATTAACAAGATCATCGAGATCAAGAAGCTGGGGCTTTTTCTGGATATGGGACTCGGCAAGACGATCACAACCCTGACCGCCGTAAAGGAGCTTAAGTATAACCGGTTCCTGGTGCGCAGGGTGCTGGTGATTGCACCGAAGAAGGTGGCAGAAGGGACCTGGACAAGGGAAGCGGCTAAATGGGACCACACACAGATGCTGAGGGTATCGCCGGTGCTGGGGAGCCAGGCCAAGCGGATCCGGGCCCTGAACACGCCGGCAGACCTGTACATCATCAACCGGGAGAATGTCTGCTGGCTGGTGGACTACTACCGGAACGCATGGCCCTTTGACATGGTCGTGGTGGATGAGAGCAGCAGTTTTAAGAGCCACAGCGCCAAGCGGTTCAAGGCCCTGGCAAGTGTGAGCAGCCGTATCGACCGTATGGTGGAATTGACCGGGACCCCGTCCCCAAACGGCCTGGATGACCTGTGGAGCCAGATCTTCCTTCTGGACGGGGGCGAACGTCTGGGAAAACGGCATACCCAGTTCCGGGAACGGTATTTCCAGCCGGATAAGAGAGGGGCAGACGGCATGGTGTACAGCTATGAAGCCAAGCCGGGAACGGAAGAAAGTATCCTGAAGCAGATCTCCGATATCTGCATCAGCATGAAGGCGGAGGATTACCTGCAGCTTCCGGATGTCACTTACCACGAGATACCGGTGGAGCTGGATTCAAAATCCCTGAAAGCCTACTACGAGCTGGAGCGGGAGATGGTGCTGCAGCTTCCGGAGGATGACGAAACGATCAGCGTTACCAGCGCGGCGGCACTCAGCAATAAGCTTCTGCAGCTGGCAAACGGGGCCCTGTATGACGAGGACCGTCAGGTGCATGAAGTGCATAACTGCAAGATCGAGGCCTTTTTGGAGCTGATCGAATCCCTTCAGGGAAAACCAGCACTGGTGTTTTACAACTACCAACATGACCGGGCACGGATCCTGAAGGCGTTAGAGAAGTCAGGGCTGGCAGTAAGGGAGCTTAAGACCACGCAGGATGAGGATGACTGGAACGCAGGAAAAATCCAGGTCCTTCTCACCCACCCGGCCAGCAGCGCCTACGGGCTGAACCTTCAGCAGGGAGGGAACCACGTGGTCTGGTTCGGCCTCACATGGAACTATGAGCTGTACACCCAGGCCAACAAACGACTGCACCGCCAGGGACAGAAGGAGAAAGTGATCATCCATCACCTGGTATGCAGCGGGACCAGGGATACGGATGTCATGCAGGCCCTGCAGCGTAAGGATGACGTACAGAGCTGGGTCATGGAATCGCTGAAAGCAAGGATCCGGAAAATCCGGGAAGGAGCTATATGACAGACAAGCAGAAGAAAACGATTATGATGCGGACACAGGGCAAGACCTGCTGCCAGGGATGCGGGAAGGTGATCCATCCGGAGACGGATGACCTGTCCCGTGTCGAGTATGTAAAGACCAAAAGAGGGGACCACTGGTTTTTCCATACTGCCTGTGCGGGAAATGTCTGGGGGAGAAAGATCAGCTGGGAAAAGTAAAGAGGGGGAACTGATGAGGATACAGTACATACACAATGAAAAACGTCCGGGAATCAGCGGGTTTTATTATTACGAGACAAATGCATATTACAAAAACTTAAGTGCGACAGGAAAGATTATCGCACTGATAAGGCCAAGGAAAGGAAAAGAGCCATGGAGAGATTAACACATCCCCGCAGCAGCGGGATCAAGACGGGATATTGGAACCCAAACAAGAAAGATGAGCTGGTTGAGCGGTTGGCAGCGTATGAGGATACCGGGCTGACACCGGAAGAAATCGAACGGCTTAAGGAGCAGCACCGCTGGATTCCCGTGGAAGAGAGGCTGCCGGTGCAGGGAGAACCAGTTTGGGCGACTATAAAACACTCTGAATGGATCAACGATTATGACACTGATTGGCTTCCGGAAGAAGAGAAGAAATATCATCCAGAAAGCTACGGTGTGTATAAGGCGGAATATATAGGCGGAGGGATCTGGCAGTATTCGGATGATTATAACGAATGGATATACTGTGATGCAGTGGAGAAAGAGGAAAGGAATTTGGCAAATGTGTATGACACAGTGACCGCCTGGATGCCACTGCCGGAGCCGTACCAACCAGAGGAGTGACTTATGGAATATGGATATTACAACATGGACTGCATGGAGGGCATGAAACAATTCCCAGATAAGTATTTCGATATTGCTATCACGGATCCTCCTTACTTTTCCGGCCCGGAACGCAGAGGGTATTATGGTCGGAAAGTAAGTCCGATAGGCGTACAGAGGCGCTACGAACCCTCAGAAAACTGGGAAGTACCAGGAGAAGATTACTTCCGTGAACTGGAACGTGTTTCCAAACATCAGATTATATGGGGCTGTAATTATTTTGACTGGAATTTTCCAACGGGAAGGATCGTATGGGACAAGTGCAATGGCTCCAGTAGTTTCTCGGATTGTGAGATAGCCTCCTGCAGTCTGCATGATTCTGTCCGCCTGTTCCGGTATATGTGGAATGGGATGATGCAGGGAAAGAGCATCGAAGAGGGCTGGATCCAGCAGGGAAATAAGAAGCTTAACGAGAAACGGATCCACCCAACCCAGAAGCCAGTTAATCTCTACCGCTGGCTGGTCCAGAAATATGTACAGCCGGGATGGAAGGTACTGGATACCCATGTAGGGAGTGCCAGCAGCCTAATCGCATATGAGGAAGCAGGGATTCCGTATGTTGGATTTGAGATTGATCCTAAGCGGTATGAGCTGTCGAAACAGAGGCTTGAAGAGCATAGGGCACAGCTGACATTACATGGTTTGGGGATGGTTTAAGATCCAGTTGTAGTAAACAGTTGTGGTATTAAACAGATAGTTGTTGTATCGAGTTAAAACGAATTAAAGTCGAGTTAAATTGACATTTAGAGGAGAAAACATAATGTACAAGAATCATGAAGGATATCCAGATCCAGCCGCAGGAGCTGCGATCCGGGAAGCGGACAGGCCGCCGGAAGATTACCACAAAGCCGTCCGCATGATGCTCTTCACCGCGAAGTGTATGGGCTACCATGTGGAGGATACGATCAGGTTAAGAGACGAGAAAACAGGGAGGTTGTGGCCGTGAATGTACTTAAGGGCGTGGTAATTATTCTGTGGGCCATAACAGGGACGGTCAATCTGATACGGCATAACATTGACCGTTGGGATTACCTTATGGTCTGGGGCTCTCTGATGGCGGTGCTGATGATTTGGAGGTGATGTTATGCCGGGGCCAGTATATTATGACCTGTATGATTGCGGGAAGCTTGTGGGGCGGTACAGTGGCATTGAGCTGCAAAAGAGATTCGGCTGGAAGTGTAGGCCTCAGGTCGATAAGTACAGCGACATGGGAATTCTGTACCAGAAGCGGTACCTGATTGTCCGAGTGGATATGGAAACCTGGGCGGATGAGTGGAATGAGGCCAGACAGAGGATTTTGAGGGCGAGGAGGTGATACCGTTGGACAAGCAGATATTAGAGCAGTACATAGATGCCTGTGAGCTGATTAAGGACACCAAGGATGAGATCCGGAAGCTGAGGAAGCACCGGAGCCAGATTCAGCAGGACAGCGTTAAGGGATCGTCGCATGAGTTCCCTTACACCTTACAGACCTATCATTTGGAGGGGCTTGGATATGCAGCTGTTAAGGATCCGGATGAGCTGGACCGTATGGAGAAGTTACTGGAGGAGCGGATCCGGAACGCAGAGAAGATCAAGCGCCAGGTGGAAGCATGGCTTAATACAGTCTCGCCCAGAATGCAGCGGATTATCCGGTACAGGGTGTTTGAGGATATGACATGGGCGCAGGTGGCTATGAAGATGGGGAGAAAGGCTACAGCGGATAGTGTAAGGATGGAGTTTGAAAGATTTATGTTAGTGGCGTAAAGTTTGTTCGATTTGTTCACACTGTTCGGTTTTGAAATGTTATAGTGTACCATGAAGCCAAAGGCATAACGCCGACGGCTTACACTTAAATCGACGGTCGCCAGGGTGCTACAGCCGGGCGGCCGGTTCGTCTGGCTCTGGTTCCATCCCAGGGCTGGACGCCCCCTTCTCCGGATCCTTAGCTCAGTGGTAGAGCAGTTGGCTTGCAAACCACATCGTCCCAGGTTCGATTCCTGTAGGATCCGTTGCCTGGTTTAGGGATCTCCACCCAGACGTTCCAGGTACAGAGAGACATCCTTGAGAGAGGGTGTCTTTTTATTATATTAAGTTATTTTACAAAACAGAGCGTATGTTCTGTGATGACAAATCAACAAAATAGCGCTCCAAACTTTGGCAAGATTTTCCTTTTCAATGTGTGATATAATGTAGAAAAATGTCGGATTGGAGAGTGCGATATGTTTGATAAAATTTCGCCTTTGGAATTGATGCAGTTTTTAGTTACCCCTCGTGGATCTAAAAAGGATTTTGAAGATGCTGTTGAATACTTAAAAGAGGAATATGAAAACGATGCAGAAATGCCGCCATTGATAAAGGCGATGAAAATTAGTAAAGTTAGAAGGGAATTAAAAGAATTCACAAATATGCATGATATTATTCAGCATGCTATTAGTTTTGGAATGTCTTATGAGAATATGAACCAGGGATTCTTAGATGATGATTGGTGTGCATTCTTTTTAGACAAAGCTAAAAATATTTGCCGCGATGATGCTAAAATATTATGGGGGAAATTATTATCAGAAGAAAGTAAAAATAATGGGTGTATTCCAAAACAATTGGTTCATATATTGAGCATAATGAGTGCTGATGATGCGGCTGATTTTGATAATGTATGTAAATTTGCGGTTAATAGAATATTCGATTACGGCTTAGGAAAGGGAATGTTAATAATTGCGGCAGATGAAAGTACGGAAATTCTCAAAAGTGTAAGAGTGTCGTATCAGAAATTGAATGATTTACAATCGTTAGGATTGTTAAAAGTAAATGCGATAGATGACAGATTGATTCTTAAAAACTGGCATTTGGAACAAGCGTGTATTGGATTTGAATATCATGGTAATATTATTGAAATCGGGAACTTAAGGGAACAGGTTCCGATTGGGTACGTTTCACTTACTGAAGTTGGTCGGATCCTTTCGAATATTGTGGTTAGAAAATCCGTTGATGGTTTTTTAGACTATATAAAAAATTATTATGAGAAAAATGGTTTTACAGTAAATATTAAGATAGTTTAATGTTTGAAGCAGGAGAATATGAAATCTTCTGCTTCGTTTTGGATATGGAGGGGTATGGCATATGAAATGTTTGTGCCAAACAGCTATTGTATTTTTAGCAGTATATATGGCAGTTAATTATGGTATTGGATGGTTGTGGTTACTGGTATTGGTCTTTTTAGGGTAGCTTCGGCTATCTCTTTTCTTTTACCAAAACCGACGAATCGAGGTGAGACAGCATGGCCAGAGCGCCGGATCCGAGAATAGAGCAGGCCAGGGCCATGTATCTTGAAGGTCAGAAATTAGTTGAGATTGCAAGTCAACTAAACCTGCCGGAAGGAACGGTCCGCCGATGGAAATCTACACATAAGTGGGAAAGCGAACGTTCGGAAAGAAAAAGCGAACGTTCGCATAAACGAAAACGGGGTGCGCAGCCGGGAAATCATAACAGCGCAGGCGGCCCGCCAAAGAATAAAAAAGCTGAAAAATATGGTTTCTTCTCGAAGTATCTTCCTGAGGAGACCGTTTCTATTATACAGGAAATGCCGACAGATCCCCTTGATATTCTCTGGGATCAGGTACAGATTGCTTACGCTGCCATTATCCGGGCCCAGAAGATCATGTATGTGCGGGACCGGGATGATAAGACCATCGAGCGGGTAGGCATCAAAAAGGGGAAAATATCCGGCGAGGAATGGGAGGTACAGCAGGCGTGGGATAAACATGGAAATTTTCTTCAGGCGCAGGCCAGAGCGCAGAAGACTCTGGAAAGCCTGGTTAAGCAGTACGATGAACTGCTGCATAAGCGCTGGGATCTTGCCAGCGAGGAGCAGAAGGCCCGCATTGCCCAGCTTCATGCCCAGACAGACAAGCTCACAGGCAATAATCAGGAGATTGAGGACATGGACGAGATAGAAGGTGATATTTACGGCAGTGAGTAACTATACCCGTAAAAAGAGCATCCCTTTTAACTTCGGGGAGAAACATAAGGAGTATATCCGTAAATGCCGTTCCTGTTCCTACAACGTGGCTGAAGGGGCTGTCCGGGCAGGGAAGACAGTAGATAATATTTTTGCTTTTGCCTACGAGCTGAAAACAACGCCGGACCGGATCCACCTGGCAACTGGCTCTACAGTGGGAAATGCGAAACTGAATATCGGTGATGCAAATGGTTTCGGTCTTGAATGGATCTTTCGCGGCCAGTGTCATTGGGGAAAATATAAGGACAATGAAGCCCTGTTTATTAAAGGCCCGGCTACCAAAAACAAGCAGAAAATTATCATTTTTGCCGGAGGCGCCAAGGAAGACAGCTACAAGAAGATTCGTGGTAATTCCTACGGGATGTGGATCGCAACAGAGATCAACCTGCACCATGATAACACCATCAAAGAGGCATTTAACCGCCAGCTGGCTTCTAAGCGTCTGAAAATCTTCTGGGACCTGAATCCGGATAACCCCAGGGCTCCGATCTACTCTGAATACATAGACAAATACCAGAAGCAGGCAGACGCAGGAGACTTTCCCGGTGGGTATAATTATATGCACTGTACCATTTATGATAACATAAACATTACCCAGGAGCGTCTGAGGGAGGTTGAAAGCCGATACGATAAGAACAGTATCTGGTATCTGCGGGACATTAAAGGAATGCGGGTAGTGGCGAATGGCCTGATTTACCGCCGGTTTGCTGATGATGTTAGCACGAAGCAGTATTCCTTCCGGCTTAAGGGTAAACCGAAGGACATCATGGAGATCAATCTGGGGATTGATTTTGGTGGAAGCAACTCCGGCCACTCCTTCACAGCGACGGCCATTACCAGAGGGTATCAGAATGTAATCCCTCTGGCTTCTGAGTGGATCGGCTGCAAGGATGAGAGAGGAAACCAGATTGAGATCGATCCGGATATGCTGGGGAAACGGTTCTGCGATTTCTGCCAGAAAATCATCAGCCGGTATGGGTATGTGACGATTGTATATGCAGACAGCGCAGAACAGACGCTGATCGCCGGGATCCGCAGCAGCCTGCGTAAGCATGGCCTTGGATGGGTCCGGGTGGAAAATGCGCTGAAGACAGAAGTAAATGACAGGATCAACGCTACCGCCATTCTGATGGCACAGGGGCGTTTTTATTATGTCCAGGATGAGTGCCAGAGCCTGGTAAACGCTTTGAGTACAGCGGTATGGGACCCTAAGGAGCTGACAAAGAATGTACGGCTGGATGATGGCACCAGTGATATTGACAGCCTGGACAGCTTTGAATATACCTTTGAGCGGCTGATCAGCCGTCTGATCAAATATGGATAGGAGGTGGCAGCAATGCGGTTTACAAAGATGCTGAGCCTGATTACAGACGTTTTAAATAAAGATGCAGATACGCAGGTGGATGTGTGCCTGACCTCCCAGATGGCCTCGGCGATTGAGTTATGGACAGCCATGTATGAGAACCATGCTCCATGGGTTGACCGGCAAAAGACAAAAAGTGCACAGATACCGGCAGCAATCGCTTCAGAAATTGCCCGCCTGGTCACCTTGGAGATGAAATCAGAGATCACTGGAGGGACCGGGGCCCTGTTTTTGAACCGGGAATATCAGAAGAAAGTCCTGGCTGATCTGCGCCGGTATGTAGAGTATGGCTGTGCAAAAGGCGGGCTGATCCTGAAACCGTATGTGACAAAGACAGGGCTGTCCATACAGTATGTGCAGGCAGACAGCTTCTTCCCGCTGGCATTTGACGATTCTGGCAGGATCCAGCAGTGCGTATTTACGGAGCAGTTCCGGAAAGGAAAAAAGATCTATACCCGGCTGGAAGTACATACCCTGCAAGGGGACAGGATCCATCTCACGAACCGGGTATTTGTGGCTACGAATGATTACAGTCTGGGGACTGAGATAGAAATAGGCAGTATAGAGCGATGGTCTGAACTGGCGCCTGAGCTCACCCTGGAAGGGGCAGACCGGCTTCTGTTTGGATACTTTAAGGTCCCTATGGCGAATGCGGAGGATTCTGACAGCCCTCTGGGGGTGTCTGTGTATTCCAGGGCGCCGGAGCTGGTCGAGGAAGCGGACCGGAGATATTCAAATATCTGCTGGGAGTATGAAGGGACGCAGCTGGCCATTCATATTGCCACATCTTTATTAAAATATAATAATGATCGCGATAAGTTTGAATATCCCGGGGGCCAGGAACGTCTGTACCGGAACGTAGAATATAATGCTGGTGCTGCGGACAAGCCTTTTATCGATACCTTCTCACCAGAGATTCGAGATACCGCTCTTTTCAACGGTTTTAATAACCAGCTAAGGCTGATTGAGTTTGCCTGCAATCTGGCATATGGCACCCTGTCAGATCCCCAGAATGTCGATAAGACGGCTACAGAGATCAAGGTCAGCAAACAGCGGTCTTATACATTCGTATCTGACACGCAGATGGCTTTACAGAAGGCTTTGGAGGACCTGGTGTACGCAATGAACTTCTGGGCAGTGCTGTATGGCCTTATCCCGCTTGGGAACAAGTATCAGGTATCCTTTGTCTGGGATGACAGTATTATTGTGGATGCGGAAGCTGAGAGGCAGACAGACCGGCAGGATGTGGCTATGGGCGTAATGTCTCTGGCTGAGTACCGCAGTAAGTGGTATGGCGAGACGCTAGAAGAGGCTGCTAAGAACCTGCCAGAGCCAGCACTGATAGAGGAGTGATATCATGACACCGGAAGAACTGGAGAAGCTACCAAAGCCATTAGAGCGCACTATGACAGCGTTGGAGCTGGCTGTTATGTCTGAAATCATACAGCGCATAAAAGAGGTGTCCCAGATTACTCCGGTGATTGACTGGCTGCTGATCCGGATGGACGCCATTGGCAAGAGCCGGAAAGAAATCAAGCACCTGCTTCGGGAGGGGATAGAGTCTGCAGGGCTTGATATTGATCAGATCTACAATCAGGCTGCACAGTCTGATTATATCCGCAACAAGGCTATCTATGAGGCCGCAGGCCGGGACTACTTACCCTATGAAGAAAACCAATGGCTCCAGCAGGTTGTGGAAGCGGTCAGGGAACAGACTAGAGACAGCCTGAGGCCGATGGAAAACATCACCCAGACAACCGGGTTCAATGTGCAGATGGGCGGAAGGCAGGTATTCACGCCGCTGTCAGAGTATCTGGAGCGTAGCCTGGACAAGGCCATGCTGGGGATCACCACCGGCACAAGGACATACAGCCAGGCCATAGGGGAAGTCATTGACGAGATGACAGCCAGCGGCATACGGACTGTGGATTATGCGTCTGGAAAATCCGACCGGATTGAGGTGGCTGCAAGGCGAGCGGTGATGACCGGAATCGCCCAGATGGTTGACAAGGTGAATGAGAAGAACGCCGGAGAGCTGGGGACAGATTACTGGGAAGTAGACTGGCACATGGGGGCCAGAAACACAGGGACCGGGTACCTGAATCATCAGAGCTGGCAGGGGAAGGTTTATTCCTCTGAGGAGATGCGGACAGTCTGTGGACTGGGGGAAATATTAGGATTTGCTGGTATTAACTGCTACCATATCCGTTTTCCCTTCCTTCCCGGTATCGGCAAACGGAGGTATACAGATGAGTGGCTGGAAGAACAGAACCGGAAAGAAAATGAAAAAAAGCTGTTTAACGGGCGCGAATATGATACATATGGAGCCTTACAGTATCAACGGCGCTTGGAGCGCACAATCCGGAAACAGAAGCAGGATGTTAAGCTTTTAGAGGAGGCTAAGGCTGACCCGGATGATATTACAGCGGCTAAGAGCAGGCTGAGGCTGACTAACAAGACCTATGTGGAGTTTTCAAAGGCAATGGGGATTAGGCAGCAGCGGGAACGGCTGAGGATTGCAAAAAATATATCCGGGAGAGAAAAGACTTTTATTCGTACAGAAACAGAAAGTGCGAATATTGAGAATCTTCGTAAGGGTAGCAATGTTGTTGACTTAAAGAAGATTGAAACGGATCTATTCAGAAGTAAATTTACACAACTTACTGGAAATTCAGCAGTAAATGATTCTTTAAGGAAATATGCAAGAGCCATGCTTGTCCATAGAAACGGAAGCGATGGAGAAGATCTGTATATTATCAGTGCTAAAAGTGGAAAAAGGCTTTTTTCTAAAACAAGCGGATCAAATGACCTGGGAGTGGAATTATCCAAAGAAGAGATCGAAAAGATTCGGAGTTATGCTAGAACAGAGGGAATTATAGGGATGCATAATCACCCAACAAATTTATATCCTACGGGAGGAGATTTTGTTTCTGCTGGAGCAAGAGGATATGCATTTGGGGTAGTAGTCACCCATGATGGAAGAGTGTTCCAGTATAAAACTGGAGATAAACCATTTCGCAGTGAATATTTTAATAAGACCGTTGACAAATATGTTTCCAAGCCATACACTTATGGCATAGAAGATGCACAGTTGATTGCATTAAAAGAATTTGAAAAGGAGTTTGGAATTGAATGGAAGGAGTTAAAATAAGGGGCAAGGATGCTATAGTCCATGAAGAAATGACAGAAGAAGAAAGAAATGCAGAATTAGAACGATTGAAAAAGGAAAGTGAAGCTTTAACCGAATGGGAAGAAGTGTAGATACCACCAGTCAGAAATGGCCGGTGGTATTTTTATACGCAAAATTAAGGAGGAA